>Ga0209279_10000693_pt1 | contig 20320 bp, 14 predicted proteins | sample CoawatmetaG00DNA_3_FD_187508 | JGI IMG/M metagenome (GOLD analysis project Ga0209279, IMG submission 187508) | Marine microbial communities from the West Antarctic Peninsula - Coastal water metaG006-DNA (SPAdes) (version 2) | ecosystem: Environmental > Aquatic > Marine > Coastal ... | reverse complement strand
TATCTTAACTGGCGCGGCTGGATGTTGTATTCCTATTGGCGGTTTAATCGCTAGTATTGAGCATATTCACCGACGTTGGCTTGAAAGGGAGTTTAGACACTTTGTCATTGCGCTTGGTGGCGGTATTATTCTTGGTGCTACTGCCCTTGTTTTGGTACCAGAAGGTATTGCAAGTATGGATGACTCGATGCTATCAATTCCTATTATTTTATCAGGGGGCATATTTTTTTATATAATTGAAAGATTTTTGGGGTTACGGCGCAGAGACTCGCCACAAGTATTGGGAATGGTATTGGATTATTTACCAGAGGCTATCTCACTAGGCGGCTTGGTTGCTATAGGTTCTAGTTTTGCCCCGTTATTGGCTCTACTTATAGGATTACAGAATTTGCCAGAAGGATTTAATGCCTACAGGGAGTTAGTCCACCATAATCACAGTGCAAAAAAGACCCTCCTTATAATGTGCGCGCTTATTTTAATAGGACCCATTGCCGGGCTTTTTGGTTTTGTTTTTTTAGCAGAACACCAAGCTATATTAGGTGCCGTTATGTTGTTTTCAGCGGGTGGAGTCCTTTATTTGATTTTTCAGGATATCGCCCCACAGTCTCGTTTAAAAAAGCATTGGGGGCCTCCACTGGGAGCCGTTTTAGGGTTTTGTATCGCCTTATTTAGTACAATGATGGTAATGAATACTTAAAAAGCACTCTAACAACAAACAGAATTTTATGAATAACAGCTTATTGATTTTACTTTATCTGATGCATCATCATGTGGGATCCCTATGTTGCCATGAAACCGAGCTACTGTAACCTAGGCGAATTATTAAACCTGTTTTTTATAGCCATATCAGCTTGAGTTTGGTCACCTAACTACAGGGTTAAATAAGTTACATTCATTTGGCCTAGTAGTAGATATCTAGCTAAATCAAGAAGACCTACTTAATATACAGTCCTAGCAACACCTTGATTTTAAGTCTTATAATAACCAGGTTATCCTACATATTTAGCAATTAAAACGTTACTATTATCTGCAGTAAAAGTACGTGATGTATGTGCTGTTAGCTTTTTTATTATAAGGTAAGAAAATGATTTTTGACGTGTCACAATTACAAGTTCAAGAAAAGTACCGCCTCTTAAATGGTGGCGTCACGCCCAGACCCATTGCATGGATTAGTACTCAATCCAATGATGGAATTGATAATTTAGCTCCTTATTCTTTTTTTACCGTGGCCAGCTGTAATCCCCCGGTACTTCTCTATACACAAGTCACCCCGAGAAGCGGTATTGGTAAAGATACATTACAAAATTTAATTGAAACGGGTGAATGTGTAGTCAATATAGTCAATACTCCTTTGTTAGAGAAGATGAACATGACCAGTGCAAGTCTCAGTAGTGTTGAAAGCGAGTTTGACTTCGCGGAGGTTGAAAGTTGTTCTAGCCATCAAGTAAACCCGCGCTCAGTTACCGGATCTCCAGTTAGATATGAGTGTACTTTGAGAGAAATTATCTCCATTAGTGATTTGCCCACCGGAGGCACAGTTATACTTTTAGATGTAAAGTTTATTTATGTTCAAGACGATTTATATACCAACGGACAGATAAACCAAGAGCTAATTGACTCTGTTGGTAAAATGGGAGGAGATCATTTTAGTCTATCGTCTAAAAATGTAGAGCTTAATCGTCCTTAATTATTTATTTACCCATTGAGTCAGCGAAGACGTAATGGGTAAATACATTAGTCTGTTATTGCCCTTTAATTAATACGCCTTAGATAATTAAGCCTTATTGATGTCTAATTTGAGCTCCATCCTAGTGCCTATGCCAAAGACTATCTTCCTTTATCTTCTAAATTAAATCACTTAACAATTGTATAAACAGTTAGTTAACTCTTATGGGTTTATTTTAACTAATCATTATTGAATAAAAAGCTATCAAACAATCAATAACTCATCTGTTTTTAATTGGAAATTAACGAATAACTAACCAATAATTAACCGGGTATTGATAGATTTATCTTTCATATATCCCATTATCGATAAACGACTTTCATTAAAAATGGAATCCAATGAAAAAAATTAGCGATACTTCGACTGACATCACGATTGACGAAACTAAAGATAGTCACAATTTGGCTTTAGTTAATGATTTTCCAATTGTTGGTATAGGTGCTTCTGCTGGGGGTCTTGAAGCACTTGAACAGTTTTTAAAGTGTGTACCTCTGGACTCCGGTATTGCTTTTGTGGTGGTGCAACATTTAGATCCTAACCACAAAAATATTATGACCGAATTATTGCAACGTGTGACTAACCTAAAAGTTCAGCAAATTACTAAACGGGTTGTTGTTCGGCCCAATAATGTCTACTTAATACCACCGGCTTACGATCTCACTATTTTGAATGGTGTATTACTTTTATTAAAACGTATTGAACCTCATGGGCTACATTTGCCGATCGATTACTTTTTTTGTTCTCTAGCGGCGGATAAAAAAGAACGCAGCATTGGTGTTATTCTCTCGGGTATGGGATCAGATGGAACGCTGGGTTTACGTAAGATTAAAGATGAAGGTGGTGCAGCTTTCGTGCAAAGTCCTCAGACAGCTAAGTTTGAAGGCATGCCAAATAGTGCTATTGATGCTGGACTAGCTAATTCAGTGGTGTCAGCTGATAAGTTAGTCGGGGTCATTATAGATTATATTGCCTATTCTAAATTACTGTCTAAAAAATATAACAAACATCACACTAACCTTGAGCAAGTGATCGCATTGTTACGCGCACATACGGGACATGATTTTTCACACTATAAAAAAAACACCTTTCGTCGTTGCATGGAGCGTCGGATTTCAATGCATCAACTTACTGATGTTGAGGCTTACGTTGCTCACTTGCGTGCTAATCCCCAAGAGAATGAGCTAATGTTCAAGGAGCTATTAATTGGTGTGACCAGCTTTTTTCGAGATAAATCGGTTTGGGAACAGCTTAAAATCGATGTGATTCCGTTAATCTTAGCTAAATATCCTGAGGGTGGAATATTGCGTGCTTGGGTTCCCGCTTGTTCTACTGGTGAAGAAGCTTATAGCCTTGCTATTGTATTTCAAGAAGCGTTAAAAAAACTCAATCCTACCGAACGTTATGAACTAATGATCTTTGCCACTGACATTGATAAGGATGCCATTGAAATTGCAAGGAAGGCATCATACCTAAATAAGATTACAGACGATGTTCCTAAAGATATATTGGGCCAATACTTTGAGAAAATAAAAGGAGGTTACCGAATAAGTAAAAGGACCAGAGAAATGGTTATTTTCGCTCAGCAAAATTTGATCATGGATCCCCCTTTTACTAGACTTGACATCATAAGCTGTCGTAACTTGCTCATCTATTTAGAAAGTGCTCTGCAAAGGAGATTGATTCCCTTATTCCACTACAGTTTGAAATCGTCTGGTATTCTTATTTTAGGGATGTCTGAAACAATTGGTGAAGACGAGGAGCTGTTTACTCCATTTAAAGGTAAGCACCGGATTTACGTGAAGGATAAGAATATAGCCATTGAAAACTTAATCACATTTCCGATAAGCGATTCAGGTAAACCTTTACATGAGCTAGCTGTCGATAGATTTGTTCCTCGTACACATCAAAGTTCCGGTGTGATGAACTTATCAGAGTTAACCTACAGCCTGTTGCAGGAAAATTTTACCCCTGTTGCTTTGTTAACAACAACAAAAGCCAATATCGTTTATATTCACGGTAAAACAGGTCAGTATTTAGAGCCAGCAGTGGGAAAAATTAATTATAATTTATTTGCTATGGCCCGTGAGGGTTTGCTCGAACCTCTAAAAAAAATATTTCATCGGGCTATTCGCCAAAATAAACAGTTAGAACTAAAGAACATTACCATTATCGATAACGATAACGATAATGGTAATGTTAATAATAGACAGGTAGATATAAGGGTAAAACCACTATCACATCCCAAGAGCCTTCAAGGGCTGGTATTTGTGCTCTTTAATATTTCCATAGCGCAGATCCCTTCAAAGACAAAGACCATTTCTAAAGACGAGGCAGATGAGTTAACTTTACTTAAAAATATATTACAAGACGCAAGACAAGAGCTGCAGATTACCACGAACGAAATGCAGTTCGCCCAAGAAAATCTCAAGTCTACTAATGAAGAGTTACAAAGTACCAATGAGGAGTTGCAAAGTACGAACGAAGAATTGAGAACATCCAAAGAAGAAATGCAGTCGATGAATGAAGAATTACAAACGGTTAATAATGAGTTAAGTGGCAAAGTCATTGAATTGTCTGAGGCCAGCAACGATATGGAAAATTTGCATAATAGTACGAATATCGCAACATTATTTCTTGATAAATATCTGAAGGTTCGACGTTTTACCAACGAGATCCATAATATATTCAAACTTATTGTCACTGACATTGGTCGACCCATCACTGACTTGGTTAGCTCGTTAATTTACCCTCGGCTTGCCGATGACGCTAAAAAAGTACTGCACAGTCTTATTTTCCATGAAGAGGAAGTTACGACCCTTGATGGCCGTTGGTATAATATCCGCATTATGCCCTATCGAACTCAGGAAAATGTAATTGATGGTGTCGTTATTACTTTTACTGACAATACCTTAAACGCCAAAGTGAATATTGACATGGCCGAATCAGAATCACGATTTCGTTTGTTATTTGAGAATTCATCTAGTGCGGTTGCATACAAACGGATAATAATGAAAGAGGATAGAGCTGTCGACTTCAACTACCTTGAAGTTAACAAGGCGTACAGTGTTATTACCGGTTTAGATAATGTGATAGGAAGAAAAGGCTCTGAGGTTATGCCAAATATCCTCCAAGCCAATAGTCATTTCCTCGCTGCTTGCGGGCGTGTGGCTATGTTCGGTGAGTCTGAAACAATCGAGTATTATGTTAAGGAGACAAAGCACTGGTATGTTTGTTCTATGTACTCACAAGAAAAAAATCTTTTTATCTGTGTTACTGAAAATATTAGCCATAAAAAGAAAAATGTTGAGGCAGTCAACGATATGAAAATGAAGTTAGATCATCAGAAGAGTACTTCTGAAAAAGAACTGAAAGATTTGTTGGTTAATGTCAGAAATATGTTGGATAAACTTGTAGTGTAAAAATAATGGCATAGCACTTTAAGGACGAAATACTTATGGACAAGAATATAAAGTCGAAGCATAAAAAAAATGAGCTTATGCGAAAAGTGAATTCTCGTATGCACAATAAAGATCATCACGATACGAGCCTAGACTCGAGCCTAGAGTCAGAGGAGACAATTTCTATAAGGCTATTACATGAATTACAAGTCCATCAGATAGAGCTTAAAATGCAAAGTACCGAGCTAATAGCAGCCAGAGATGCAGCGGAAGCATCAGCGTTAAGCTACCAAGCGTTATACGACTTTGCTCCGGTAGGTTATATCTCACTTAACAGCACAGGTCATATTACTCGGTCTAACTTAACGGCTGCCAGTATGTTAGGTACCTCGTGTGAAAAAGTCAAAGGTAAGCGGCTAGCGGCTTATTTAACCCAAGACAGCTTGTCTAAGTTCAACGCACTTATTTTAAATACTTTCTCAGGACTTGAATACCCCCCGTGTGAGATCAAACTCTCTGTTGATAATAAGGTCAGTAACCTTCAGATTAAGGTCAACATTAACGCGGATGGCGATGAATGCCTAACGGCATTGACTGATATCACCGAACATATAAAGTCAGAAGTTAAATTGAAACTTGCCGCTAGCGTCTTTAGTCATGCCCACGAAGGCATTATGATTACCGATATGAATGGCACTATCCTTGAAGTCAATGACACTTTTTCCAATATCACAGGTTATAGCCGTGAAGAAGCTATTGGTCAAAACCCTCGGATACTCAAGTCAGACCATCATTCACCTGACTTTTATTTAACCATGTTTAATGCGCTTAATAAGGATAGTTATTGGTGTTCTGAGATTTGGAATCAACGAAAAAATGGCGAAATCTACCCTGAAATGCTATCGATTAGCTCAGTGCGTGATGCTAATGGGAAGTTAATGCACTATGTTGCCATGTTTAATGATATTACTGATCTTAAAGCCCACCAAGAGGAGCTTGAACATACGGCCCATCATGATGTGTTAACGGGCCTCCCTAATAGAGCTCTACTGGCTGAAAAGTTAACTCAGGCAATTAAACAAAGCCAACGGCGTAAAAAATCACTTGCATTAGCTTACCTTGATTTAGACGGTTTTAAAGAGATTAATGATACCTATGGACATAGTTTAGGTGATCAATTTTTGATCGCTATCGCCGAAAAATTAGAACAAGCATTGCGTACGGGTGATTTTTTAGCGCGAATTGGCGGTGATGAGTTCATCGCAGTGCTCAGCGACCTTGATCACACAAGCGATTGTGAACACGTACTAGAGCGCATGCTTTCAGCTGCATCTACTAATATTAGTTGTAACGATCAAATACTAAGTGTTTCAAGTAGTATTGGCGTTACATTTTACCCTCAAAATGGAATCTCGCCAGACCAACTGATTCGTCAGGCTGATCAGGCGATGTATATTGCAAAAGATGCGGGAAAAAATTGTTATCGATTTTTTGATTCACGCTTAGCAAAGGCAGCACAGACATGGAGAGAGTCCTTTGAGCATATAACTCAGGCATTTGAACGAGGCGAATTTGTTCTCTATTACCAACCTAAAGTGAATATGAAAACTGATGAAGTAGTCGGTGCCGAAGCGCTTATTCGGTGGCAACACCCTCAAAAAGGCATATTACCACCCAGTGTATTTTTGCCCATTATTGAAGGGTACGCAGTCAGTATTAAAATAGGTGAATGGGTTATTGATACCGCTCTTCAACAGATACAGATCTGGCAAAAGCAGGGGCTAAATATCCCTCTAAGTGTCAACATAAGTGCCAAGCAGTTGCAAAGTGACGATTTTGTCGAGCGATTAGCTACAATGTTAGCGGACTATCCCGACGTTTCTCCTGAACTTCTTCAGTTAGAAATATTAGAGACCAGCGCTCTAGAGGATGTAGCTAAGGTCAGTCTATTGATGACTCAATGTGCAAAAATGGGGATAAAGTTTGCTTTAGATGATTTTGGCACGGGCTATTCATCGTTAACTTATCTCAGCCGCTTACCTTGTGATCTATTAAAAATTGATCAGAGCTTTGTACGAGGCATGCTCAAGGACACCTCAGGTCTTACTATTGTTAAGGCGGTTATTGGTTTAGCTGATATTTTTGATCGCACTGTGATAGCTGAGGGCGTTGAAAAAAAAATTCTTGGTAAAAAATTATTGTCGCTTAACTGCCCCATTGCTCAAGGTTTTGGTATCGCTCGACCCATGGCGGCAGATGACTTTCCTGCCTGGGTAGACTGTTGGCAACACAACCCGCTTTGGATAGCGTAATGACTCCCTGTTTGTTGAAAGCTCCATTTTTTCATTCTATCACGATAGATGCTTCGGTGAATTAGCATTAACTTTTAAATAGACTTAAGTTAAAGAGAGATAATGGCTAACCAAAAAATAATACCAAGGATGAAAGAACCAAGAATACAGCTTTCCATTGAGGGGGTAGGGTGTGTTAGTTGTGTTGCAAAAATTGAAACAGCATTAAAGACGGTGGTGGGTGTTTCAACTGCTGAAATGAATTTTGCTGACAGATCGGTAGTAATAACAGGTCAAGTAAACCCTGAAGAATTAATTACTGCGGTTCAGGGTCTAGGTTATAACGCCAAAGAATTAAATGCTAACAATGCCATCGATGTTATGGCTGAAAAAGAGCAGGCGGATCGGCTCTATTACAAAAAGCTGATACAAGATACCGCGATTGCCCTATCGTTAGGTATACCTTTAATGGCATATGGTCTTTTAGGGGGGGAAATGCATGTTGACACTAACCTCGCTAGAATTTCATGGCTACTGGTTGGTCTTGCTTCGTTAGCCGTAATGTACTTTTCAGGTCAACATTTTTATATCAGCGCATGGAAAAGCTTTAAAAATCATACGGCTAATATGGATACCTTAATTGCACTGGGGACAGGTACTGCTTGGTTGTATTCAATGATTGTTGTTTTTGCCCCTGATAGTGTTCCACTCATGGCTCGCCATCTCTATTTTGAAGCCACGGCGATGATCATTGGTTTAATTAACTTAGGTCTAGCGCTTGAGTTAAAAGCAAGGGGGAAGACCTCGGAAGCTATTAAACGTTTAATTGGTTTACAAGCCAAAACAGCTAAAGTGATTCGAGAGGGTAAGCTCTTAGCGATTGAGATAGAACAAGTCTTGAAAAATGATCTAGTCAAAGTGCATCCAGGGGAGAAAATACCCGTTGACGGTATCGTTATCCAAGGCAATACCTCAATTGATCAGTCAATGCTTACGGGTGAACCTATGCCGGTCCAAAAAAGTGAAAATGACGAGGTTGTTGCTGGCACACTAAATAAGTCAGGCTCAATATTATTTAAAGCCACTCGTATTGGCAAAGATACAGCACTCGCACAAATTATTACTATGGTGAAACGAGCGCAAAACTCAAAGCCACCCATAGCTCGTTTAGCCGACATTATTTCCGCTTACTTTGTGCCAACCGTGATGATTCTTTCTATTGCTAGCGCATTGTTATGGCTGAATTTTGGCCCTGACCCCGCGGTTGCATTTGCGATGGTTTCTGCAATGACAGTGCTGATTATTGCCTGTCCCTGTGCGTTAGGGTTAGCAACGCCAATATCTGTAATGGTCGGCGTGGATAAAGCGGCAGAAGCCGGTATTCTCATTCGTAATGGTGAAGCACTTCAAACAGCGTCAAAAATAACGGTAATGATTTTAGATAAAACCGGCACAATTACTGAGGGCTCACCTAAAGTTACTGATATTTTACTTACCGGTGAAGGTGTTAACAACTTAGATGAAAAGCATATATTACAACTGGCCGCTAGTATTGAAAATAACTCTGAGCATCCACTAGCACAAGCCATTGTTGAAAGTGCCTTAGTAAAAAACTTAGCCTTACTCACCATTGATAGATTTGAGGCAATTGCCGGCCACGGCGTTGAAGGAAGCTATCAAGATAAGGGGTTATTATTGGGTAACGAAAAGTTGATGACAGAGCAAGGGATAGATATTTCAGCCTTCATTGCCAAGGCACAGTCTTTTGCTAAAGAAGCCAAAACACCGATGTTTTTTGCTATTAATAAAAATCTCGCCGCTATTATTGCGGTTGCTGATCCAATTAAACCCGACGCCATCGAGGCAATTAAGCGTCTTCAAGCGAATAATATTCGGGTAATCATGTTAACAGGTGATAATAAGGATACCGCAGCGGCAGTCGCCAAAAAGGTAGGAATCATCGAGTATGTTGCAGAGGTCTTACCCAAAGACAAGGCCGAGAAAGTTAAGACACTTCAAAGTCAACATCAAGTGGTAGGCATGACCGGTGACGGTATTAATGATGCCCCCGCACTTGCCTTCGCTGATGTTGGCTTTGCTATTGGTACTGGCACAGACGTTGCTATTGAAAGTGCCGATATTACCTTAATGAGAGGGTCATTACATGGTTTAGCTGATTGCATCGCGGTGAGTAAAGCGACCTTGCGTAATATAAAGCAAAACCTTGTCGGGGCTTTTATTTATAACATTGGCGGTATTCCTATTGCCGCTGGTGCGCTTTATCCATTTTTTGGTCTCTTACTTAGTCCCGTTATTGCCGGTGCAGCCATGGCTTTTTCATCATTAACGGTAGTGACGAATGCTAATCGCCTTCGTTTTTTTAAAGCCGAAGATCATTAAGAGGCTAGATGATGGTGATAATTAATATACTGGGTATAGCACTTATTGGTTTTATTATCTGGTGGTTTTGGTTATATAAACCAGTTAATTGATCGTGTTGTTAATAACAGCCTAATGACGGTAATTACGATTAAATTTTTTTACCGGTAATGATTTACCTCTAATAGGGTTATAAATAAAGTGGCTTTTATACGCATAAATTACAACTTATTATTATCTACAGTGCAGGTTTGGTCATTTATAGTCATTGGATTCAGGTTTTGACTATAAATTCTGCTGCCGTTATTGAGCGCTAGGACGTAATTGTCTACAATAGCGCACTTTTATTTACTTCAGGTCACAAACATGAACGACACTCAAGCGAAGCCCGCTTTACCCGATCGCCTCTCAGGTAATCCAAGAAGCCCACATCATGTGGCAGAAATTTTCGAACACAGCATTGGAATTCTTCTTAATGGTAAAGAACGTTTCGATGTTGAGGAATATTGTATTAGTGAAGGTTGGGTTAAAATTCCTTCGCCTAAGGCACTTGACCGCCGAGGACAGCCTCTCTTGATTACACTTAAAGGAGCTGTTGAAGCTTTTTATAGTTAATTTTATAGGTTGTGTAACAGCTGATGATAGCTTCAATAGAGTCTAGATAAATGTAGATCTGAGTTATTATGAATAGCCCGTTAATGGTTGTCTGATGCTATATTTCAAAGGAGTGTTTTAATTAACCCTCCTTTTTTTATCTACAGTTAAGTGCAAATCAACTAATCATAAACGATAGTATTCGTTGCCCACCATTTTAACTAGCGATGATTAGTGTTTTAAATAAATTTTTAGACGTTCAATAGCGGTCAATATTTCCTATCGATTGATGCGCTATTATATTTTTCGGGTATATCAATTTTACAAAGAGCGCAATTTATTGTGAAATAACGTATTCTAAAGTATCTAATTTTACATTTATCCCGAGGAAAATATTAATGGCTAAGCCCAATTACACTTTTGCAAAGCGCCAGAAAGAAATAGCAAAAAAGAAAAAGAAGGAAGAGAAGCGTTTAAAAAAAGCAGGTGTAGATGAAAATCAACCACTAGAGCAAGAAATTATTCAACCGCAAGACATTCAACCCATCTCAGAAAATGAAGAGAACTAGATAGCTCTTGGTCATAAGTAGCAGGCTGTTATTTAGTTCATCACTTTATTTAGTCGACAGAGCGTTAGCTTTTTTGGAGTGCTACTAAATGAATAGCATCGATTTGTTTGTAAAAAATTGGGGGAGCAAAAATGCTATGACTCCAATCAGTAACCATAATATTGAAGCGCTAGAGTCAAAATTAAAAATTTTTTTACCTGACTCCTATAAGTATTTACTTTCTACCTATGGCTTAGTTCATTCACCTAATGTGTTAACTAAAATTTGTGACCTACAGGCCAATATTTCTGAAGTACAAGACTTTTTAAGTTTAGAAGATGTTTACTCACTATCTAAGTTATATGAAATGAGTGGCATGCCTAAAGGACATGTTTTGTTTGCCTCTGACTGTAAGGGCAATATGTTTTGTTTTAAACTAGCAGACTGTGTGACTAAGCAAATAGATATACCGATATGGTTTTTTGACTATGACTTATCGACGGTTAATAAAGTGTCTAATACTTTTATTGACTGGTTAGATCAATTCAATGCACTTTAAAAATACTCTCTATTGAAGCGTTATATCAAGACGAGCTTACTGATAACTTTTTGAATAAGTTATTATTATTAGATATTAGCTATTAAAAAGTAGAAAGTAGATAGTAACGATAATATATGTTGATGTTTTATTTACCCATGAGTATTTTCGATGAATTTTAATATAATGCAATTAAGTCTGATTATTTTATCCTTGATGATAATAGTTGGAATTATGAGTTATTTTATTGGTGTCCGTAAAACTCATTCACCTTTTAAAGCGTCAGCGTTGGGCTTTGTATTTTCAATAATTCCAGTTTTAGGTATTATTTATGTCGTCTATTTAGCCTCTAAAGAAGACATAAAGTAGAGGCAGTAAACTTTTTTAGAAGATTTAAATAAAGAAATAAAGATTTATTGTCTACCTTAACTGTAGTTTTATAGAAAAAGAATAAGACACGTTAAGTGTCTATAAAGTTAACCCAATAAGGTTGCCTTGTATTATATAATAATTAATCAGTATCATCACTTAGGAAGTAAATAGTATGAAATTAGAATCAATTGCCTTACATGAAGGGTATAAGTCGGAAGAAACAACAAAAGCGGCCGCTGTGCCGATTTATTTGACAACGTCTTATACTTTTGATGATACCCAACACGGTGCTGATTTATTTGATCTTAAAGTGCCAGGTAATATCTATACCCGTATTATGAACCCAACCACTGACGTTTTAGAGAAACGTATTGCTGCAATGGAAGGTGGCATTGGTGCTCTATGTGTGGCTTCTGGAATGGCTGCTATTACTTACGCTATTCAATGTATCTGTGAACTTGGTGATAATATTGTGAGTACTAGCCAATTGTACGGTGGTACTTATAACTTTTTTGCCCACTCATTACCCAAACAAGGTATTGAGGCTCGTATGGTTTCTTATGACGATTTTGAAGGCTTTGAAAAAGCGATTGACGACAAAACTAAAGCGATATTTTGTGAGTCTATTGGAAACCCAGCGGGCAACATCGTCGATATTAGCCGATTAGCAGAAATAGCTCATAAGTATGGTGTGCCCTTGATTGTTGATAATACCGTCGCTACCCCTTACCTATGCCGACCATTTGAACTAGGTGCTGATATCGTGGTGCATTCACTGACCAAATATATTGGCGGCCATGGTACCTCAATTGGTGGTGTAATTGTTGACTCAGGTCAATTTGATTGGGTAGCAAATAAAGCCCGTTTCCCCGTATTAAATGAGCCAGATCCCTCATACCATGACGTTGTTTACACCGAAGCACTAGGAGCTGCTGCTTATATCGGACGTTGTCGGGTTGTGCCTTTGAGAAATACCGGTGCGGCTATATCGCCAATGAACGCCTTTCAAATTTTACAAGGGCTTGAAACCTTAGGTCTGCGGATGGACCGCCATTGTGAAAATGCGGAAAAACTTGCCACTTTTCTTCAAGAACACAAAAAAGTTAAATGGGTCAATTATGCGGCATTACCTAATAGCCCTTACTTTGATAATTGTAAAAAAATCACCCATTCCAAGGCTTCAGGTATTTTAAGTTTTGGCGTTGACGGTGGTATTGAAGCTTGTGCAAGGTTCATTGATTCACTCGAGATGATTTTACGCCTGGTCAATATTGGTGACGCAAAATCACTCGCTTGTCATCCCGCCTCAACGACTCATCGTCAGTTAAATGAGAAAGAATTAGCTTCTGCAGGTGTCAGTGCCGATTTGATTAGAATATCGGTTGGTATTGAACACATCGACGATATTATTGCTGATGTGAGTCAAGCGTTAGACAAGGCCTAATTCTGACAAGCCTATTACTCACTAATAGGCCATAATTTTATCCTAGCTGCCATCACAGCAGCTAGTTTTTTATTTTCTCGGTTTTTCTTCTTCGTCAGCTTGCTTGTCTGTTAAACGTTTTGTAATTTAAATATAGGTTATCTCTTCATGATAAAAGTTGGTGTCATCGGCCACGGCTATTCCGCTAAAACATTCCATATACCCTTAATAGAAACATCAACATCCCTAACATTAGCGGCAATCAGTAGTTCTCAAAAAGACACGATAGAGCAGAGCTACCCTGAAGTATTAATTTTTGAAACTGCTCACCAATTAATAACCAGTGGAAATATTAACTTAGTGGTCATTACTGCACCTAATGATGTTCATTACCCATTAGCTAAACAGTGCTTAGAAAATGGCATCAATGTGATTCTTGAAAAACCCATGGTGACCACATCTCAAGAAGCGCAAGCATTAGCCGATTTAGCGGATAAACGCTCTTTAATTTTATCGGTATTTCATAATAGGCGTTGGGACGGCGACTTTTTAACGGTTAAAAAGTTACTCAACAATAATCAGGTCGGTGAAGTGCGTTTTTTTGAGTCTCACTTTGACCGTTTTCGTCCTACGGTTAGACAGCGGTGGCGAGAGCAACCCGGTCAAGGCTCAGGGATATGGTTTGATTTAGGCTCACACTTAGTTGACCAGGCAGTTAACCTTTTTGGCTTGCCCCAAGCAATAACCGCTAGATGTTTACCAACAAGAGAGGGTGCCAAAACGGCAGACTATTTTCATGTCCAACTGCATTATAAAAATCTTGAAGTTGTCCTGCACGCCAGTTCATTTTCGGCAGCACCAAACAACCGTTTTCGTCTTGAAGGTACCAAGGGCAGTTTTGTTAAATACGGCTTAGATCCCCAAGAAGAGCAATTAAAACAGGCTATAGCACCAAATGAAGCCTTATATGGTAGTGAACGGATAGAAAATTATGGACGCTTGTATTCGGAAGCTTCGAGTGTACTTATTGAAACTGAAAAGGGCTGTTATCAGCAATATTACCTAGAAATAGTTGAAGCGTTAACCTCAGGGGGAATTAATCCTGTTAACCCTAACGATGGCATAGCCGTTATGAAAATACTGGAATTGGCTGAACTAAGCAGTATCAAAGGTCAAACATTGTTAGTGTAAAGCTTTGCACTAACTCCTGGCTTGACGGTTTGCTTAGACCACTTGATCTTAGTTAAAATGCCCCAGTGATGAATTGCAACCGTCTCAGTTATTACCTAGGATAAACAATCAGCGACATTAAACAGCCTGTATTATCAAAACAATAAATAATAGAAAACTAATCCCTTGCCAAAACATTACTGGGTCGCGTTGCAGCAACGGTGGTCTGGTTTTGGCTAAAAACAACTTGTTCGGCTGGCGTAAATCATGAATAAATTCTGACAGCTCATTATAACGTTTTAATGGGTTCATTTTTAGGGCATGTTCAAGGGTATCATCAAGCCAAACGGGTAACTCTGAGTCATCATTTATCAGAGACTTATAGTTAAGCTTATTTTGAGCTGATACGCTTTTAGCCTGTGCTATTTTAGCACTGTATGGAAATTTACCCGATAACATTTGATACGTAATAACGGCTAAGGCAAAAATATCAGATGATTGGCTGCCAAGCTGACCTAAAAAATACTCTGGGGCTGAATAACGAATCGTACCCCGCATAATTTCTTCGGTGTTAGCGTCGGTAACACCGGCGATAAAGGTCGAGCCAAAATCGATGATTTTCACTGTGTTGGTACTGTCAATCATGATGTTGGCTGGCCGCAGGTCTTGATGAATCATTTCTTGTCGGTGAAAAGCCTGCAACCCTTTTGCTGTTTGCTCAATAATGTCTCTAACTTGTTCTAATTTAGGCTTAGGGTTGTCTATCATCCACTGGTTTAATGAGATGCCGTCAATAAACTCGGTCACTAGGTACAAAAAATTTCGCTTTCGATTGGCGATTACCGCTTTAGCCACATGGGGATTATTTATCCGTTTAGCGATCCATTCTTCAAGCATAAACCGTTCAAGGTACTGCTTATCATTTCTTAATTCTGTCGATGGTGTTTTTATTACCACCGTTTGTTGACTAGCTATGTCACGCGCTAAAAAGACATGACTGCGACTGCTAATATAAATTTCACGCAGAATATCATAACCATCAAATTGCATTCTAGGCAAAAGCCTGGGTGGTAGAGGCAACATCGTTAGTTGATGTACTTCATCAAGCTGATATTGAGGGACATGATCAATGCGTACTATCTGAACACTGAGGTTGTCATCACTCCCTAAACTCAATGCTTGTTGTATTATTGTCTCGGCAGCGATAGTTAAAGACGTACTGTTTAGTATGATATTAGCTATTTGACCCCCCTCTAAAAATTCGTAAACACCGTCAGTGGCAATAATATAAATGTCATTTTGCTCCAGTAACTTAGTTTGGTGGTCAATATCAAAGGTTTGCTCGATACCCAAAGCGCGTGTTAGATAGCTTACGTCAGCAGAGACCACACGCCGATGATCTTCAGTGAGCTGTTCTAATTGCTGCCCAGATAAACGGTAGATTCGGGTGTCGCCTGAATGAAAAAGATGGGCAGTATTTGATTTCAGTACCAGTGCACTGAAGGTGCAAACATACCCTTTATCTTTATCAAAACGATAGGGGCTATTACGAGTTTGTGCATAAAGCCATGAATTAATTGATCGAATAACTTTTTGAGCGGAGGTTTTAACCGACCATGATTCTGATGTGCAGTAGTAATCTTCCAAAAAACCAGAGATGGCTGTTTCACTCGCAATTTGACTGACCTCACTTGAGCTAATACCATCAGCCATAGCCATTACAATACCTTTGCTACTTAACATCGGCTCAGGCGGAATAACACTACCGATAAAGTCTTGGTTAACCGTTTTTATACCTTTATTGGTTGCACCGCCAATACTGACAGTTAAGGGCTGACTCATGACTTATTTCCTATAATTTTTATTATTATTACTAAGAGTTTATAAGAAGAAAAAGACTTTGTAATAGTAATTACAAAGCCTTTGCTTAATTGATACAAACTACAGTATGTCAGTTGTTAGACAACTTAAGACATGGTGCATGTATTACTTAGCCAATACTCTGTTTGGCGACGTTTTAACATGCGTTAGGTACAGTGGTAAGCCAACTAATAATAAACCACCAGCGAGGTTACCTAATACCGTTGGAATTTCATTCCATACCAAGTAATCATAAACGGTAAATTCACCACCCATGATCATAGAGAATGGGAATAAAAACATGTTAACAATTGAATGCTCAAAACCCATGAAGAAGAACAACATAACAGGCATCCACATAGCGGCCATTTTAGCGCCGGCTGATGTTGAAATCATCGCACCCACTACACCCATAGAGACCATCCAGTTACATAACATGCCGCGGAAAAATATCGTTATCCAACCTGATAAACCATGTTCTTGATAGCCTAAGGTTCTCGATTCACCAATAGTAGCTACCTTTGCCGCTATTGCGCCGCCTTCAGTTGAATAACCATAGGTTAAGATAAAGGACATCAGGAATGCAGTGGTTAACGCACCACCAAAGTTGCCCAGGAAGACCAGTCCCCAGTTCCTCATGACTCCACCAAAGGTTACACCGGGACGTTTATCTAATAATGCCAACGGTACAAGAGTGAAGACACCGGTGAGTAGATCAAACTTCATTAAATAAAGCATGATAAAGCCAACAGGGAAAAGACAAGCACCTAAAATGGGACTCCCTGTTTTTGTGGCAACCGTAATAGCAAATACTGCTGCTAAACCTAAAATTGCCCCGGCCATAAAGGCACGGATAATGGTATCTTTAGTCGACATGTAAACTTTTTGTTCACCGGTGTCGACCATCTTGGTTACAAATTCACTGGGTTCTATATACGCCATTGCTATATCTCTTTAAAGTTGAGTAAGTTATTTTTATTTCTTTACTGATTAGGCAAATTAAATGCCAATGAGTTAAGTTTTTGAATTTATTGGTTTAGCTGTTTTTTTTATTGATGTTAGTTTGATTAATTGAACATATAACGAGCATTAGTTAAAAAATCGCACCAAAATGGTTACCAAGAGGCATAAGGTAAAAATTTACCATTTAAGGTTAAAATTACCCGATCGCCTTTAGGGTTTTCTTCTTTGTCCACTTCCATTGAGAAATCGATAGCGCTCATAATGCCGTCGCCAAACTTTTCTTGAATGACTTCTTTTAATGTCTCACCATAAACGCCAACCACTTCATACAATCGATAAACTAACGGGTCTTGCGGTACAGACTTATCCCATTCTTTTGTTGGGTATTCCATTAAGGCCGCTTTTGCTTCTTCGGGTAAACCGATAACATTCACTAACTTTTCGGCTTCGGCTTCTTTACAACTGTTCATGCCTAAGCAAGCAGACGTTGTCCAAACAACTGACATACCAATATCATCAGCAATGCCTTGCCAAGATAAGCCTTTCTCTTTTTTTATTGTAAATATTGCCTCTGTTACATCGAGCTTATTCATATTATTTCCTTAGGTTAGTAGTTTAAGTGTAAAAATTTATTGCTACAGTCATTTAGTTGTATGTTGTTAGTGCATTTTGGTCAAAACGGTGCAGAAGTTGAAATTCTGTGCTGTTTTTCATTGAACACTATCTACTGTGGCTATTTGCTATTGGTTATAGCGATTATTGTGCCAAGATGATGGGTTTACTTAAATTATTGAAATTATTGGTTTTAATTTTTGATGGATGGTATTTTGCTAACACGAAATTTCGTGGTAAACGATATTTCGTGCCAGTTAAACGATATTTCGTTGTTTGGCTTGATAATTGTATTGTGGTAATAAATAAAACGTTATCTGGAGAGATATTATCAAAGAGTGCTTATTTTTAAATGCCCCTAAAGCCTTGTTATACATTGACCCTTTTAGTAATCAAATTTTGCAAGCAAATAAAAAAGCATCAGCATTATTTGGCATTAACAACGATGAGTTAACCAAGCTAACGGTTAGCCAATTTTTTAATGGTTGTTTAGATAAATTGCTTAGTTTTACTCAACAGATACTCGAACAAGGTGACGCTTGGTCGAATGACTTATTTATGGTGATTAATCATGAAAAAATATATTTGGACATAACCGCCAGTGCTATCGACGATAAGCTTTTGTTATCTTGTCAAAATGCTAAAGTCACTTTTGCTCGCTATCATCAGGCGATTGCTCAGGCAGAATATCAAGCGGGTCTTGTTCATTGGAATGCTAACGAAACCGTATTTGAAGAAATTGAACGACAAAATCAATTATTATTAAGTGCTGTCGGTGATGGTATTTATGGGGTTGATGTTGAGGGCAATACCACCTTTGTCAATAGTGCAGCAGAGCAAATATTAGGTTGGAAAAAACAAGAACTGGTGGGTAAAAATATACATGATGCTATCCATCACTCTCATGCGAGTGGCGAACATTATCATGCGCACCAATGCCCGATTTATTCTGCTTTTAAAGATGGAGAAGTCCATAGCGTTGACGATGAAGTGTTTTGGGCCAAAAATGGTCAAGCTATTGCCGTTGAATATAAGAGCACACCAGTTACTGAAAATGGCTTATTAATTGGCGCTGTGGTCATTTTTAGAGATATAACTCAGAGAAAATTGATCCAAATAAAATTGCTTAAGGCATTGAAAGAGGTGGATACGCTTAAAGAACGACTTGAAATGGATAATGCCTATCTATTAGAAGAATTAAATGCTGACTTTAATCATCACCAGATCATTGGTCAGAGTAGTAAAGTGCAGTATATGGTCAATCAAATAGAATTAGTGGGGCCAACAACAGCTAACGTACTGATCACTGGTGAGTCAGGCACTGGCAAAGAACTTATTGCTCGAGCGATTCATGAAGTCAGTGAACGAAAAGCCAGACCGTTAATTCGTGTTAATTGTGCGGCTATTCCTGCTGACTTATTTGAAAGTGAATTTTTTGGTCATGTCAAAGGGGCTTTTTCAGGGGCAATTTCAGATCGTATTGGCCGCTTTGAACTCGCCGACGGCGCCACTATCTTTTTAGACGAGGTCGGTGAAATCCCGCTGCAACTGCAAGGCAAATTATTACGTGTCTTACAAGAGCAACAATTTGAACGAGTAGGGGAGTCAAAAACGAGAAATGTTAATGTCAGGGTAATATCTGCAACCAATCAAGATCTGAAAAAATTAGTGGAACAACATAAATTTCGAGAAGATTTATACTTTAGGCTTAACGTCTTCCCAGTTCATTCCCCAGCATTACGTGAACGTGCTGATGACATCCCTCTGTTAGTGAAGCACTTCATTGATAAAATATGTCTGAACTTAAATAGGAGCCATTCAGAGGTTTCTATTACACAAATGCAACTATTAACAAGCTATCATTGGCCGGGTAATATCCGAGAGCTAGAAAATATTATTGAACGCCAAATAATATTAGCACAAAGTAATAAAATAAGTTTTGATTTCCTAGCGGATGAAACCATAAGCAATCCTGTCGCAGTTAACCTTAAAGTAGCGCCGCAGTTAATAACGGTTCAAGAGCAAAAGTTAATTGAGAAAACCAACTTAGCTAATGCCTTAAAGCATTGCCGAGGTAAAATTTATGGCGATAATGGCGCGGCAGAACTCTTAGGTTTAAAACCAACAACCTTATCTTCAAAGTTAAAAAAGTATGGCATTAATCGACAGGAGTTTATTAATTAACTTATCTCTTGTAAATATTACTATTATTAGGCGGAATTTTAATGAGAAAGTGTAGGTTAGACGGTTATTAGAGGTTTACTGAAGATTTAAGCTGTATGAGCTGAATTTTATTTTATTGAATTGGTTGCGGGAGCCAGATTTGAACTGACGACCTTCGGGTTATGAGCCCGACGAGCTACCAGACTGCTCCATCCCGCGTCCGAATGGTTTAAGTATTACTGATAAAAAGTAACATTAAACAAGCCAAGTTATTTTAATTCAA
>Ga0209279_10000692_pt1 | contig 20326 bp, 14 predicted proteins | sample CoawatmetaG00DNA_3_FD_187508 | JGI IMG/M metagenome (GOLD analysis project Ga0209279, IMG submission 187508) | Marine microbial communities from the West Antarctic Peninsula - Coastal water metaG006-DNA (SPAdes) (version 2) | ecosystem: Environmental > Aquatic > Marine > Coastal ... | reverse complement strand
ACGGATTATTAGCACTTGCAATGACTGGTTCATTTATACCTTTATTGGGTGTATTAGGTGAACATCTAACAGTATTAGGCCCAGCATTATCTCAATTAGCTGGAGCAGGTGCAGGACTACTAGCTATAGGACCAGCATTAGCAATGATTGGCTTAGGTTTAATACCCTTTTCTTATGGGTTATTAGCACTAGCAATGACCGCTTCATTTATACCTTTATTAGGTGTATTAGGAGAACACATGGCCGTATTAGGTCCAGCCCTAGCAGAATTAGCCGGTGCAGGAGGAAATTTACTTCTTATAGGTCCTGGCCTTGCTCTACTTGGTGCAAGTCTTATACCACTAGCCTTTGGATTGCTAGCGTTATCATCAGTTTCAGGTATGATTCCAGTTCTTGGCCAATTAGCTCCATTACTTGCTGAAATGGCGCCAGCTTTAGTTGCTCTTTCAGCAGCTGGACAAGGAATGTTCTTAATGGGTGCCGGCTTTGCCGCATTTGCTGGTGGATTATTACTTATGGTACCGGCACTATATGCCCTTATGCCTTTAATGCCAACTCTATTATTACTTGGTACACTTGTTGGAGCAATGGGTGGATTAGGTTCGATAATGGGTAGTGGTGGAGGAGAAGAATCAAGTTCAAAAGAATCAGCTGGTACAAAAGATAGTGGTGGAAATACTGAAATAATAGCAAAACTAGATCAACTAATAGCTGTGATACAACAACCTGGCGTAATAAACATGGATGGTAAAAAAGTAGGTGAAGTAATGCATATGGCTAAAGGTTTAACGAGAACATAATATGGCGAAAAAATTTGAAACTGTAAATCTAGCATCTTTCTATAAAAGTAGCGGAATAGGCCATACAATTGCTACCTCAATACAGCAAGGGCCTCAAAAACAAGCTGCCTTATTAGGTATACATGATGGAATATCAAATATAAATGCTACTGGATTTACACCAAATAGAGAAGCACAAGATCCAACAGAATTTACAGGTATAGGATTACCTGACGTATTTCCAGCACCAGCTAGTCCTCCTAAAATAGGGTTTTCTCCAGCTGGATTTATATTTTCTCCTGTATTTCTAACACCAACAGTTACTAATAATATGCTTTCGCCAGCAAATAGCGGGTTAGGTGTATCAAATAATATGATTTCCCCAGTAAATGCTGGTTTAAGTGTATCAAATAATATGGTTTCCCCAATAAACGCGGGAATAAGTGTTATAAATAATATGAGTAATCCTCCTGGTACAACTCCAAGTGTAGCCAATAACATGGGTAATCCTCCAGGAACTGCTCCATCAGTAGCAAATAATATGCTTCCACCAAATCATGGCACAGCTAAATTATTCCTTCATGACGGCATACCAAATATAAATGCATTAGGGTTTACTTTAAATATGAATTCAACCCAGTTTGTAGGAATATCAGGTGGCCCAGGAAACGGTACATTTTCATATAACCATACAGGAAATCAAGGATTAGGACTTATAGGTATTTGGAATGGTTTTAGTGATGTTGATGCTGCAGGGTTTATACCAAATAAACATCACCTATCAGTTTCAGACTTTACAGGAGTTAAAGGAGATCCTGGAAATATGACCTTTAATTTTCCTACTCAAGCCAATGGTGGAGGACAAATATGGGCCTGGAATAGATCAATATATAACGATAAATTTAGTGGACCAGTAGATGGAATAGGAAACCAAAAAGCATTAGGCTTCACATTAAATAAAACTCACCAATCTCAAACAGATTTTAAAGGAATAGATGGTAGTGTATACACTTACCCAACTGCTATATCTACACGTCAAAGTTACCTTTTTAATGATACATTTTATGGTATGATTAATAATACTAAACCACCAACTGCACCTGGTGCAAAGGATGGTGTAGGACAATCGTTAGAAGGATTCTTTACTGGAGCAAAAAGTAGATTTGCTAGTGGAATAGAATTACAGGGACAATTTAAAACTTCTGTGCAAGATTTATATAATTCACTACCTCTACAAGATGAAGCACACAACTCGGGATATTATGGAAAACAACCATATATAACCAGAGAAATAGGTTCAAACTGGAGTTTATTTAGTGACGGTCCTGGACCAGTACATGGTGACACTGCGGTTCGTGGAGGAGTAGGTACTTCATTAAATAGAGCCTTAAAAGATGTTGATAGAATTGGCCAATATATGTTAAGTCCTAATGGACTAATATTTATAGCTAAAAATATAGGAATGCAGTTAACTAACCCAAAATGGCAGGGTGCAACTGTACTAGGATTATCTAGAACTAGAATATACCCACTAGGTTTATCAACTGTTGCTCAAGTAGCAACAAATGCTGCAGGAATACACTTAGTAAGACATGGCCTAGGACCATTAGAAGGAGATGGTACCCACTATGAAAAGGGTGTAAACGAAATAGGCAGAGATAATTATACCAAAGGTACCGTATATGGCCTAGGCATAACACGTGGTAAAAGCAGATTATACGCCTTAGCAGACGAACTAGGTTCTGGATATTTTGATCCAGCAACTATGGATACAGGAAAACCCAAAACTGATGGCGAAGGAGGCGACGGAATATTTGCAAAATTAGGAAGATGGACAAAAAAACAACTTCAAAAACTTACTCCTAGTAGAGAAAAAATAGATGTACTATCAGGATTACTTGGACCTCATTCTGTTTATGGTATAGGTCGTACAAGAATATTTAGATCTAACGCCGGTTTTGGTGTAGGTCAACATACATCTACCACTGGTACACATGGACAGTCTGTTTCCTTAACAACCTCTTGGGGCAATAGAGAAGAAACCATAGACGATCAAGCAGCTGGTTTTAGGGCAGATAATCCAAACTTTGGAAATAATGGTTGGACACCGAAAGAGGGCCTAAGATATAGTGACAATAAAAATAGTGATGGAGCTTTCAAGTCTGAAAGATCAGCTGATATTGATAAAATATACAAGCAAACCCCACCAGTATTACTAGATAATACTAAGACATTAGAAATACCAAATATGTCTCACCATTACGAAACTATAGCATATGGAAAAATAAAAGAAATCCAAGAAAACCAAGCAGGTACTTCAATAGTAGACTTTAGAACATATTTAGATGGTAATAATGCATCTTCAATAACACCAACAAATGACCAGTGGAATGGACAAGATAGGGTTACTAGGTTTAGAGAAAATTACGGTAAAAAAGGAAAAAATATATCAGATAGATATTCTTTACCTGGTGGTTTTGAAACTGTAGGTTTATCTGATAGTAGTGTTGTCACAGATACCAATGGATTTGCAGCTCCAGCCAATGCATTAAATACTCCAGAAGATGCAGGCAAAAACGCCGTTCCTTTTGAAGATTTAATACTTTTTCAATTTAAAACATTACAACCAATAAAACATACTGTACAATTAAGAGCAATGCTAACAGATTTTACTGACTCTTTAGCACCAGAATTTGAAGACGTTGGTTATATTGGTAGAACTAGTCCAACATTTTTATTTAAAAAAATATCCAGATCAACTAAGTTTAGTTTTAAAATGTATGCAATGACTAGACAAGAACTAGACGCCCAATACATAAGATTAAACAGGTTAATGCAATTAATTTCTCCAGGATTTACCAATACTCATTTACCAATTGGCCCACTACTTAAATTAACAATAGGTAATTATTTTAAAGATATACCAGTTGTTGTTGATAGTTTTGATATATCTGTACCCGATAGTTCTCCATGGGATATAGATCCAGGAAGACAACTACCATTGTATTTAGAAGTTAGTATGGGTTGTAAAGTAATGTTTAACGAAGCACCAAACTATAATCCTGCAGACGGAACGTTCCTTGACCCTGACTCAGTAGACACAAATACTCCAAAAGCTAATGATTTAGCAGTATTTAGAACGAATAGTAATTATTTTAATGCTATAAACCAAAATTTTGGTAAAGCTAAAGCAGCAAATCCTGTTGAATAGAGTATAATATGAATAGATATATAACATCAAAAGTAATCCGAGAAAATGTAACTGAAACAACTAAACATGCAACATCATTTGTGCCAAAAATAGAAAGAGAAAATAGTGACTTATTTATACGTACAAGAGCAGGTGATAGGTTAGATTTATTGGCGCATGAATTTTATAAGGACGTTACATTGTGGTGGATATTAGCAACAGCAAATAATCTTGGAAAAGGTACATTTGCAGTACCTCCAGGAACAAGACTAAGGGTACCCATGGATATTAATTCAATAATTGAAAATTATAGAGATTTTAATCAAAATAGAAGATAAAATATACCTAATTTTATATTTATTGCAAAGGAGAAATTAAATGTCTTTATTGGGTTCAAATATGGCTAATGGCGTACGCTCTGAATTGTGTAGGCGAGCTAAAATAATACCAAATGGATATGGTCCATGGACTCATGCTCGTATTCCTTGGGCTCGATTTTCTCCGTGTGTACACCATGGCGACACAGATTCAGAAGCGTTAAGGAAATCCCACATAATTTTTGGCGGAAACCTAGATAATTTAGAAAGATCTTATAAAACCAATGAATCTACTAGAATGGGCCCATATTCAAATAACTATATGGATATTAAAGATGGCCAATCAGCTGGTAGCAACAGAAATAATCCAAGGCCTGGACTTACAAGTGTTAAAGTTGAAGAAAAAGGTACACTTGGCGGTATTAAAAAGGTAACTATTAATTTAACAATTTGGGATAAAACAACCTTAAATTCAATGCAATATTCATTATTTGCATTAGGAAAACATGGCTTAATAGAATATGGTTGGAATATAGATACTACTGGAGATCTAGTTACCACAAATCTAGGAAAAAGTCTAACAGATGTATCTAAAACAGACTCAGAGTTTCTTTGTAAAGTAAGAACAAAGCAATCCGCTCACAATTTTTGTTATGATGCAATTAGAGGAATAATCAGTAATTTTAATTGGAGCATAAATGATAATGGTGGATTTGATTGTACAGTAGAACTAACTTCTAAAGGAACAACCTTTCTTTCTACACCAACTGAAACTGCAACAATGCACAGTGGATGTGATGAAGATCCAGATGAAGAAGATTCAGAACAAGATAAAGTCCACAGGCCAAACATGGAGCAACCCTTATATTTTTTAAGGCAAAAGTTAAGGGTAACTCATCAGAGTTCAGAGGCAGTTAGAAACTCTAATGGTGCACCAATAGGAATGGCTGCTCTTTTTGATAAAGAATTAAGTGCAATAGAATGGATAGGTTCTTTTTTTGGAGAACCGTCTAACGAAGAATTAGACTTTTACGTCAGCTGGGATTATTTTGAAGAATACGTTGTTAATAGGAAACTAGCCCCATTATATTCGGCAATAGTAGAAAAAACAGCTGCCGCCAGTAATGCAGAAAAGGAAACCTCTACAACTAACCCTGGTGTAGATAATTGTAGTGGTAATAGCTCCTCTAATCCTCAAATGTTTAAACCAGCATATGACGCTGCAAAACCTGGAATGGATGAACATCCAAGAAGCAATTCTGCAGTATATGCTCTTGATAGTAGAGGTACAGTAGTAAGAAATTCTCCTTTTCTAATATCAGCTGATCCTTCAAAGGTATTATTACCTAGGCAAGAACATTGGGTTCTTCATCCATCATCTATAACAACCATAGGTAAATTTGGAGCATTTATAAAGGGTGTAGTTGCATATGCCGGAGAATATGTAAAGGCAAGAATTGGCTCTATCTCCATGTCCAACCTTACAGGAAACCATAGTAAAGCTAAAAAGAAAGCAGAAAAAGCACAAGATGAAGCAAAAGATGAAGCTTTGGACAAAGCAGCAAGAGAAGCAAACGTAAATGGGTCAACAGCAGAAACCTTAAACGACTTTAAACCATTTGACAACAAGTATGAATCCCAATCTCTTGGAAACGGGGCAGGTTCTTCTGGTGAAGGCTTATTAAGTAACGTATTATTAAACGTATCCTTTATAGAAGAGGTATGTAATGAAGCTAAATCTTTAGATGACTTTATGGATAAAATATTAGAAGGTACCCAAGCAGCTTGCGGAGATATTTGGGACCTAGTATTAGTTGAAGACCCTGATAATCCTCAAGTAGTTAGGGTTATTGATAGAAATATGGTAAAACAATCTAAAAAGGTTAAAGGATTTCACTTTCCAGGTATTGGTAGAAAATCAATATGTAGAAATATAGATATGCAAACTGATATAGATTCCAAAATGGCTGCAATGATGATGTATGGTAGTAATAAATCTCAACAAACTAACACTGGACAACCAATGGGTGGGGCATCTTCAAATGAATATAGGTTATTTAATCATAAAACCAAAGATTTAGTTATGGATGGTATAGTTTTACCAGACTCTAAAGCACAAACAGTAGGTGTAGATTGTTGTGCAGATACAATTGCAACAGATATTAATGCATTAAGAGACGCATGGACAGGATATTATAAAAGTGCTTCTGAAATTGCAGATGAAGTAAACGAAGACAGTATAGAAGGTATGGTAACAGCTATGAGAAAGTTGCTAAACATGGCTTCGCCTGATCAAGCTCTACCTGCAGAGGAAAGTCCAGATGTTGGTGTTATACCATATACTGCTGGAGATGAAATAATAACTGTACCACTAAAAGTATCACTAGTAATAGATGGTTTGTCTGGCCTTAGATGGGGAAATTATATAGGGTTTACTTCAGATACAGAAATACCTAATAGATATACATCAGGAAAACATGGCGCATCCTTTCAAATAGTTGGTATTGACCATGAAATAACTACTGGCGACTGGACAACTTCTATTAGAACAGTGATGCGTCCTGGTAGTTGTGATGGTAAGGGAATAAATAATTGTGGTAGTAATCAAGGAAATCTTCCATCAGAAATAATGCCAACTACTGAAACGGTAATTTTTGATCTGATACCGCTTATACCCCCAACCACTAAAAATGATAGAAAAACAGAAGATGATGAGTTTGAATTAATAAAATTACCTATGCTAGGAATGGAACCTTTAATCATTGAAACAAATATGGATATACAAAAAGCAAATTGTCCATGTGAAGACGGTAGCTACCACCAAGATTGCTGTGACCAACCAGTATCAAGTGATGATGACGATGACACTACTATAATCTCTAATGTAGTTATTGACACAGATAAACTTCCCAAAAAAGGTTGTCAATGTGAAAACGGAGAATTTAGTCCAGAGTGTTGTGAAGAAGATAAACCACCAGAAAATACTGACGTAGATCCTGCAGCCTGTGAAGATCCAGATCCTATACCTGAACCAGGAAAAATAGAAATAGTAGAACAAAAAACAGGAACTCCTCCAGACATTGTAATTGAAGATACTGTGATTGAAGAAGATTGTGATGATTGGCCAAAAAGAGGATCTGTTATATCATCTGGTAATATAAAATATAAATCTGGCCCATTCTTTGAAGATGTTTGGTATTATGAATTCAGAGCTCACCCTGAACATTGTTATTTCATTGAATTATTTTTATGGCATGGCTTTGACGGGTCAGGAACACATGGAAAATCAAAACCAACTTTCCAAAGTATGCGTCCTTATAGTAGTCAAACATTATCAAATTTATTTGGTTTAACAAATAATTTCTCAGCTTCAACTCTGAATAGGACTGCTACAGCTGATGATGCTGCAGCCATGATTGTATCATCAAGGCCACGGAATGATATTAAAAAAGTAAAAAAGAAATTAAAGCAAGGAAAATATGGGAGTTATGGTAGCTATGGATATAATCAAAATACAAGAAACGAAGAAGGATTAAAACCTGGTAGTAGATTTTCCAGTGGTCTTTGGATATCTCAAATGATATCATGGTTTAGAGATGATCAGCCATTTGAAGTTAACAAGCCAGCAAATGAAGGTGATGGTGGTCCAAGTGAATTTTCAAAATGGAGCAAAAGAGACGGTAAAGGTAGTAGTAGACTTTCCTATGTAGTGCCCAAACAGGGAGATAATGAATCAGTTGGTTCATTAATGAAGGCCCTCTTGTACACATTAGCTCATAGAAGTCATTCCCCAATAAGAATGCAAGTTCGTAAAAACTATGATTCATTTGCAAAAGGCCAAAACTTCTCAGGTGGTAGATATTATGGTGGAACTCGAGCGATGGGGAGGGATAGTTCAACAAGGTTTAATAAAGACTTGATGACTGGAGATGGTTGGGCAAGTAAAGGATTTGGTTGGAATCAAGGTATGACACATGAAATGTTTCTGAGTGGCGTAGCAGAAAATGATGAAGGTGAAATAGCGTATGGTCCTCGAGGACACGTTACATTTAACTTGAGCTCATTGGAACATCGAGATACTATTGTAGATGATCTTGGAAACAAATCAGAAATGGGTGATGGAAATGGTGGAAATTTTTAAATGAGAGTAAAGGGTAGATATACAAAGGGTCCAGGTATTAAGTTAAATTTATATACCAAAGGAGGAGAATTTGCCGACCCGACCTATAACTTAGCAAACGTATATACAGGACCATATCACACAGTGCATGGGGTACCATATAAAGGAGAAAAGCCAGTTGGTAGAAAAGGTAACGTATATCCAGTAAAATTAATACCATTTACTAATAGTAATAAAAAGTTTACATATAATAGTTTAAAACGTAGAGATTATGCTAAAGATTGGCCAGGAATAGTATCAACAGGTCCAACAATAAACCAAAGTGATGAAAATAGAGGTTGGTTTATGATGTATCTTTCACAATATCTTCCAAGTGGTGAATTTATGGAAATAGACGAAGAACAACATAAATTAATACTAGAAAAAAAATCTCCACATACAAAATTATATTCAACAGTATTTTTAAAATGGAGAATAAGAGGATACTTATTTGATAAATATAAAAAAAATGCAATAGATAAGTTTGGGATAGTTGACACAAATAGAAGGTCAATAGGTATAGCTGAAGGAACATTACCAGGATTATCTAAATTTTTAGTAGATTTAGTAATGTACGCCCAGCCAGATGAAGAAGAAAACCTAACCTCAGATGGTACCCAATTGGTAGATGAATTTGGCGAACAATATGAAGGCCGATATCATGTACATAAAGATTTTGGTGCAATGATTGGTAAAACCCACGATGGAATAACTCATGGTAGGTTATATCCAATAACTGATTTTATTCAACCTGTTTCAGAAGAACGAAGAATATTACAAACTCCACAAAACAAATATAATGCAATAAAAGGTTAAATAATTTTTATAATTGATATATTTTTATTATATTATTATAAATGAAAATTATAGAAACTACACTAGACTTTAATGACTTTGCACAAAACTGCAAGGAATCAGATTTAATAGTCATACCCATAGCCAGCGATCACCTACATCACCCAGAACAGCAAAGTATTATAGGAATTTATATTTCAACGTTAAATAATATGCATAATTATTACATTTCCATAGACCATATTGAATCTATGAAAAACTTTACCCTTGTAGAAATATCCCGCGCAATAAATACCAATTATAAAAAATATGTTTATGATATTAAAGATTTACCATCGATATTAAACCTCAAAAATGTGTATTGTTGTAATTCCCTAATGTACTATAATATTGGAAAAATTATACCTAAAGAATTTACTACTGCTCATACAAAACTATATTCAATGTATTGGGATAGAACTGATGTAAATAAGATAATTCCAATATATAAACACATACAATATTGCCAAAATATAGAAGAAAAAATAAAAAATATAATTGCATCTAAAAATATAAACTTTTGTTCTGGGTATAAGAGTATGAAAGATTACCAATTAAACTTAAAAAGAATAGAATCAGCAGGACTATATACTAAAAATGGAACAGAATACTGTAAGTATAATCCTTACACAATAACAGGGAGACCAAGTAATACCTTTAATAAAGTAAACTACGCAGCACTAAATAAACGTGATGGTACTAGAAATAAATATATTAGTAGGTTTGATGGTGGATCGATATTAGAATTAGACTACGACGCATATCATTTAAGAATAATAGCAGATATGGTAGATTATACTTTTCCACATACTTCAGTACATGAGTATTTAGGAAAGCAATACTTTTCAAAAGAAACACTAACCAAAGAAGAATATTCTGAAGCTAAACAAATTAGTTTTCAAATATTATATGGTGGAATTCCTAAAGAATTTTTAACAATTCCATTTTTTAGTAAGGTAAATGATTTTATTTTTAAATTTTGGAAATCCTGGCAACATAAAAAACATTTTAAAACATATTTATATAAGAGAAAAGTAAATCAATCTGTTATAGGTGAAATGACGCCACAAAAGCTATTTAATTATTATATTCAATCGGCTGAAACAGAATTAAACTCCGAAGCAATGCAAAGAGTTTTTAATGTTATAGAAAAATATAAAACAAGGTTTATATTATATACATACGATAGCTTTACTTTTGATTTTAATGAAATAGAAGAAAAAGATTTAATTTTGCAAATAAAAAATGCTATGAAATATCCAACACGCATTAGTAAAGGTCAAAATTATGGTGAACTAAAAGATGTTTCTTAATGCTTTTTCTTATATTTATAGATTGAGGTAGTTTATGAATACATTTATAGATAATTTAATAGTAGATTGGGCTTGGCGCGTTAATGATGGTATGCCAGACCCTAAAAACCGAGACCATATAGAAGTATTAGAAGATACTCTTAGAAGCTTAAAATATAACGAAGAATTTATATCTGAATACATTAGCCAACTTAGAGAGGATGGAGAACAAGATACCCAAGCTTTAGATGATAAAGAAAAAGAAAAAGCTGAGAAAATGGGTCTTGTATGGAAAGGAAAAGGTTACGGTAAAGAAAAAGATGACTTCATAACACATAAAAATGATAGTGGTAAACTAGTAGCTGTGGATAGTGATGGAGAATCAGAAGAAGAAACAAATTCTCAAGCACTTTCAGCAAAGGATGGAGACTATGAAAGAAAGAATTTTGATTCTGAAAAGACTAATAAACCAGATGGCGAAACAAATACAGACTCTTCCAAAGATTCTAATACACAACCAAAAAGAGAAATATCTGGAAAAGATAAGACCCTTTTAAAAGGTAACCCATCAGAAACTGCTGAATTTAATAAAGAATTAGACACTTCATCAACAGGAGATGTAGATTTTGCAAATAAAAACAAAACAAATTCTATTCCTCCTCCATATAAATTACCTGAAAGTATAGCAAACAATCCAAAGTTTCCAAAAAGATACGCAAAGGCTCTTGAGCGTATGATGAATACACAAGCAAACAAAGAAACATCAAATTGGAAATACTTTTCAGACCTTCCTGGTGGCGCAGGCCGAATTAGTGCTCAAGCAGGAGAGCTTATGACAATGGTAGGATCTGCAATGACAGACGAAGAATTTGAAGAATTCATGACATCTTTAGAACAACATGAACGATTGCAAATTGAAAATAATCCAAAACTTAAAAAAGAAGGAACAAGAATTATTACTAAAAGTTGGATAACTGCTGCAAGAAAATCTAGAAAAGCTATATTAGATAGAGTTAAAAAACAATATGGTGAAGATGTAGAAATTGCTGGAAGTTCATGGGATGCAGAAGGTGAAGTAGAGGCTATGGGATTGGCTGATTATAAAAAGAATAAAGGCTTTTCTACAGACATGTATTTAAAAATTAGAAAACCTAATGGCGAGGAGGTATTGGATGAGATATCTCTTAAGAAAGATAAAAATATAAACTTCATTAATTCAGGCCTAGGAGATATGGTAAATGATTGGGATCCAGAATTACTAGGTACTCTAACAGATCCTAAAGAATATTCTAAAAACGAAAGATCAAGATTAGTTTCAGCAGCTAAAGCTATCTTAACTCCAAAAGCCCAAGCAGAATTAGAATCTCAAATAAATTCAACAGAATCTGGAAAAGGTAGTAGATCGAAATCTAAAGCTATATTAAAGGCAATTAAAAAAGAAGCTGAAGACGGTAACAAAGCAGCAATAAAATATCTAGAAGACGATGATATTGCACATAGAAAAATGCAAGAAGATGTAATAGAGCAATTTAATACAAATCCTAAAGTTAGAGAAGGATTGATAAAAAATATAAAAGAAGAGTTTCCGTTAAAAGCTGTCTCAGAAGGAGAAGAAACAATGGCTATTGGAGATATGTCATTAGATAAGGAAACGATGAAACAAATATTTGGTACATCAGATTTTGATACATTAAAAGAAAACCTTAGTGTAAAGAAAAGTGACGATGGTGAACCATATTTAGTATATAAAATAAAAGGTGAAGAGCCTGTAAGAGTAGCAAATATCGTAATACGCCAAGATGGAAGAGGATATGGTGGTGGTTCTATTAAGTTTGAAATGAGATTGCATCCAGATTTAGCAAAAGAATTAGATATAGCAACAAAAGAGGTATATAAATAATGAAAACACAACTACTATGTACATTTACAAATACTAAAGCACTATCAAAAAGTATTGATAATATTATAGATGCATATGATATTCTGTATAATAAGCTATTTGTACTTAGAAATGAAAATGATACTAGAGAATTAATGTGTACTTATAATATTGATTCTAGTGGAGATGTTGTAATTTTACAAGACACTATTTCTTTACATAGAAAAAAACAAACAAATACTCTATATACTATAAATGCTCTAAATGAGTGCATTAAAACCTGTAATAACGGGGTACTAGATACAAGTTTTCAGTTAAATTGGGATAACTACAGAAATTCTATTTTATTAACAGCCGACAAGGGTATTAGAAGAATAGATACAACTGTACAAGAAGTAATTTATATTAGGGTAAAAAAATAATGGCCACATATAAAGAAGATTTACTACAAGGTACTGGCCAGTTTAAAAAACATACTGTTGGTAAACCTAAATATGATCCAGATGCTCACTTAATCCGTAGGGACAAAGACGAAAAAGAATTAGAAATTCTTCTTCGAGATTTAATTAAAAAAGAAATTAAAAAACTTTCAAAATAAAACACCTCAGATTTTTTTATTTGACAAAAATTGTTTATATTTATATATAATAATAATTAACTAAATAACAATTAAAAACTAATAATTAAATTATGAGTAAGCTCACAGTAACAATAGTGCTTTTTTTATCTGCACAAACCTTAATATGGTTTCAAACAAACGGCCAATTTATTTGGAAGTGGTTTGCAAACAATCCTTTAATCTTATCTGTAGTTGGTGGTTCAACAATATCCTATGCGTTTATATATGCTACAAAATATGCATTTGAGCATTTTGATGGTCTTTTATGGCCTGGTAGATTTCTAGGCTTTGCGCTTGGAATAAGCTCATATGCAATTTTAACTTGGTTTTTTATGGGAGAAGGAATAACCTTAAAAACACTTACTTCATTAATCTTATCAGCAGGCATAATATGTGTACAACTTTTTTGGAAATAATGTTAATAACTTTTCACTCAGAATTTTTTTATTTAAAACAAAATGATTATATTACTATATAAAATTAAACTATGGCAAAAAGACTAGGATACGCATGTATAAATATGGCTTTATCAGAACAAGGCATATCATGCAACAGAAGTATGATACGTAGAACATTTGACGCTAAAGGCATCGACTATGCATCAGAATTAATCGTACATAATATTACCAATTTATTAAAACTTGTAAATTGGAATAATGAAAACGGAATAAAGGTATACCGCATGTCTAGTGATATGATGCCGTGGATGTCTGAATACAAAATATCTGATTTACCAGATTATCAAGAAATTTGTGCATTATTAAAGGCTGTTGGTAAACTTGCAATGGATAATGATCAGAGACTATCATTTCACCCAGGACAATTTTGTGTATTGGCATCTAAAAGTGAAAAAGTAGTATTAAACGCTATTAATGAACTTGATAAATCTGCACAAATTATGGATCTTATGGGTTTACCTAAGTCTCGCATGTCTAAAATAAATATTCATGTAGGCGGAGCATATGGAGATAAAAAATCAGCACTTGAAAGATTTTGTAAAAATTATCTTCGTACATCTCAATCAGTCCAAGCTAGACTTACAGTTGAAAACGATGATAAAGCTAGTATGTATTCTGTTAGAGACTTATACGAAGGCGTATACAAAGTAGTTGGTATTCCAATTGTATTTGATTACCACCATCACCAATTTTGCACAGGAGATATGTGTGAAGAACAAGCACTTAAACTAGCATCAAAAACATGGGGTAATGTAAAACAATGTACCCACTACTCGGAATCTAGGCGAAAAGAGCAAACATTAATCATAGAAGATATAATGTCTAAAAATAAAATAACATTAGAATCGCTACATGACTTTCCAACAATTGCACAACTATACAAGGAGGTTAGTAAAATAAAGGTCCAAGCACACTCAGACTATATTGTTGAAGAAATAAAAGACTACGGTTTAGATATAGACGTAGTTATAGAATCAAAAGCAAAAGAATTAACGGTACAAGCGTACCAAAAAAAATATGAAAATAACTTACAAAAAGTTTTATAGTGTAAGTTATTTTTATTATATTAACTAAATAATAATTAAAACAGGAGAACAAAATGGCAATTGACTTAGACGCAATTAGACGCAAACTCGGAGACTTACAGTCTCAAACAACAAGGACTTCCAGCTTATGGAAACCAAGTCCAGGTAAAAATCAAGTAAGAATAGTACCTTATCAACATGATAAAGATAACCCATTCTTAGAATTATTCTTTCATTATGACTTAGGCAAAAGAAACTATCTTTCACCAGTAACTCATGGTGAACCAGACCCAGTGGTAGAATTTTCTGAAAAATTAAAATCAACAGGCAATTCAGATGATTGGAAACTTTCTAAAAAATTAGAACCCAAAATGAGGGTTTATGTACCAGTAATTGTACGTGGTGAAGAAGGTGAAGGTGTTAAATTTTGGGGATTTGGTAAACAAGTATACGCAGAATTATTAGGATTTATTTCTGATCCAGATTATGGTGATATTACAGGGTTAACAGATGGTAGAGATATTGTTGTTGAATTTACCCCATCAGAAGGAGCAGGAACATATCCAAAAACAGCAATACGTGTAAAACCTAATCAAACTCCAGCAACTGAGGATAAAGCTCTTGCTGACAAGATTATGACTGGCCAACAAGAAATTTTTAGTATTTTTAAGAAAGTTTCATATGATGAACTAAAAGGAGCACTAGAATCTTGGTTAAGTCCAGATGATGTTGAATCAGCTGATGTCCCTTGGGAAGCTAAAACTAATAACAATGAAACCACAGCAAAAACTAATGGAACAACAGATAACACAGCCACACCAGCAAAGGTAGGCAAAACTGACGATATTAGTAAAGCTTTTGACGACCTGTTTAGTTAATAGATATGGTAAATAAACGAGAAGATAGAGACAAGTTAGCTCAAGTACTTGCTGACAGTTTAAATAAGAAGTTTAAAGACTTTAAGGTAGCACACTTTCTTGACGGAGCTGATGAAACCCCAACAGATTTAACGGAATGGATATCTACAGGCTCTTCTATGCTTGATATAGCAATTGCTAATAGACCTCATGGCGGTATACCAGTTGGTAGAATTACCGAAATAACTGGTATGGAGGCTTCAGGAAAATCTTTAGTAGCTGCACAAATACTTGCAAACACACAAAAGAAAGGCGGTTTAGCAGTATTTATAGATACTGAAAATGCAGTAAATGAAGAATTTCTTGAGTGTTTAGGTATTAATACTAAAGAACTGTTATACATTCAATTAGAAACAGTTGAAGATATATTTGAAGTTATAGAAAACATCATTAGTAAAGTTAGAGAAAGTGACAAAGATAGATTGGTAACTATTGTTGTGGATTCTGTAGCAGCTGCAACAACTAGAGTAGAACAAGAAGCCGACTACAGTAAAGACGGTTGGTCTACTGGAAAGGCTATTGTTATTTCAAAAGCAATGAGAAAGTGTACAAATATGATTGGACGCCAAAGAATTGCCTTGATATTTACAAACCAATTGCGTCAAAAACTTGGTGTAATGTTTGGTGATCCATGGACAACAAGTGGTGGAAAAGCTCTTCAATTTCATGCGTCGTGTAGGCTAAGATTAAAAGCTGCTGGACAAATTAAAGCGAAGGTTAATGGAAAAGACCAAGTTGTTGGAATCAAGACTAAATGTATAGTAGTTAAAAACAGAATGGGCCCACCATTAAGAACATCAGAGTTTGATATTTATTTTGAATCTGGAATAGATGATTTAGGTGGATGGCTAAGAATTCTAAAAGACTATGGCATGATTAAACAAGGTGGTAGTTGGTATACCCTTACTAGAGATTCAGGTGAAGAAATCAAGTTTCTTTCAAAAGATTGGAACGGAAAATTAGAAGCTGATGAAACATTAAAGGAAGAAGTATATAAAAAGATATGCGATAAAGTGATTATGGATTACAAAATAGAAAATTTTGGAATTGATGACCTAGAACATACAGACGAAGCTCCACCAACAGGATAGGTCTGAGGCATAAGCATACTCCCCATCAGGTTTATTGCTTTGTAAGTCCTTTTTCCTTTTGTTAATAACTTTTCACCCCAGATTTTTCTAATTGAATAAATTTTATTATATTACTATATGAATAAAAAATACCTAAATATGCTGGCTAGCCTGGAAAAACAGGAAATGCCTAAAGATGCAAATGACAGAATTTTAATTATAGATGGCTTAAATACCTTTATACGAGCATTTGTCGTAGTACCAACAGTAAATGAAAACGGAACACATGTCGGCGGAATTACTGGATTTTTAATGTCAATAGGTTATGCTATTAGAAATATAAAGCCAACTAGAGTTATAATTTGTTTTGATGGAAAAGGTGGTAGCCAACGTAGAAGAAAATTGTTTCCAGATTATAAAGCAACTCGTAGGGTAAAACACAGAATGACTAGGATAAATGAGTTTAATAGTGTTGACGACGAAAGAGTAGCAATGGCTCAGCAAATACAAAGACTATCCCAGTATTTAGAACAACTACCAGTTAGTGTTATGTCTATAGAAAATATAGAAGCTGATGACTCTATGGCTTATATTTCTCAACAAGTATATCCAAAAAGCCAGTGTATCATAATGTCTACTGATAAAGACTTCCTACAACTAATAGATGATAGAGTTCAGGTCTGGTCTCCAACTAAGAAAAAATTCTATTTTAAAGATACTATAAAAGAAGAATTCTCATTAGATTCTAAAAACTTCTTAATGTATAGAGTTATAACTGGTGATAGTTCAGATAATATTCCAGGGATCCGAGGTGCTGGTACAAAAACACTTCAAAAAAGATTGCCTATATTATTTGAAGAGAAAAAAATAGGCCTTGAAGATATATTTAATCATATAGAAACTTCAAATGACGGAACAAAACTAGCAGCAGAAATTTTAGCCAGCAAAGATATGTTAGAATTAAATCACCAACTAATGCAGTTAACAGAAGTTGATATATCAGGTAGAGCAAAAGAATCTATAAATAATATTTGTAAACAAGATATTCCAAAGCTTATAAAACCAAATTTTATGAAAATGTTATTAGAAGATTCTATAAATATGAATATAAAAAACCCTGAACTATGGCTTAAAGATACATTTTCAACATTAAACGCATTTGCATTAAGAAAAGATAATGAACATAAATAAGCTAAGTGATTTTGGATACGCCTTTCAGATAAAGTTAATAGCTATATTATTTAAGGATAAACTATTTTTACAACAAATATCAGATATATTGGATTCTTCATATTTTGAATCAGAAGCAAACATTATAATACTGGATATAATAAAAGATTACTTCAGAGATTATAACGCATTACCTACTATTGAAGCCATGAGGGTTAAAATAATAGAGATGGACAACGAGTTACTTAAGAAAAGTATTACTGATAATCTAAAGGAGGCATTTAAAGAAATGTCATCAACTGATTTAGATTTTGTTAAAGAAAAAGCTTTAGAATTCTGTAAAAATCAAGAAATAAAAAAGGCAATAATTGAATCTGTTGAATTATTAGACAGGGGAGAGTATGACGCTATAAAGGTTAAGGTTGATAATGCAATGAAGGCTGGAGTAGAAAAAGATGTAGGACACGAATATGCAGAACACATAGACGAAAGATATCTAGACTCAGTTAGAAACACGGTATCTACTGGATGGGATGCCATTGACGAAATAGCAGATGGTGGTTTAGGTAAAGGTGAACTTGGTGTAATGGTTGCCCCTGCAGGAATTGGTAAGTCATGGGCCCTGGTAAATGTTGGTGCTAATGCTGTAAAGGCTGGCCTAAATGTAATACACTATACCCTTGAATTAAATGCTGCATACGTAGGATTAAGATATGACAGTGTATTCACAGGAATACAAGCTCAAGAATTAAAATATAATATTGATGACGTTAAGAAAAAAGTTGAAACTCTTAAGGGTGATTTAATTGTTAAGTATTACCCAACAAAAGCTGCAACAGTAAATACCATATCAGCACATATTCAAAGATGTATGGCTCATGGTAAAAAACCAGATCTAGTTATAGTAGATTATGCTGACCTTTTACGAGGACATGGTAAAGAAATTAGATTAGAACTAGGTAACCTATATGAAGACTTAAGAGGTTTAGCTGGTGAGTATGAAATACCGGTATGGACTGCATCTCAAGCAAATAGATCAGCTTTAGAGGATGATATAATTGGTGCTGAAAAAATTGCTGAATCGTATAGTAAAATAATGATAGCAGATTTTGTATTATCTTTAAGTAGAAAAATAGAAGACAAACTTGCAAATACAGGAAGATGGCATGTAATTAAGAATAGGTTCGGACCAGATGGTATTACTTTTCCAAGTAAAATGAATGCTTCTAACGGTCAAATAGATATATACGTTGATACCTCAATACAAGGTAAAGAAACAACTAAAGAAATGGACAATCATAACGAATATTTAAGAAAAATGATGAAAAAGAAATTTGACGAAATGAATTGATATATGTATATATCTATATTTATTAGTACAACTGGTTTAGCCACCGGTTATTTTTTTCAACAATAAACGCAATAAAGGGAAGCAATGGAAGTATCAAATCAAATATTATCAGAGATTACAGTTCACATGAAGTACGCAAAATACGTACCTGAACTAAACAGAAGAGAAACATGGGAAGAGCTAGTAACACGTAACAAGGAAATGCACAAGAAGAAGTTTCCTATGTTATCAGCTGAGATAGAGGAAAAATATAAATTAGTTTATGATAAAAAGATACTTCCTTCAATGCGTAGTCTACAGTTTGGTGGCAAGCCAATTGAAATATCACCTAACAGGATTTATAACTGTGCATATTTACCAATAGATTCTATTGATTCTTTTAGTGAAACAATGTTTCTATTGCTTGGTGGAACAGGTGTTGGATATTCAGTACAAAAGCACCATGTTAATCAGTTACCGGTAATAAATAAACCTTTCCCAAAAAGAAAACGAAGATTTTTAATTGGCGACTCTATTGAAGGTTGGGCTGATGCAATTAAAGTTCTAATGAAATCATATATGAATGGTGGTGGAAGTAGGGTAGAATTTGACTTTTCAGATATTAGAGTAAAAGGTGCACAATTAGTAACATCAGGTGGTAAAGCACCAGGACCTCAACCCCTTAAAGAATGTGTACTAAAGCTAACTGGAATACTAGAATCTAAAGAAACAGGTGAAAAACTTACAACACTTGAAGCCCATGATATAGTTTGCCATATTGCAGACGCAGTACTAGCTGGAGGTATTAGAAGAGCTGCACTTATTAGTTTATTTAATGCTGATGATGACCAAATGATAGGTTGTAAATCAGGAAATTGGTGGGAGCTAAATCCACAAAGAGGTAGAGCCAATAATTCTGCATGTTTAATGAGGCATAAAATAACTGAAAAGTTTTTTATGGATCTTTGGAAGCGTGTTGAACTATCTGGTGCAGGAGAACCAGGTATATATTTAAACAATGACAAGGATTGGGGTACTAATCCATGTTGTGAGATAGCTTTAAGACCTTTTCAGTTCTGCAACCTTTGTGAAGTAAATGTTTCTAATATAGAATCACAAGAAGACCTTAATGAACGTGTAAAAACTGCAGCATTTATAGGAACCCTACAAGCCGGATATACCTCATTCCATTATCTACGACCAATATGGCAAGAGACAACTGAAAAAGAAGCACTCATTGGTGTTTCAATGACAGGAATTGGAAGTGGTACTGTACTAGGATACGAC
>Ga0209279_10000689_pt1 | contig 20434 bp, 27 predicted proteins | sample CoawatmetaG00DNA_3_FD_187508 | JGI IMG/M metagenome (GOLD analysis project Ga0209279, IMG submission 187508) | Marine microbial communities from the West Antarctic Peninsula - Coastal water metaG006-DNA (SPAdes) (version 2) | ecosystem: Environmental > Aquatic > Marine > Coastal ... | reverse complement strand
AATCAAAATTCACCCACCAACATTAACGTGTCATCTGGCACATATATATTTTATGCAATAGCATAAACAACATAGGAAAAATCAACTATGAATTATCGTAATAAAACCACAGGCGAAATCAGCACTCAAGGCGAACTACGCCAAGCTAACCTGCACCGTTCATTCCCTCGAGTATGGGACGCAGACGTATGTACATTACTAGACATTGATCCTATTCTAGCTTCACCAAAACCTTCTATTACAGACCTTCAAGTAGTTAGTGGTAATGGAGCAGTGACAGATGCTAGGGGTAACTGGGTAGAAGCATGGGCTATTTCTGATAAGTTCGCTGACACTACAGATGAAGATGGTGTAGTCACAACAAAATCTGATTACGAAACTGCATACACTGCATCGCTTGTTGCTGCTGTTGCTGCTAGTGCTCGTACTACCCGTGATGAATTGTTAGCCGCCACTGATTGGTCTGGGAATTCCGACGTGACAATGGCATCGGGTATGACCACATACCGTCAAGCTTTAAGGGATGTGCCGGCACAAACAAACTTTCCTTCATCTATTACTTGGCCGACGCTATAAGCCTAGCTTATAAAAAGAGGTAGCTATGTCAATCACATACAGGGGTATAACGTTCGCTGGTTATAACAAACCGAAGCGAACGCCTAGCCATCCTAAAAAATCCCACGCCGTTCTTATTAAAGACGGCGGCAAGGATCGGATGATTAGGTTTGGTGAGCAGGGCGCTTCTACTGCTGGCAAACCAAAAGCTGGCGAGTCGGATAAAATGAAAGCAAAACGCAAATCATTTAAAGCACGTCATGGCAAGAACATTGCCAAAGGTAAAACTTCAGCGGCCTATTGGGCCTCACGTACGAAATGGTAGGGGGTAATCTTGAGTCTGTATAAAAATATCCATGCAAAGAAAAAAAGGATCTTAGCAGGGTCTGGAGAAACCATGAAAAAGGTTGGAGCAAAGGGTGCTCCAACTGCAAAGAATTTTAAAACCGCTGCTAAGACAGTAAAGAAGAGGAAGTAAATTATGGTAGTAAAAAAGAAAGTCCCCAAAAAAATGCATGTAATGCCTAACGGCAAACTCATGAAAAACTCAGCCATGCCTAAGAAGAAGAAGGCAAAAAAAAGTTATTAGAGTGTAATTAATGTGGTCTAGCCCTTTAGAATTATACCCAGTGCATGTGTCTCCGACTCTTGCACCTGAAGGGCAAAGACCATTAATTGAACCTACTACACACACAGTAAATGCAGAATATCTTGTGGTGCAGCCGTCGAGGGAGCCCTATGGGATTCCCCAAGAATACACACGGAGATTATGGATATGCTAGCAGAATTAATGGTTGCGAATGCAGCCTTTGCAGTTATCAAAAAAACGCTAGCTAATGGCAAAGAGATAGCGGACGCTGGCTCTGCGCTCACCAAATATTTTGGGGCAAGCCAGGCGATTGAACAGAAAGTTAAAACTGGTAATGGCGATGTGTTGGGCGCTTACCAAGCGAAGCAAGCTATAGAGCGACAGGAAAAAGAGCTAGAGTTTATGCTGAACAAACAAGGGTTGCTAGGCTACTACAAGTACTGCCAATTCCGTGATGACTTTTATAAAAAGCAGAAATCAGCGGCTAAGAAACATAAGGTTAAAGTTAATCAACGTAAAGAAAAATGGGCAACAGGTCTGTTAGTAACAATTATAATTGTGGTGATGATACTAGGGGTTCTTTTTGGTGTAGCCATTTATACGAGGTAACACATGGGTATTTTAAGTTTTTTAAATCCTATTGCAAGCTTAGGTAAAACTTACCTAGAAGGTAAGAACCATGTCGCCAAGGCTAAAACTGCAGCTGCTATAATAAGTTTAGAAGCCGACGCAGATGTTAAGGTAGCTGGTGCTAAAGCTGCACATAAGCTAGCGGACAACGGACAGACACAAGAATATAACCTGGACCTTGTAGCTATGCAGGCAATGGACAAGTCTTTTTTAGATGAGATTATGATTGCGCTACTGCTGGTGCCTATTGCAGCGTCGTTCTTAGGTTACCAAGCTGAAGTCACAGCTGCTTTTGAATCCTTTGCCTCAATGCCTGATTGGTATCAATACTTAGTACTTGGCGTTTACATTGTTAAATTTGGTATGCGCGGTTTATTGACTAAGCTAGTGTCTGGCAGGCTGGGCGTCCTAAACGCGAAAACTCCTTAGCTTTAATATATAATATAAGCTGTGCTAATATATTGGGATTGACATGTCAGATTTAGAAAAACGTATGACCAAAGCTGAGTACGTTCTTGAAGCCCAAGCAGAGCAGATTGAAGAGCTTGAAGAAGCCTTTAAGGGGCTTAGCACAACTCTTAATGGTATAGAAAAACTTCTAGCCCAGATTAAATGGATCGCAGTTGGCGCATTACTTGTCGTTGCCGTTAGCGATCATACTTTTAGTGCAACCTTAATGAAGCTACTATCATGAGCGATTGGAAATATTTTACCGAAGACGAGTTAAAATGCAGCCATTCTGGAAAGTGTCTGATGGACCCTGGCTTTATGATTACGCTTGAAGCCATCCGTATTAAATGTGATTTCCCTTTCACAATAACCTCTGCATACCGTGACCCTACCCACCCTATAGAAGCTAAGAAAGCAAAGCCTGGAACACATGCCAGTGGTCGTGCTGTTGATATAGCTGTGCGCGGTGACAAAGCTATTAAATTAATAAAGGTAGCTTTTGAGTTCGGCATTACAGGGCTCGGTGTTCAGCAAAAAGGTGGCGGTCGATTTATACATCTTGACGACCTAACAATTGATGATGGGTTTGCACGACCAAATATTTGGAGTTACTAATGGCTAATTTTAGCGTCTCACAGTTCAACGGCATTGCCCCTAAGATTGCTCCTCGGTTACTTGCCGAATCAATAGCGCAGTCAGCACTTAACGTGCGTTTAGATTCAGGTCGTTTAGAGGCGTTACCTGACCACTCTGCGTCAGTGACTACAGTACCAAGTGGAACCAACACAGTTTATCTCTACTCTGGCTCCATCTGGAAAAGCTACGCTTCACAAGTCGACATTGTTGAAGGTCCGATTGTGAATGACGTAACTGAACGGGTGTACTACACAGGTGAAACGTACCCAAAAGTATATCGAAATGACGGAGGTCCATACCGACTCGGTGTGCCAGCTCCTACAGCTGCGCCAACTGTTTCAGTAACAGGCGCCGTATCGCCAGATGAACTAGAAGAGAGTAGAAGCTATGTCGTTACATTTGTCACTAGTTGGGGAGAAGAGGGCCCTCCATCATTTGCAAGCACAGCAGTTGCGTTTAGAAACGGACAGACTACAACGCTCAGCTTACCAGCTATGCCTTCTACTTCTGGCCTTAATTTTACTACAGGTTCTCTAAAACGTATTTATAGAACTAACACAGGCAGCTCTTCTACAGGTTTTCAGTTTGTTGCTGAAGTGGCTTACACTGCCACATCGTATGTGGAGTTAGGCACAGCCAATTCAAGCTATGCATCCACAACAACACCCACAATGGTCGGTGGTGTTGTTTCCGCTCAGGCGACAACTAGCACTGCACTAGGGGAATTAATCCCTTCAGTAACTTGGATGCGTCCACCTGATGACAATGCAACATTGTTTCCAACAGGTCCAATGCAAGGGATATGCTCTATAGGCAACGGCATCATGGCCGGGTTTACTGGCAAGACACTTTGTTTCAGTGTGCCTTATTTACCACACGCTTGGCCTACTAGCTATCAGCTAGCAACAGAATCAGATATTGTTGCGATCAAGCCAACGCCCGGTGGACTAGTAGTTGGTACTAAGGGCAAACCGTACATCGCCCAAGGTTCAGATCCAGCGTCTATTAGCCTCATCCAATTGGAGAGTGACCAAGCCTGCGTCAGTAAAATGTCCATGGTAGATATGGGCGGGTATGTAATTTACGCCTCTCCTGATGGGTTAGTCACAGTGCAAGGTCAACAGATACAGTTAGTGACCGAAGCATTGCTTCGCCGCTCACAGTGGCAGGCTTACAACCCAACTACTCTAAAAGCCATGAATTATGAAGGCACGTACATCGCCTCTAATGCTACAGAGAGTATTTTGTTTGACCCCCGTGGGGGCAAGAACGCTTTGTCTACAAGTAGTGAAACCTATGACGGTGCTTACAATCATTTGGAAAGCGACTGTTTGTATTTTGTCGACGGCACAGCGGTCAAGAAATTTGGGCAGGGCAGTGGTTTTGCTAACTACGTTTGGAAATCTAAATCTTACGTTAGCACCAAGCCACGCAATTTAGGTTGGGCGCGCGTTGACGCTGACTCTTATCCTATTACGTTTAAGTTGTTTACAGACGTCACACCGCCAGCTCTAACTACATTTGCAGTTACAGTTTCTAATCCAGGTTCAGGAAATAAGTACTACATCGACGGAGTGATGCAAGCTACAGTTAGTTTAAAAGAAGGCTACACTTATAAATTTGATCAGTCAGCATCAAGCAACAGTGGCCATCCTTTAAGATTTTCAGCAACGTCTAATGGCACACATAACAGCGGTTCTGCTTATACCACTGGCGTCACAACAGTAGGAACTGCTGGTAGTGCTGGGGCTTACACGCAGATTGTTGTTGCTGCAAGTGCCGCAACATTGTACTACTACTGTACTAATCACAGTGGTATGGGTGGGACGGCAACGACGCCAGCGAATGCAAATCTTGCATATACTTATAGCGTAACTAGCAATGATCCTTTTCATTTGCCCTCGGGCAGTCGCGTAAAGCAATGGGAATTTGAAGTGGCAGGAACAGCGCCTGTAAACAGTATAAGCATTGCAGACAACGTGAACGAACTATTATGAGCAGACCTACAAAAGTAACAGCTATACCAGCCGTACCATCTCAGGTAGACCCTAACCTTAAACCTATATTGACTGCCGTAAAGGAAGCCTTAGAAATCCAAGTAGGGCAGCGCGGCGAAGCGCTGGACAAAGCTGTTACCTTTCGAGACCTGACCGAGGCTGGCATAGCTACGTTTAGAGCAAACGCCATCGCAAATGGCGGTGGAACTCTTTTACCAGCAGATGCAACGATTAGCGACTCGGCAGTGCCGCAAAGTCCTTCTAACTTATCTGCAGCTGGTGCTTTTACTAACGTTCTATTGTCTTGGAACGGAAGCTTTGCAAATAGAGCTGTTGCATCCGTAGAAATATTTCGCAGTTCCACTGACGTTTTAACTGCGGCAACACACATTGGTAGCACTCCTGGCAGCATTTATGTAGACACTGTTGACCCCGGCAGTACTTTTTATTATTGGGTGCGTTTTGTGTCAAACTCAGGTGTGATTGGTCCATTCAACGCCACTGATGGCACAGTTGCAACCACTAACAAAACAGTCGCATCTATTCTAACTGACCTAAATGAATCCATTGGTATAAGTTCCTTAGATACTGCTTTGTCAGAAAACATTGCTACCATTGGAACTATTGGTACATCAGTTACCTCACACACATCAGCTCTAGGCGCTCTTGAAGGGGAACAGTACATTAGAATTAATGGCGCAAACGAAGTTGCAGGATATGGCATTGCTGCTGGTGCTACCTCTAGCGAGTTCACAGTTAACGCAGGCTTATTTAAAGTCGGTAATGGACTTGGCGGCAGCACTATACCGTTTTTTATTGTTTCAGGTCAGGGTATGACCGTTGCTGCAAACGGCACAAAATATACAAATACTCCTCAAAGCTATCAACTAGCAAACCATCCATCAGGCAAATGGTTTGCTGCTGGAACATACATGGACACAGCAATGATTGCTGATGCCTCCATAGACACCGCAAAAATTAACAACCTGACTGTTACTACAGCTAATATTGTAGGCACATTAACTGCTGCTCAGATAGGCGCGGGAACAATAACCGCTGATAAAATCGGTGCTGGCGCTATAACAAGTAACAAGATTACGCTTGATGGCAACTTAGCTTTTAGCAATGCTGGTTCAGGAATTCACTTTACTAAGACAGCGTTAGCTAGCACTACAACAGGCGCTTATTTTGGGAGAGGTGTTGGAGCCCAAGCAGGGTTTGCAGGCATTAACATTTCATCACCAAGTGCAGGAATATACGCAGATACAACGGGCAACGTGTCGTTGAACAACGTTAATTTGTACGCTGGTGAAGCAGGTCAAGCGCTAGAGTTTATAACGAGTGGTTATCACATTGCTAACGTCTCAGCATTACAAACTAACATAACAATAACTTTAGTTGGAGCAGGAGGCGGCGCGTGTAACAACGCTGTTGGTTCTGTTCTTGGAAACCATACAAGAGCAAGTGGCCAAGATGGTCAAAACTCTTGGGTTGAGTTTTGGTCGGGCCCCGATGCAACAGGTACTGCAATAGTGTCTTTTACGGCAACTGGCGGCACAGGTTCAGCTCATTCTGTTGGACCAAACAATTCTCCTGCTCCTGGTCAATCGGGGCAAGCATCTTCACAAGCAGGATCTGGTGGCGCAAGTGGATCAGCAGGCGTTGCCAACGGACTACCCCCTTTTAATACAAACATGAACGGGTCAAAAGGCGGCGGTGGCGGTGGACCAGGAGGCGGTTATACCAGCGGTTTTCCTTATGGCCCAGTTAATGTTCAAGCCCAAGCGGGGGCTACAGTTTCTCATGCGTCACTTGCTGTACCGACATTTAACGGTGCTCGAGCTCAAAGCTATAAATGTTTTATAGGCACAGGTGGAGTCGGCGGGTCTTACACAGCAGCAGCGACTGCTAATCATGCTGCAGTTTTTACAACTCCAGGGGGAAACGGGGGTAATGGTTATCTAGCTATGACAAATCCAAACGCGGGTGGTGTCGAAATCGATTTAGTTGCCCTAATAAATAGGGTGTCTGTTTTAGAGACCAACCATTAAAAAGCAAAGTTTATAAAGGTAATAAATGTGGCATCAGTCAAACGGCAGCGCATTAGCACCCAAGAAGCACGAATGAAATCGTCGTTAAAATTTGCAGAGGAACGAGAAAGACCGCCGTTACAACCGAAGACACCTAATCAAGATAAGTATCTTAAAGCATTAAAAAACCCACATTGCCCGGTGATCATTGCATCGGGTGTGGCGGGGTCAGGTAAAACCTTCCTAGCGTGCGCTTATGCCGCTGATCAATTCATGCAGAACCGTGTACAGAAGATCATTCTGTGTCGCGCCAACATTCCTACTGGCCGAAGTCTCGGCGCATTCAAAGGTGACAAAGACGACAAGATGATGAACTGGGTTATGCCTATGGTCGACGTACTCAAGCAGCGCATGGGTGCAGGCCGTTTTGACACAGCTTTGGCTAATGGCAACATCGAGCTGCAACCTTTAGAGACGATCAGAGGGCGTAGTTTCGGTGGTGAGAAAGAAGGTGCGATGGTGCTCATCGATGAAGCACAGCAGATGACTGTTGAAGAAATTAAAGCGGTGACTACTCGGATCGGTGAGAATTGTGTGTTGGTATTGATGGGCGACTTGGCCCAATCAGACATTAAACAATCGTCAGGGTTAGGTGTGTTAATCAAACTACTTGATAAACATAAGCTGCCGATTACAGTTATTGACTTTGAAATCTCAGACATTCAACGCAGCGATATTTGTCGTATGTTCGTGGAATTATTCTATAAAGAGGGGATATGATATGGAAGCATTATGGGAAGCGTTAGCATTTTTAGTACAGGCAATTACAGTGGGAGGGATAGCTGGCGTTGTGCTAGCGATCATTGGTATAGTGCCTGTAGAGATTCACCGTAACATAGAACTGCACGTTAACAACAAGGAAGAAGGCGAGAGGATTCTAAAATCCTGGGGGCTAGCTTTAGGTACTGAACCAGAGGACGAAGAAGGCTAAATAGGGCTTAAAAATTGCTGCGGGAATTGCTGCGGAATTGACCTTAAACTACCCGTATTTACCCGCAGCAATGGTCTTAGCATTGGGTTAAGTCATTGAAATATAAGCTTATTTAGTAGGTATTAAAAAGATCGAGTCTCTCCGTCCGCACCATTTAAGTACTTGATTTACAAGAATTTTATTTTCAAAGCTGCGGAATTGCTGCGAAAAACAGCTATTTTATGTACCTATTTCGATAAAAACTCTTTGTAAGCCGCTTCCATTTTTGATCCATGTTTGACCCCAGTATTTTTAATAAATCGTGCGTAATACTTTAGCGTAGTCGAACTGTCAGCATGTCCCATTTGTTTTGCAATATAGGTAAGCTCTTCACCCGCATTTAACATCTGCGATGCGTAAGTGTGTCTGGTTTGATAAGGTATTCTGTAGCGAACCCCTGCTTTCTTTAATGCTTGTTTCCACTGCGCTCGTATTTTATTAGTCGTACTCCAAGGCTGGCTAGTGAGCGGATTCATAAACACAATGTCATTTGGCTCTACTCCTTTGAGGAAGGAATACTCTTTGTACGCTCTTAGACATTGGATTGCAGGGCCAACTAAATCAATTGTTCTATAAGAGGCTTGTGATTTAGGCGGCTGAAATTTATTGGGACTTGCATCAACGATGACCTGATCGATTAGAACAGTGCAGCCAATGAAATCGACACGGCTCCAGCATAACCCTCGAATCTCTTCTGGTCGCATTCCCGTAAAGAACTGGAACATTAGCTGCAATCCAAGTTGTTTAGAGGCGGCTCCAATAATAGCTTCTCGTTCTTCCCAAGAGAAAGGGTCAATTCGCGTGGCTTCAGATTTGATAACCACTGTTTGTTTTTTGAGTTTCTTACCTAATAGGGGATTCACAGAGATAATCCCTTCTTCTACCGCTGCGTTAAGTACGTCGCGTAGCACGGCAATTCGTTGAGTGCGTGTCGAGGGGAGCACTTGCATGGCTAATGCCCAATCTTTTACCATAGGCCATGTTAGATTGACCACTTTAGTTTTTGCTAAAGAAGATTTCTTAACTTGGCCCTCGATGATTCGTTTATAAAAGGTGTAAGTGCCTGGTCCAATACTGTAATGACTGTTCAGCCAGTGTTTTAGGAAAGTATAGACCTGTCGCTTGTTGACGAATAACGCGGCTCTTTTAGAATTTGGGAAGGTAGCGGCGTAATCAAAGGAGCCATTCTTAATGGCATCTTTGATTTGCGAGAGGTGTACAAAACACCGTTCTAAATTAGCGGGGGTGGGCTCAAGTTCAATGCGCTCGCGTTGTTCTGTTTTGGAGTCTGGGTAGTAAAATCGTACTTCGATTGAACTTTTAGACGCTTTTGCGACCCCCTTGTACGTTTTTGGTCTACCCATGCTTCGTATCCTCCGAGGCTAATCAATATCCTATTGTCGGGTGCTCTAGAGAATACTTCATTCTCTTGCCACACACCTTCACTTATTTTAGAACGTATGGCTATTTCTGTATAGCCTGATAATTCTGAAAACTTACTAATCGTTACTCTATCTAGCATCTTCATATGATTCAACCAATTTATTGAGATACCACGCTGCCTTTTTGGCATCCTCTGCGGTGTCCCATTTCTCCCTCCATAGGTATTTAATTACGGTCGCTCTGCAATGGGCCCGGAATCCTTCCGGTCCTAGTGCAGCGCGTATGGCGTCAATGCATTGCATTCCTGTATCGGATTGATAGTGCATTGGTTGTTTAACCATATCGTGTTCTTTCATGTTATTAGCCCTGCTTATATTTGGAGGTTTAAAAAAAGTTAATTAGGTGGCCCTTGCTGGCACTGTTGGTTTTGGTTGTTGCCAAAGTTCGTTTGCATAAACGCAAATTCTGGACTACTAACTGCAACACGCGGAATTAAGTGGCTATACGCATCAACGAGAAATAACCAATTAGGCCAATCCTCCAGCATCCAAGCTAACTTTTTACAGCGCATTTTACTAAAATTAAAGTTGTTCATAACTAAAATTGCACCCCTCGAATGACACCGCGTACGGTGATCTTTGGGTCTGCTAAATTAATCGTTGTACTTATGCCTACGACAGTCGGATGATGGGTCTCTACCTCATCTCCATTGATACTGGTAACGACACGAATAATGCAGGAGTCTTTTCCATAACGGACTAGAACCTGATTACCTTTTTCCCACTTTGCTAGTGGCTCTATTATGGCGTATTCGCCCACACTGTAGCGTGGTGAGTACTCGTCTGTATCAATCTCGACCGCAAAGGCTTCTGAGATTGCTAACGTCATGATATTTACTGTTTTCCCTGTAACGGTTCTCCCCGTTAATGTTAATGACACTGGAATTTCCATACTCTTTGTCGGCGTAACTGCATGTAGGATCTTGTACTCATCAAGTCCTGCTACCAACAAACTCAAATCGCATCGAATCAGGCTTGCTAAAGAAAGCACCATCATCGGATTAACTGCAACTGTGCCGTGCAACATCTGACTAAACATTGGCTGGGTAATGCCAAGTTGTTTAGCTGCGTTTTGTTGAGTAAGGTCTTGTCCAGACTTCTTGTTCTTATAGTCATTCCATGAGTTAGTAATACGCCGCGACATCTCAAGGGAATCCTTGGATAGACTTCGTTTACTGGAGGGCGGTGCGCCCGTTTTTGTTTTTAATGTGGTCATCTGATTCCGCCTCCATACAGTGTTGAATTAGCCAACGAGCAATGTCCTTTGCTGGTAATACATTAGCTTTATTCAAGACCGATTTTACAAGTCCATGTTCCCAGTGGTCCGTCTCTGTGAGAAGGATACCTCCATCTGGTGACCCAATAATACAAGCACAGCTTATGTCTTGTCCAGACATTTTTATTAGCCATGCTAATTGTTGTGCAGAAAGATTGGGTTTAATGACTGTGCTGCCGCGTTTTGGAAGGGCTGCAATCCATTTGTACTCGACCCAAATATTTCCGTGAGGGCCTGCATACCAGCAGTCGGGAACGCCGCCTGCGTAGTTATCATGGATTTTCCACTTGTGCATCTCTGCAGGCAAGTGGCGGTGGACGGAACGAATGTATCCATGCTCGTTCAAAGGTTAGGGCCTCTTCATCAAGGGCTCCGTCCACCATAAAAAAAGCGTTGCTTCCATACAACGCTCAGTGCGCAGCGGTTAGGCTGCTTTTTGGTCTACGTGACCAGACAGATGCTTGTAAGCTTCTTCTGCCTTAGCGTGCAGGTCAGGGGATGCCCAGCCTTTGCGCTCGATCTTGTAGTTAAGATACGTCTTACCGTTCTTCTTATTCTCTTCTGTGATGCCAGATACAGCCCACACAGCTGAGAAACGATCGCCGCCCGCTGCTGCAATCTGATTGTTCCAACGATTAGACACTTTGGCCTTGGTACGAGGGAACTTCATGATAGCGCCAGTGGCTTTGCCAGTCTCGAGATTAAGTACGAGTACGTAGTGACGAGGTGAATCGTTTACGTCGTAGTTATCAATGTCTTCAAACTCTGCAGAAGGACTATTGAACGCTTGCTCGATAGCTTCTTTAGACTCGAATTCTTTGGTATTGGTTGCTGCGTCGAGAAACGGGTAGTTGGTGTTCTTGTTCCACGCCATCCAGAAATGATCGTAGTACACATTGACTACTAAACATTCTGCCATGATCTCGCGAGTCTGGTCATTGAACATCATGCCAGGCTTTGCACCAGGAATATAACGCGCATGACTTTCGTCACATTCGTTGCTGATCTTTTGAAGCAGCTTGATCTCTGGAATATCATCGGAGGAAACTGTAACGTTTTCGTTGCCGAGGCCGGCAGCGTTGGTTACATGGTCTGGGGTGTCATCAATTAGCATTAAGCTTGATGGTGTTGCAATTTCTTTTTTGGACATTGGACTTTTACTCACTTTAGTTACATTGGACGCTGGACCCTGTTGGGTAGCACGTTAATTATAAGCCCTGCTTATAACTATGTATATAAGTAGGGCTTATTTATTTACAAAGCTCGAAGGTTTAACTTACGGTCTTTGAAAATCTCGACACCAGGGACTTCATGTCCAAGGTTTAATAGCTCACGAAACGCTGCTGCACTCATGCGTTTTTGCAAGAGGTAGAACGAGTCGTTGGTCTTGATGTAGTCGTACACAAGATCCCAATCTTTGACAGTAGGTACGTCAGTCTCTGAGATAGATACGTTGGCACTAAGACCGCCGATACGCTTGGCACCTTGGTCGTCCATCTTGACCATGATCTCGCTGGATAAGTTTTTGAAGTCTTCCTTGAGTGCGTTGACTTTCTTTTCGTCAGCACGGATTACTTCGCGTAGTTGATGTGCCTGTTCGATCAGGTCACCTAGTTTTGAATCAGTCATTGGTATTCTCCATTAATATTTTTTTAAGTTGCTTAACCGACTTGCCAGTAATTATGGCCAGCTCAGATAGCAGTAGGTTTGGGTTGCTGTCGAATAGGTTTATAATTTGTTCGTTACTCATACGTCTTCCTTTTATAAGGGGTCCATGTCCATTGCTTCTTCGTAATAGGTGTCACCGTCGTGATGTTCTTTAGTGGCCACATAACCGATAAGATTTACGTAATGATGTGATGGGCCGTAAGTGAAGTAGATCCATCGCTGACCGTTTTGGTCCACTTCGTCATCACCGCTAACAACTGACCAGATTTGCGACTCAACGTAACCAAGTGCTAATAGCTCAGAAATACGGTAGAAATAATCACCGCCTTCATCTCTGATCTCCTCAAACGGGAAGTCTGCTTCGTGAATTGTTGTCATTCGTCACTCTCCATTTCATGAATTGTATATCCTTCTTCTTGGCCTCCTGAGTGAGTGTAGTCAGCTAACTGAGCCCACGTAGTAAAGCCTTGAGAACCCAGATATATTGAATCAAACTCTTCGCCACTGTTGTCCCATGTACCTACCATGGCCACAGTAGCGGTTTCTGACATATCGCCATAACATTTAATGCCTTTATAAGTTGTCATACGTCCTCCTTAATTTCTTCGTAACGAAGGTCTTCGTAGACAGTCTCGTTTATAAACATTCTAACGATAGCTTCGGCTTGTTTATCGTCAACTAGCAAAATCTCAGTGCTTATACATCCACTTGTTTCAGCTTTTGTTAACTCCGCTGCAGTGCAAGTGTGTGGGTCAATGACATTTGGTAGGTAATCACTTACATGAGATGGGTTCCAAAATTTATAAGTTTTTAATTTTGTTTTTCTTAGCTCAAGTTTTTCTAGTTCGAGGTTCACTTCATGTATTTTGTCGTCAAACATTTCTATTAGTTCGTGGCCATAGTCGTCTTCAGAGCTAAAGAACTGATCTTTCCAGTGCTCTAGAGCGCTAACAAAACCTTCTGTGCAGTGTTTACATGAATATAGTTTAGTAAGTCGCATACGTTCTCCTATGCTGCTTTAGTAATTTGATTGAACAACGACAACAGGTCATTCATGCGTGTCATCTTCTCGCCAAGTCGCTCGTACACTTTGGTTTCGTGTGTGTCACGGGCTGCGATCATGATGGTCTCAGTCTTTTGTGTCTGGCCTGCACGGTAGATACGACGGTTCATCTGCTGGAAGTGCTCGGCATTGTACGATGGGCTACACCAGATGGTCGTAGTGCCCTTGGTCAATGTCAGTCCGTGACCAGCGGCCTGCGGGTGACAGAAAATAACCTGGAGCTTACCAGCTTGGTAGTCGCGAACGATCTCAGTACGTCGAGCAACGGGCACTGTGCCGTCGATGTATGCATACTCGATACCCATCTTGTCAGCGAGCTTGCAAAGTTCTGTGCGCTCATGTCGCCAGTTGAAAGCAACAAGACTGTGCTTGCGTGCAGCAACTAACTCCATGACAAGATCATAGCGTTGTGTGTGGAATACTTTAGGAACGCCATCTTCGTTATAGATTGCACCTGTGCATAGCTGCAATAGTTTTTTGACTTTGGCACCTGCATGGATCGCATTGATCGTCTCGCCGTCATTGGTGTCAATCATGGAGTCCCATGAGAAATCGCGATACTGTTTCATTAACGCAGGGGGCAGGTCGATGTACATGGTGTGCTCTGTATTTTCTGGGACATCAATACAGTCCTCGAAACGAAAACGTATGGAGATGTCTTTGAGCATGCCTGCAACTGCATCTTCTGAGCCGGGCTTGTCTTTCCACTGAACCATGCGTGGGTCAGGACCGACTTGTTGTGGTGAACATACTTGAGAGCGATAACCCCAGTAGCTTTTGCCAAGACGCTCACCGTCGTCAACAAGCTTGGCTGGATGCCACATGTCTAAGATCGTGTTGGCATTAGGTGTGCCTGACATAACAATGCGGTGTTTGAACATATGCACTAACTTAGCTATTGCTTTGGAGCGTTGGCTGGTGGAATTTTTGAACGCAGTAAACTCGTCAATACAAATCCATGTGAAACCATCGAGAACGTCTGGGTTATTGACAAGCCACTTGACTGCATCGTGATTGGTAATCGTAATGTCTACATTCTCTGAGAACATCTTGGCTCGGTTTTTAGCGTACGCTACAGCGTACTTGAGCTCTGGATTAAACCGCTCAATGTCGTCACCCCAGCTAGGCTGGAGGATGGACAGTGGTGCAATGACGAGCATCTTGCCGTCTTTGTTTTCTGTGTAAGCCTGCAGTACTGAGCGAGTCTTACCAGTGCCAGGATCTGAGGTGACAATCACACGGTCATTAGCTGCAATAAAGTCTGATGTAACGCGCTGGTGCTTGTACAAGTCTGGTGTGTTCTTAAAGAACTCCATAAGTCCTCCTAGTTGACTGGCGTCCAGATAAAACGTGGACGTATAAGTGGAATGTTTTTATAAGTGAATGGAACCCACAGGCATGTTAGCTTTTCGTAGCCAAACAATTTTTTAGCAATGATAAGAACAACACTGATGAACAAGCCACCAACGATTGCTGCCATCATGCCTGCGTAAGTTCCTGCGAAAATAGTCATGAGTCCAAGAGTTGCTACGATGTCAACAATGACATCGTAGGCGAGGACCCGTTTAAAGCCGACTTTGTACAATAGGAACAGAATCCCTAGTGCTGTCAGCAAACCGGCGCTTAACATCGCGATACCTCTCTATTAAGAACTGAACACAGTTCATGGCTAATGTGAAAATGTCATAGGCATATGCTGCCCAGACTAGAAAATTAATCAGTACGTTTCTCAACACGATTGGAAACCTCCCATAGTAGTTTGATAAGTAGCGCAGCAATGAGCAGCACCATGACGGTGGTAGCAACAAAGCTGAGTGCGCTGGATAATAGCGACAGTACAACTGTGCACACCGATGCGATCGAAGCGTATTTAAGGCTGCGATCAGTCGATAAGGTTTTGAGTCGTGAATAAAGGGTCATAGAACCTCCATGGTTTAGAATTGAAAAAGTGCAGAGTCACCAAAGCAAGGATTTGGAGTTGTAAGGTCTTAAAAAACGTTCGCATAAATGACACTGTGTCATTCGTTTTGAGTGCTGACACACTCGCTTACAAACTTCCGCCGCATATTACTCGGCTCGGAGAACTTTGGCCTCTGCTGCAGGTGTTACTTGCGCCACCGCCTGCTGGGCTAATCTATAACGCCCCATTCGCATGAATTGTCTTTGGCGTAAGTACACCATCTACAGTTTTGACGAGAGGGCTTAGGTTCAAAGTCTGTGCATGACGTCATGGTGAGTGCTCTTTTGTTGAGCTTAGGCCAGAACATCATGGCTTGTTCACGGGTATATGCTTGGATCGTGGGCCCGTGATTCTGATCCAAATACCAAAGTTCGGTCTCTATGTATTCCATTTTGGGGAAGCGCATGAACGATGCAATTGCGTACGTCATGAGCTGAGCGCCGTGCTTTAGTTCGTTATTCCATTTCTTGCCTGTCTTATGGTCGATAGCACGACCTGACGTCTCGCTCTCCGTAACAAATGCATCTAACTTAATGCGTGCCCAGGTATTGGGTACTGCCCAACCTGTTGGTTCCCAGGATTGTGTGAAACCCCAGTCACCTTCGATCTCTACCTTGCCATCTTCGTAATCGCTACGCAGTTGCTTAAAGCTCTCAGTGTATTTAGATAGCTCTTCGGGTAACTCGCCAATGTGTCCTTGTGTGTAGTCTTCTGCAAGCGTGTGTATAGCAGTACCACGATCTGCAGCACTGCCAGATGACTCAGGGAGTTTCTTTACTTTGTTGAGGTACACACGATATGGACACTCTTCAAATTTAGTAAGGGTAGAGAATGACCACGCTTTGATAGGCCCAAGGACTTGCAGTGCAGCTTCCTGTGCCACAGCTTCTTCGTTAATTTTATTTTGGTCGGGTCTGTCGTTTGCAAAAAAGTCCATATCAATGCTCCGTTTTAATGTAATGGGTTGTCGTGACAGATGGTTTCTTTATCTGTATTTGAAAAATGGTGGTTAATTAATTCTTGTTTATCAAAATCGACTAAACGGAATGTTTTCATTAAACCTCGTCTACGAATTTTGTCGGAGCACTTAACTCGTTCCGTAACAACGCCACGCTTGCCTAGCATTCTTGCGAATTTTTCTTTACTAAACGCACCGTTTTCAATTGCATTGCACAAGGTGTAAAGCTCTTGACTAGTGACGGCTATCTCTTGGCTTTCGTTGTATACCCAGTTTTTAACAATACGTTCTGAGTTAAGTTGTGTGTTTACATCGTAATCACGGCTTAAAGCAGCATCGACACTGAGCACTTTTTCTACAAAATAATCTAAGTTGCCAGTTTTGATAGCTGTAATAAAATGATCTATCCAAGTCATAGAAGCATCACGCATAAGTTGTTTAGCGTTGTTATCTAGTGGTTGATAAGCTTGGATTGGATCAGCTTCAAACGCGTTAACAAACTCAACTAAATTTATTAGTTCTTTGTCACGATTCTTTTTAAGGTCCTGCATCATGTTTGGGTAAGCAGCTAAGATAGGGACTTCTTGGCGTTTGCCAATGTTGAAACGTCGGTCTGAAGCTGACAAACGAATGACTTCTATTTCGTTAGAGTTGAAGCACATGTTGGCATACAACTTAACTTGACGTTGAGCTTGTCGCATACCGCGAACAGTACCGAAGGTTTCTGTCACCATATGTTTCAGCTTGTTCATCATCTTGTTAGACGATGCGCTGTCGGTTAGTTTGAATTCGTCGACAACTAAGAATAAAGTGTGTTCTTCAAAGTCGTTGAATTGATCTTCGACGTTTTCTAACGTCTTGTAACCTGCATGTTTGCCATACAACTGATGGATAATTTGATGGAAGAACAAGCCTTTGCCTGTGCCTTCAATTCCTGTGAACACCCACGCTGTCGTCAGCTTTTGCTTCGTCTGGAAGGCATACGCAAACCAGTTGAAGAAATGCTCGAATTCCGGATCGCTGGACCCGACCATGTGATACATGATTGCGTACAACGTGGGGCTGCATTTTTTTAATAGATAACCTCTACCGTATTCAAGTGTGTGCTCGTCTTCCGCAGAGAGTTCTCTGTGGCGCAGAAACTTGGTCGGTTCATACGTGTTTACAAATTGACTATCAACGTCTAACTGCACGTTTGTTTGTGGGTCAAAGACACGATCCCAATCGGGAATAGGCTCAGGCACTTCTTCGCCATGATTAGCCATGAAATCTTTTAAGTTAGCGCGTCTAGTGGCGTTTAATTTCATAATAAGATCATTGTTTGTGTCATACGTCAGCGCATAATGCTCGTCCGACGTGGCGTCACGGAATACATAAGGTGTCGGTATGTTGGCTGCAGTGATCTGCTCACTGAACTGCTCACAAATCGACTTATAAAAATCCATGTCGACATCTTTCATTCTGAACGGAGGTTCGTCTTTGAAGTTGTAAACGATCTGTGGATTGTCTATCGGCCAGTAGTAAGCGTTGCTGTCGCCCATACGCCCATCTTTGTCTTGAAGGTTAGCGTAGACATAACCTGATGACTCGTTGACATAAGCAAACTGCATCAACGCACGATCTGGATTAGCAACAATCTCGATTGTCTTGCCGCTGCTTCTGATGCTTTGCATGTCAGCTGTCTTATGAGCAAGACCAGCGTCTTTACGGACTTTCTTTAATGCTTTGCCAGCAAGTAATTTGATCTGATCTTCTGTGCAACCTACAAGCAGTGGCATGAGGTCTATAGTGGCCGCTTGTTTTTCTACAATGACAATACGATCGTCATCGTCTAATCGTTTTTCTACACCTGTCATGATCGGTGGAGCGATATAGATTAACTTAGAGTTATCTGCCACGGTCCGATCACAAGGATAGATGAGCGCTGTGCCGTTGCTACTCATTTTTAGTTGGTCATTAAAAATAGGGGAGTCAAAGTTAAGCTTTGTCAGCCAACCTTTTAATGTCTTGGGGTGCACTGGATTAGCCAGCATGAAATCCAAATGCATGGATAGCCTGTCACTTTTCATACCAGTAGAAGCACTGGCTGTAGCGATGTAACTTATGTTGTGCAGCTCTGTTGGAAGGAGCTTTACAAGGTACTCCGCTGCAAACATTACATTAGCTCTGCTTATAATGCCAGACACAGGATAATTTGGTGTTACACCTAATTCACCAGCCTTAACTAGGTCAAGGTTGTCGATGTCGATTGTCATCCAATCGCAGACCAAATTCTTTTGTGTCTGACCAGCGCGAGATTGGTCCTTTAATTGTTTCTTGAGTTGCCCTCTAAGTAACGCATGGCCCTTAGCTGCATGGGCTATCATGAGACTGTGCATCTGTTTTAAACCAGCTGCATCGTTTGCTACTTCGTAAGCGTGAGAATCAAACTTGGCTACGTTAGGGTAGCTCTTTTTAGATGTTGGTGTGAATTCTTTTGCTAGGCGAACGCCGTTGCTCGCCTGCATGAATGTAAGAACGCTCATTATATTTTCCCGTCAGATAGCGTACTAGAATATAAGCATTGCTTATATTACACAAGCATTTATATATAACTTTAAATTATATAGCTATAACTATTCAATATTATGGCGACGTTTGTACACTTCTTCGCGATCAATGATGATCTCGGGAGGAGCTTCAAAACTAAGGCGTATCTGCCCGTTTTTTTGTCCTGGTAACACGGTAACTTTAACTAAGCCTGTGTCTGTTTGGATAAATACTCGCTGCATTTCATTACGCGTCAAAACCAAATTGCCGTTCATGGTAAAACTTCCTTATTTACTGTAGTTATCCGCATAGCCGCCTTCGGCGTCTAAGGGTAGGGTGGGTGCCCAAGCAGGCGGTGTACGCATAATGTCGTACATTTTATTCATCGTTTGCTCAGGGTCTGTTTGTGGGGCTATGCCCACTAACTCATCATGTACTTGCAGTACGATACGACCACCAACAGTGTTGAGGTACTCGTCAGCTGCAAGCATCTGATCTGTGACTACGATACGAGCAAGGGCTTGTGTGATGTTCTCACACAGCTTACCGCCGTAGATCTTAGTCTTGTGTCTACCAGAGCCGTACACTGTCTCGCGTCCCTCAGTCCGTAGGTCTGGGTAGCGAAGGTACATGCCATTGGGTAGTTTAATTTTTTGGTACTTAATGATCAGTGGCCCGAATGCAAAGTTAGCACTCTTGTTCTGCATTGCGGTGCACGCGTTTTGGCAACGCTTCCAGTACTCGGTGATGCGAGAGTTGGCAGATCTATACAAATCGACAATGTCTTGCACTTCGTGTTGTTCTAGATTTACAGGTGGACCAAGAGAACCCATCTTTAGAGTGTCCCTGAACTTGTCTGCGCCCATGCCGTAGCCAAGACCGAGCACTGCACATTTCCCAAGGAAACGTTCGGCATTGTCTACGCCTTTGGTTATAGGACGTAAGTATATTTTTGATGCAAAATCGCAGTACACATCGCCTTTTGCATTAAACACATCGAGCATTGATCGCTGGTCAGCGAGCCAAGCCAGCATACGTGCTTCAATGTTAGAGCTGTCTGCGACATAGACAAGGCTACCTTTAGGTGAGCAGAGTGACTTACGTAACTCGCTACCTCGTTTAAGGTTCTGTAAGTTGAGCTTCTCACCGCCGCTGTAGCGGCCTGTGTGTGCACCATAATAGTTTAAGGCAGCAGGTATAAGACCACGGCACCGATCAGCAGTAAGCAGAAGCCTTTCGGCCCGAGTAACCTCACCGGTTGACTTAACTGCTTTGCGAGCTGTCCATACAGCTTCGTAATCAGGGTTATCGCGCTGAAGTTTTTGAAAGCCGAGATCGGTTTTACCAAGCGCATGCGTAGGTTTACCTGTAGTAGGAGAAATCTTACTCGGCACTTTAACTTTAAGAAGTGCAAGTAGCTCAGCAAACTGTTTATTCGAGGAGAATATTTTTTGGTCTTCATAGACTGTTTCCAACTGATCAGTGATGAAAGTCAATCCATGTTCGATGAGCGCTGTACGTTGCTCAGCGGAGATGGCAGCGTGAACAGCGACCCTCTCCCTATCCAATACTATAGCGGGTTCAACAAACATCTTTGTAGTGAGATGTATGAGATCCTGCT
>Ga0209279_10000687_pt1 | contig 20451 bp, 31 predicted proteins | sample CoawatmetaG00DNA_3_FD_187508 | JGI IMG/M metagenome (GOLD analysis project Ga0209279, IMG submission 187508) | Marine microbial communities from the West Antarctic Peninsula - Coastal water metaG006-DNA (SPAdes) (version 2) | ecosystem: Environmental > Aquatic > Marine > Coastal ... | reverse complement strand
CTACTTTAGAATTGTTTGTAACAATATCGCTTGATTGCGGGACTGTAATTCCAACTTTGTTTGTGTTGGCAACTACACTTGTATTCGCTGAAACTAAAGCATCAGTATAACCAACCTTTGCGTTGTTTGCAACAATCTCATCTGTTTGAGAAGTAGTTATTCCAACCTTTGCATTATTTGCAACAATATCTGAAGCCTGTTGAGTAGTTATTCCAACTTTAGCATCATTTAAAACAACCCTTACGTCTAAACCTATAGCTAAATTATTAGTCTTAATAAAAGCGTCTCTTAAAGCATCTCCTTGACCATCATTAGGACTTGTACCTACGTTAATTAAATTACTTGGATTTATCGCCATCTTTATTTTCTTTATTTAATTCTTTGTAAAAAGCATATAGCTTTATAATGTTAACTTCTTTTGTCTTATATGTTTTCTTTTTCTTACTCTCCATTATAAAACCCAGCTTGAGAAGCTATCTGCATCCTTGTCAGGGTACATATCTCCGTTACTATTATTAGAATACTCAGGGAACTTATTGCTGTTGTTGCAGATATAATCTAAGAACCTTCTTGTGTAAAATTCAGCCCTATCATTAATCTTGCTCATCATTCTGTCAACATCACTGAAGTTCACTGTATCTGACTCTTCTCCCCTGTGCTTAGCAACACCTCCATTATCTATTTTAAACATACTAAAAGGCAAGTACTCTGCTTGAGTAAACCAAGTTAGCATAGGTTTGATATAAGAGTCTCTAAGGAGCTTATAATCACTGTTAGCAGCAAGGTCTATATCTCCTGAAATAATCAATGCCTGTAGCTTATCATAAAGACTTCCTCCTAAGTAGTTTTGGATGTGTATGTCCTGTGCTACTTCGATATAGTGAATTAGCTTGTCGGCATCTGTGTTTCCACTTATGATTGACTTAGCCTTTAGGTCTTGTACTGTTATAAATAATGCTTTCATTATTGTCCTATTATTTTCTTGATTCTACTTAAAACGCTTGGGTATGCACCTTTATCTGGTCTATCTATCATTCTTTCAGTAATCTCTACAGGATTGTTTGGCTTATCAAGACCCTTGCCATAAGCAGTATCTTCATTAACCTTCTTACCACTTGACTTCTTATACACCTGTAATTCCCAATAATGGTGGCAGTTTTTTCCTCCCTTAAATTTTAACAGAGAATAGTTGTTTCTGTTATGACCAAGCTCTTTATTAACACCTCTAAAAGACATCATATTAATATCTTCTTTCCGGAATACAATCTTTTTCCCTGTTAAGTTCTCCATCTTCTTACAAAACGTTCTACTTCCTTCTGATTTTCTTTCAGGTGAATAAGCATATCTTATCTTGTAAATATTATTGTCCTCTGAAGATGATTTATCTGAATACTTGATTTCAGCCATTTTAACGGACTCATTCTCTTCTTCGTATACTTCACTATGGATTAGTTCCCAATCATCGCTTAAAACCTCTCCTAAGCCTTCTAATTGGTCATATAGGTTATCACCATCCTCATCTGAAAAGTCTTCTACTTCTTTTTCCGAAGAAAGCTTCTCTCCTGTCTCTTCTTCTTTTCTTACTTTAGTAGATATATTTTCTAACTCAGTAAATTCAATAGGTTGTAATGTAACAAAGTATAAATCTTGGAATATCTTATTAAATTCAAGTATTTCTGTTAAACCATAAATAACACCATCTTGCAAAGGTCTTATAATAACGTTATCCATTAATACAGAGGCTGTACGTAATTCTTCTGCATTGTTCCCAAATCCTGTATTATCTTTAATACCTAATAAGATTGGTGATACAATACCGTGTCCTAACATTATCTTTTCTCTTGCTTCATCAGAAAGGAATTGATACTGTGCGTGTGCATCAGGTAAGTGTATAGCCTCTATGTCAGCCTTAGTCTCAGCACTTTCATTAAATGCTATAATTGCTTTTCCGCTATTTGAACTGCCTGAGAACTTATCGTTAATCTTGCTCTCTATAATACTTTGAGTCTCTTCGTTAGGTACTCCATTATTAAAGTTTACAAACAAACTTGGCTGTAAACCATTCTGTATATTTGATATATGGTAGTTTGATACTTCGGATTCAAGCTCAGAATATTGTAAAGAAGCTTGATAATCAACAGTAGCATAGTAGTAAAAACCACTTCTGTATGGCTTAAATATGTAAAGCTCGTTAACTTGTGATTTCTTACCATTTCCAAATGAAGGTATTCTTTTAGGTTCATCAGATGATTTTGAGTCCTTCCAGCTTGGGTGGTAGTAGTATGCCTTTATCTTTCCTTCAGAAGCTTTCTCAGCTCTAAGGGTTTCCATAGGGAAGTGAGATACCTTTAGTATCTTTGTCTTAGCTTTGTTGTAAGTTAACTGTAGAGCACCTTGACCTAAAAGCTTGTAATCATTTACAAGTCTCTTAATCTCTCTTGGTCTAAGCAGTTTTTTCATATAGATATAATGCTCAGGAAATACCTCAGAATTAGTAGACTCTAAACCTCTACCATAAATCATATCAACAATACCGTTAACACATCTACCATTGGTAGGACTGTCAAGATACCTTTCTATTAAATTATCAAAGTAATCATTATTATCACCAAAAGTAACCCACTCTTTATTGTGAACTTCTTTTATTTCAGGTGAATTGTAAGAGGACATATTGACAATTCTAATACTATCTTTATATTCCTTTTTAATGTTATTCTTTCTCATTATATTATGTATGTATTATCATCTGTCTTGTCGTAAGTCTTGTATATTGTTCCATTACCTATCTCGTGTTTATTAAGCTCCATATCAACCTTAGTTTGTGATGTAGCATAAATTTTATCCCTATACCACAGCTCTCCATTTTTATCTATTTCTAAATAATAAGTAGAATCTTCTTCAAGTATATTTGAAGGAAATGTAATAACAACAAAATCACCATTAACAGTCGCTATTATTGTGTCACTTGTTCTATCGGCTGTAACCTCTGACGAGTCTGCTTTGTATAGTGTACTGTCTGATGTTATAGCACTACTGTATAGGTGCTCACTAAGACCATCACCATCCCTTCTGAGCTTAAAAGATATCTCACCTGAGATGTCTAAGCTTCTTGGAATAATCTTTATTGAACTCTCTTCAGATGTTGGGTTTAGTATTAACATACTATGATAACTAAATAATATTATTTTGTTTTATTTAATAAAAAACCCCACTCGTTAGAGCAGGGTCAATCAATTAAAAGTATTAAGTATTACGAACCTGATACAATAGTAAATCCTGCACCAGCAACAGTTACTGCTCCAGATTCAGTAGCGGATGTTTTGTTTAAGAAATTAGCAGGAACTTTTTCCATACCTGAAAAGCTTAAAGTATATCCTGACATATCAGCCATAGCACCACCTGTAACGATAGTACCACCTGTAACGTCAGCTCCGTGTTCTAATCCAGCTAAAAATACGTTTCCGTTATTATCTTCAACTAAAATATTTGGTCTACCAAAAGATAACAATTTAATTGTCTTATGGTCTTCTTTGGTTAATTTTTTAAGTGTCAACTCTAACACTTGCTCGAAAGCAGTAGTTCCATTCTCTCTACTTGATTGAATGTTTTCCGTGTATGTAGAGTTTCCTCTAACATCGTATTTGTAAGCAGAAGGTGAACCCCCAACACTGTCAATTACGTCACTATCAGTAGCATTAGGAACAATAGCACCCAAATCTCCATAGTTAACGAAATATACCGCATTGATTCCACCTACGCTGTCTTTACAAGGTTCTAATCTCCCTGAGTTAATATCACAAGCCATATTATTATATTTTTTATTAGTTAATAAAAAAGGGTAAGTAGACGAACCACCTACCCTTTTTTGTATTTATTTAATTGTTATTAGATTCCGTATGTTACGATGTCTTCAATAACTCCGTACTGTACAGCAGCTGTGTACCTCATTATCACACGAACATTTTGACTTCCATCAAGATTTTCCATATCTAAAACCTTAACTTCATTTTGGTCTGATAATAAACCTGTAGCAAACCATAAGTTGTCCTTAGTAGTTGATACAGCTACGTTAGCAGCCAATCCGTTAGCCATAAATACTTTTACACCATCAAAGTATAAAACATTTACATCTTGGTTATTTCCCATTGAACCTACACCTGCAGCACCTTGTCCTCCAGCAGCAAATCCACCTAAACTTCTCTTGTAAGCTCTAAAGATGTTTTGTGAAACATAAATATGTAAATCTTCTCTTCCGTATAATGCAGAAGGAATAGCATCTACAATCTTTCCTAATTCATCAACAACGTTTGCAGCTGTAACAGTAGTTCCTGCGATTGTTTGACCTGCAACAGCACCTGCATCAGCAGCTAATAAAGCAGCAAATCCATCGTACTCACCATCGGTAGCATCAGCACCTTGCCAAATTGTATTCTCATTCTTTTGTGCTACTTTAGAAGCAACATAAGAGATTAAGTAATCCTGGAAAGAAGAAGGTAAGTTATCAAAAGCAGAATATCCCATTTGGATTGCATCCCAGTCAGAACGGAAATCTTTCTTACATAGTTCTAAGTTAACTTGTAATTCTTTTGGTTCAATAATTCTTTCAGTAAGAGTTAAAGTTGATGTATCAGCGAAATCACAAGAACCATCTTTTACGATTCCGTCTAATTCCAATCTTTTTACAACCTCTTTGAATTTTACATTTGGTCTGATAGTTAATCCACCATTTGCGATTGTGTTACCTGATAATAAAGCAGCAGAGATATATTTTCCTGCACTTTCACCAGCATAAGTAGTAGTAATACTTGTAGTAGTAGCCATTTTTATTTAATTTTAGTTGAATAACATACTATTGACTCTTTGCTCAGTAGTCATAGCTTTGTTTTGGTTTGATAATAAATTCTTTTTAGTTTCTATTGAGTTTTCTGGAGAATGCACAACTTCTTCTACATCTTCAGATAATTCAACTTCTTCTTGTTTTGATAACTCTTGAGGAACTTCTTTTACGTCTCCCATTGGCTTATCCTCGATTAATGCTTTAATCATCGAAAGTAATTCCGCTTTAACTGCTGATAATTCTTCAGGTGTTACATACATCATTGGTGCTTCTGCAACCTCTTCTGTAGGTACTACAACCTCTTCTTCAGCAAGTAATACTTCACTAACTTCCTCTATAACTTCTTCTGCTGATTCTTCTGTAGATAATTCTACCGTTTCTTCAACTAATACGTCTTCATTCTTTACCTCTACCTTAGATAGATTTAAAAGCTCTTTGACGTTGTTAAGGATTTCTGTTGCTTTCATACTTATTGGTTTATATTAATATAACTATTTATAAATGTACTGTCGTATTTTAATCTTCTTCGGCAGTATTACTTATGTCTCCTATGCCTTGCTTCCAATAGTCTGGTGCATTGCATCTCTTATTATTTCCTTTATCGCATTCTATTGAATAAGTATTCTTACAGTAACAGTAAACAGCTTTACTCATTATGATAATAATTTTTTAAGTTCCTCTAATACATTAGAAGCCTCAACCTCCTCAATATCTTCGCTACTATCACTAAACATTCCTTCAATACTTAATCCTAAGTATTTACCTGCTTTAACATCTTCCCAAACCTCATCATTATCTATCTTCATAGTAACCGCCCAAGCACCTTTTACAGCGTTTAATCCATATAAAGCAGTCTTATCTTTCTCAGGGTCTTCTACTATCCAAGATTCTATAACAGATACACCTGTAGTCATTTGGTCATCGTGTTCTAATGTTGCATTATTGAGCTTTAAACGCTTTAAATATAGCTCAGACGCTTTTCTTACTGTTTCTTTAGAGAATATCACATTATATTCATAGTCTCCCTTACGTCTGTATATTTGCTTATCAGGTACTAAAGCTAAACCTACTATAATTCTTTTTTCAGCATCTACGGTTTTAAAATCTACCTTATGTTTACTAAGTGCTATGAAATTCTCTTCAATGGCAGGAAATTCTACCAAAGATATTGCTTCAATACCATCGTCTTCTTTAGCATCGTCAATAAATAATTCTATTATATCTAAATCTTTCATATATGTTATTTTATATTATGGTAACTTTATTAATTGTAATTGTTTTATTTTAGGTACTTGCTGATGTTGAAATAATACCATCTAATTGCTGTTGATTAGTTACATCTCTTGCTACAACATAAGCTTTTAATGGCTTGTCAAATTGTGACTGTATAGCACTTAATAATATGTTATCATTAGACCTACCTACTATATTAAAGGAAGGCTCTGCACGCCCTTCTCCACCACCACCTCCACCACCTGTATTCATAGGTGTTGATGGGGCTGTTGATTGAAATTGCGTTCTTGAAATTGCTGCTACTTTTGCGAGTCCTGCTGCTACAGCTATACCTGCTGCTATCTTAGCTCTTATGGGAGATGAAGGGTCAAATTGCATTTGAGATAAATAAGCTTTTTGTGCTGCCATATAAGTATCTGCTATTGTCATAGCTATATTAAACGCTTTAGTTACTTTAAATTGCTTCCTTGCAATAGCTTCTTGCTTAGCCCTTAGTTTCTCGTCATTTTGAGCTATTTGATTTTGAATAGATGCTCTTTGGTCTTTAGATAGATTTTCATTATTTAATCTATTGTTTAGTTCTGCATTTATAGCATTAGTTTTATTTTTTTCAATAGTTAATTCTCTTTCGAACTCTCCATCAATAAAATCTGTAAGACCAGACATTAAGGTTTTGTAGTGCTTAATAAATTCAGCTATTTCATCGTAAGGTGTGGTTATTTTTGGAGTTACAGGTATTATTATCTCTCCTACTATATCCGAATTAGTAACAAGGTCTTTAAAACCTACTATTTCCCTATAAAGAGTATCTACAAATTCTTTAGCCACAACATCTGCAGGCTTATCTTCACCTTTACCTTTAAATAAATCATCTATGTTAGGTATATTTTCTATTAAGTCATCTATACCTTCCTTAATGTCATCTATTTTACTTTTAGTAAAATTAGCTTGATTAAGAACCCCAGTAACATAACCTTTTTCAGCGGTAAACTTTTTGTCATCAGCGATAGCTTGAGCCTCTTTAATACTGTTAATTCCTTTTATTCTAAGTTTTACTAATGCCTCTTCCTCTTGTGTCTTTAATTTATTTTCTAAAGGGATTAATTTTACAAACTGCTCCTCAATCATTGTTTGAAGTGCTGTTGCTCTGGCTAAATTTTCTAAAGAGGCAACTTTTCTATTAATAGCTAACACACTCTCGTCAGTTATTTTTCCATTTTCATCCACCTGTATGTTTAAGTCCTTGTATTCTAAATTAGCTTTTTTAACTGCTTTAGCAGTTTGACTCATAGACATAGTTCCAGAGTCGTTAGCTTTAACAAGTATTTTAAGTGAAGATGCTGATTTTGCAGCTGATTCAGCAACACTATTTATTGATTTATCAGCCTTTGTAGCAGCTCCGTAAAAATAATCTAATGCAGCTACCGCAGCAGTAATAAGGAATACGATACCAAGAGGACCTATAAGTTGTTTTCCCATCAGTTTCAAAGCAGCACCTAAGCCACCTGCTTTAGTTGATGCATTACCTAATTGAGAAACTAATTGAGTAATGTTATTCGCCATACCACGAATACCGTAAGGTGCATCAGATACAACCCTACTTAATTCCATAGTAGCAGCAGTAGCACTACCTGTAGCATCACTTTGCTTACTCAGTACCTTTGAAGTATTCTTTGTGGCTTTATCAACATTAGTAGTTGAAGATATAAGCCCTTTCTCTATTAAAATCCTTTTCTGTTGAACTTTAGATAAATCTCTTTCTGCTTGAGCTATTAGCTTTAATGTAGGTGCGTAATCCTTATGGGTTTTATCTAAACCTTGTACAGAGGCTCTTAAGGCATCTAACTTAGATTGTGCATTGCCTTCTATTATTTCAACTTCTAAAATTACCGTTTTATCTGCCATTTGTTAGTTTTTTTCTTTTGTTATTAGTCCTTAATTCCTTGAATGTTGAAGGTATTTCATACAATCCTTTGGCTATATTGATGTCCTTATCGTCAATTAACCACTCTTTATCTCTTAGTAATTCTAAAGTTTCTCTTATCATTATTTTTAAAATTATACGATTAGTATATTTGAAATTGGAGACACATTTCCTGCTGCATCTGTTGCGTATAAAGCAACTTTATAAGTTTGTTGGGTTAAACCAGTAAACGTATAAGTTGTTACATTACCTACATTGGTATAAAAACTCTGTTGTAAATCTATAATATATCCAGTAACCCCTACATTGTCTGTACTTGCTGTCCAAGTTATACTAAAACCATCACTTGTTAAAGAGCCTGAAACTAAAGACAGGTTAGTAGGTGCTGTAGGTGGAATTAAATCAATAACTGAAGGTGCATAATCTGAAAGTAGCTCAAGCTGCGATTTACCGTTATGCATATTAGTTTCTATTGAGTTAATCTTATAAGATTTACCAGAAACGATAAACCTATCCCTAAGAGAATACCTTAAAAGAACCTTCAATGGTAATAAAGCGGTCATTTTAGTTAATCTGTTAGATTTATTGAATATCCCAGAAATATAGTTACTGTGATAGCTATTAAATAATGATTTCATATTAGGGGTTAGTTCCCATTCATCAGATTCTGGACTAAAGTTTATTGACTGCCTGTCAGTAAATACTGGTAAGCTAAGGTTAGAGTTTGCAGGTGCAAAATAATTCTCTATTTTTTCGTGACTTGAAGCAATATTATCTGCATTAACATCAACAAAAGATATATCTGCTGTTTGTCTTGCCATATAAAAAATAAGTGGTTTTCCAATATAACTATCTTGGTTGTTATCTACAGAAAATCCCCATTGAATATTTGTTGTAGGGAAAGAAGGGCTTGCTGTTTCATCAACATCAATCAATCTTTCAAACTTCATATGCTCAAAAGGTATTTTATATTTATAAATACCACCAGTAAATATACTACTATCTTCTGTTTTATACTCTTCGGTTCCCCACTCCTCATTAAATAGCTCGTTATGCCTTTTAGTTAAGAAAGAACCTAATCCTTCGTAACCAAATACTATTTCTCTAAAAGGTAATACAGAATTTACTTGACTTTTTTCTGTGTCTATGTATTTTGTAATATCGTAAGACTCTCCAGATTCATAGTAAGTATCTAAAGTCTCAACCACCATTTCAGTTCCTTCAACATATGCAACCAAATTAAACATCTTAAATACAGCAGTCAAAAAGTCTAAAACCTTCATTTTAGGTACTTGTTGAGTTGTATTAAAGTCAAAAATTTGAAATATACTTACAGAGCCTGTGTAGTAGTCTTCATTTACCGTTGACTGTTGCTGAATATCATAATAACTATAATTCCAAGATATATCTTGAAAAACAATATTTTCAGTAGTACTTATCTGTATTGTATAATCACTATTTATAGTAACTGGAACATTTATATTAAAAACACTACCAGATATAAGTCCACTTGAGTAAACAGACAGTCCATCTCTAAAAACATTAAAAGAATAAGATTTACTTGCACTTCCACTACTCACTACTAAATTAGCTCTTAATATTTGTTGAATTGCTGCAGTCTGACCAAATCCAGACAACCTAAGAACGCCATTACTCATAGTACTTTGCTCGTTAGCCTCGTCTGTAAAATCATTTACAATATAATTAAACGTTTCTACTTGACCTCCGTTAGTAACCTCTCCCTTAACTCTATGCAACCACATATAAAGCTCACTAAAATCATTAGCTGTTGCAGTATTGAAGAAGTCATCACTAAACTTTAAGTTATTAGAATACCCATTAGCTATCGTGTATTTCTCCTCTATAGCTTTGATTATAATATTTAGCTTTACAGCATACTTTAATTCATTCCATTTAACTCCGTGCTTATGAGTACCTCCTCCAGAATGCCAGTGTAAGTTTCCACTATCTGCTTCATCTTCATTGGTATTATAATAAAGCCTTTGAGTATGAGTGATTAATGGTACTTGAATAGGGTTTGTGTAGGTAACACCACCTACAGTCTTGTTTACTGCTGTGGTTAAGTGTGTTTTAATCGTAGGTAAATTCCAACTTAAATTAAAATTATCTAACCAAGACAGAGAAGATAGTAAATCATCCCCTAATAAGTCTTTTAAGGACACCGTATTACCAAAGAATGTAATTCTATAGGTATGTGCCTTATTGTTCCTTAAATCGACTCCTTCTAACTGAATATAGCCATTTTTGAATGGTATTGAGTTTAATTCTAATTTAGCAGGTACTCTTATTCTTGAGTCAAACCCATCGGTAATATCTGCATTGTAATAATGACTAAAAACCTTATTATTGGTTTTACTTGCAGGTAGACTAAAGGTTTGAGAGTATTCTGTGAATATCTTGCTAACATCCCTAACATCCTTAATAGTGTCTGTAATAGTAACGCTTTCAAAGTCAAACATTTCAACTCTTTCGTCATTTATGTATACTTGAACTTGTTGCATCTATCTAATATTGTTTATGGTGTCAAATGAATTATCAAATTCTATCGTGTATTCTACTAACTTATCATTTAAAGATGTCTTGTAAGTAATATCACTTGTTTTAACATTTATTGGTAATACTTGTACATCTGTATCTGTAACGTTTGTTACCCAAACTTTTTCCGATAACATTAGTTGTTTAAATACTTCGTTGTATTCTTCACTTAAAAAACCACTACTTAAAGAAATACTTTCATTACCTACGACATTAAATTCCCTATTAACGTGGCTACTTATACTGTATGAATCATATTGATTTCTTGTATTAGCTTTATAAGATTCCTTCTTAACAGTCATCTTTTCAACTGATTTTTTAAAGAAGAACATATCTTGTAATACACCAAATTTATTTACAAAGGTTACTTTCTTTGGTTCGTATTTACATTCATCTAATGTGATAACCTTTATAGTTTCAGTACCATTTGAATCTGATACCCTTATTGTATCAACTTCGCCAATTTCAAATTCATCTAAAAAGTCTTGTAAACATTTACTATCTTCAAAAGTTCCATTGTCTTCTAAAACCCTACTTTTAAAAGAATCATAATTACCTGTAATACCATCAATAGAAATATATTTTACTTGTGTAGAACTTTCAGTAGTACCTGATAATGTTTGCGATGATACTACTTGTCCGTCTTTTAAAAACAATATAGTAGGATTGTTAAGCGTATGAATTGGTATTCTAAAAACATTGTCTGCTAAAACAAACATTTCCTTGTTACTCATTAATAAAGATTTTAACCCTATGTTAAAAGATTCTCCTTCTTCAAAATAAGAATAACTATCAAGTGCAGAAGTTGCACTTGAATTAATAGTGCTTATTAATACATTAGAAGTATTATAAACCTTTATTGTTGACTTATACCAAACTGATTGTCCGTTATAATCTCCATCAAATATTGTATCTATATAATCTCTTACTAATTCTGAAATCTCATAACTTACCCAAGTACTTCCGCTTATTGCATATTTCTTTAAAATATATTTTGGTGTTGTGGTTGAAGTAACAGAACCCTCCCAAATATAAATATCTAAAGTAGTGTAAGCTGTATTTGATATTGAAGTACTTACGTAATATGGACTTCTTGTGTTAATTGCCATTTTATATTTCTTTTAATTTTACTATTATATCTAATTTGTATGCTTCAGCTATCATATCTGTTACGTTTTTTACTACATCTTTCTTTATTTCCTCAAGGAATCCACTACCTTTATATCCAAACCTCTTAGATATACCTCCTTTCTTATCTGGACTAGGAGATTGACCTGCTATACTTCTAGAAATAACAAAAGCCATACTTTTCATATTGGCATCTGTCCTAGAAAGAAGCCTTCCTTTCGCTCCTCTCGGCTGCAATCCCTTAGATTTTGCCCATTCAAGTATGTTGTATACGTTCGGGAACTTCTTTTTATTAATACCTCCAGATAATGCTCCTATGTACTTATTTGCAGATATTTCAACAATATTTCCTTTTACCTTGTACGATATAGATTTATCTAAACTATCAGTATCTTGGAACTTATCTCTTTTAGCTAACTTCCTTACTTCAGCAACAATACTTTCACCTACATCCTTTAAAGCCTTGTCTAAATTCTCCATTTAGCAGATGCTTACACCATTAGGAACTTCTATTGATATATCAGTACTCCATCCTGCTAATTCGTTGCTAAAACGCTCTTTAAATGGCTGTGCTGAAGGCTGTGTTGTAATTTGGTAATTAGCTTCAAACAAATCCCCTCTCATTAACTTAGATATTAAGGTGTTTATAACTTGAAATTGGGTATTTAATATGTCGTGTAGGTTGTCATTACCGTAAAACAACTCGAAATCAGACTTTTCTTTATTATAGTCAACGACATCAGCACATAGTAATTTTATGTTAAATACTACCGTTCTTTCATTATAATTTACACTATCTATTAATAAGTGTGATAATGGGAACATAGTTGTCTTATCTAAGTCTACATCTGCAATATCTCCGTATGTAACGGTGTTTACAGAAGGACTGAGTAACAATTCATCTCTTAATTTGTCTAATATGTCGTAAACGTGTGTCATCTTGTTTGTGCTTTAAGCATTCTAGCCTCTAATTCTGATTTCTCTTTAATAAATTCCAAGTACATTAAACATTGGTGTACTGGAAGTTCTGTAACTTCTCCAATTCTCCTGACATCTTCTCCAGCGAGTGTAAATATTGCTTGATAGTTTCCCCACTTTTTACCGAATGCTCGTCCGTCCGACCTTCCTGTTTCTGCTGAAGCTCTTTGAGTGTATAAGCCATCGTAAAGTTGGACAATTTTGTCGCTAAACGATAAAAAAAAACCCGCACACCTAATGCAACGTCTAATGGAGTGTCTTTCATAACCTCTGCGAGATACTCTGTTCCCTGATAGTCGTGTATTAAGTAATTATCTTTGCTTTGGAATTTAATAGGTCTGTACATAACTGCCATAGCTCTATGGAAGTTCTCATCATCAAACATATACTTCTCCAAATCTACAAACTCACCATAACTCATCTTGTCTAAGTTAGGTATCATACCAAAATGTACTACAACTCCATCTGTTCCCACCAAATCAAAGGTTGGCACTAATTCTGTCTTAGAATTTAGTAAGTTTGAAAGGTGTGATACTGTGTTGTCAAATAGACTTAAACCTAATCTATCTACATCATTCAAACCTACACCACAGAAAATCTCTAATAATTTCTTTTCTAAGAACTCTTTATTTTCTGCATCCTTATTCTTTTCGTAAACCTTAATATACTTTTGCCATTGACCTACTCTCAAGTCTCTTAGTGTTTCTGGTATATCAATATTAAATTCGTGTGTCATAAATAACTTATCTTATAATGAGATAACTATAATTTAATATTTTGTGTTAATTATTTTGTGTATTTCAAATATTAACTTTATATTTGCCTTAAATAGATTAATAATGAATATTTTAAATAAGAATAACACGATAAGGTTTGGAAGTTTTAGGTGTTTAGATACAGATAAGGTTTACACCATAATATCAACCGTAACAACGCACGGTCCTAAAGAGGTGCAATACTTAGATAAATGTATCAAATCTAAAGACACCTTAAAAAGAGAGGATGGACTGAAGAGGATTTTCACAAGAACTCAATTAAAGAAAAGATTTAAAAATGTAGAACAAGTATTAATTAAACAATAAATATTATGAGCAAACAAGAAATTACGAGTGAACAGATTATGTTTTTAAAGTCGATATTATTATCGCAATTACTATTAGAAGCCAATGAGTCTCTTATAACCACAGACAGGTATAAGCAAGATTTAAAACAGCAAGGTAATAGGATGATTAAGATACTAGAGCCTATTGTAAGAGAGTCTTTTGATGTTATTTATGAATCTGACCCTATGATGACAACCAATATATTAAACAAGGTAGACAGCTTAATAAACAAGATAGCTAAGTTTAAGACTATTGAAGAGGTTGTTATATTAGAAGCTATTGTAGATAAGTATGAGAACAACAAAGAGTGGTTTATGACTTATGCTCAGTCAGAATTTCTAAGATTAGATTAATATGACACTAAAAGAAGCAAAGTTTGTAGTCAGATATAAGGTAATGTTTACCAAAGGAACTATACAGAAAGCACAACAACAAATAGATAAAACAAATCAAGATGGAAAATAAAACATACACAGCAAGAGAGGTGGCTCACAACATAAATACACTTGCCAATAGAGTAGAGCTACTAAAGCTTGATAGAACAGAAATAAGTCAAGAGATTAACCAAATTAAGAAGCAGATAGTTGCTTGGGAAGACTTAGACGAGAGTCAATTTAAGATGTTTAACTAATTAATAAGGGGGTGACATTTAACTAAAAATCGTCGCTGATTAATACTTGGTGTATGCCCCTTTATAATAATACAAAAGATATGAATGGAATTATATTAATAATAGTACTCTTGTTCTTAGCATCATTTGTACAATACTTTAGAGAATAGATTTTATCTATAGTTATTAACATACTGATACTATTTGTCTATAATAGGCGAACACTTTAGTATGTTTTTAGTTATCATAATAAGAGCAGTAGTTCTCTATAACCTACCAAACTTTAATCCTCACACGTTTATTGGCTCAGGTCAATTTAGTCTCCTTAGTAATTGCATCTATCCTTTATTATTTTCCTATTGACACCCAGTAGATATTCACACTAACGAGCATATCAGCTTTACAAATTGTCTCGCAAACAATATCATTAAAATATTACAGGAGGGTGTTAAATTAACTTCTACTCAGCTTCTACTTTATTTTTCTAATCCAACAACTCAAATAATAATAAAAACATATTTGACTATAATCAGTATTGTACTAATTATTATATTTTCAAATTTGATATGTCAGTTTTAAGTGAAAAGATATTTGACTTTTGTTTGAATTTATTTAATTGAGGTACTTACCATAACCATTCTTTATTTTACGTCAATACACCATAGACAAACTTTATACCTAATCTAAGCTATCTATTAGCCTGTTTAAGCAATAGTTATTATATGTAGTATGTTAGTATAGATGTAGTGTAGGTGGGTGATTAGAGTGGGTGAATAGGGATTAAAATAGCTGTTTAAATAGTTTCTACATACCTATATTAATAATCAATATCTTACAATAATATCTGCATAAGCATAATCAATATTAAAAGTATTCATAATAGACTAAATCTATAGCTTATTATAAGGCATAAAAAAACCTATCATAAATTAATATAATAGGCTTAAGGTTTAGTAAGTGTATCTTATTTGTTTATTTGATTGATATACTTGCACGATTGTTGTTTCATTCGCGGTATGTCTAACCATTCGAGCAGCTCTATTGTATTGCATAGTATTGTTACATCTTCACCCCATTGATTAGTGCCCACTAAATATGTTTCGTTTAGTACGTGTTGACTGGTATTGATATCGTGTAATGATATTGTTGTTTCTTTAATCATAATGTTATTTGTTTTATGTTATTATTATTCATTTTGTTTTAGTTTAGTATTAATATATTATTCAAATAAGAGATACTTTTGTCACTTAAAAAAGTAGTAAGATTAATAGCTTTATGATTTTGCAATTTATCCGCAACACTTATTTTTTTATCTATCTTAATTAAGTTAGGCGCATCAAATGTATTTTTATTTATTCTAACTTTGTTTAGCTCAGGTGCATATTTGTGGCGCTCTACTCTTATATTTTTAGTACTAATTATCTTATTTATTAATACTTTTTTTTCCAGTAGCTCAGCTAAACTTAAGACCTCAGCTTGAAAATTATGTTTTAAAAGTATCTTTGCATCCAGTTTTTTAAGTTGCAACCTATTCAAATAATAATATTTTTGCTTTATTTCCTTAGCCTTCTTTGTATGTGTATTAAAATTAGTAGTTAAATTTATTTCTTTATTTATGTAGTCTATTTTTTCGCTTATTGTTTTCATTATATTTTAGTTTAGTTCTAATATGTTTAAAGCTTCTTTATTATTGTATGTTATATCTTCGTTCCAGTAGTCAATAAAGGTATTAATATAGCCTTCCTTTATTTCGTCTTCAACTTCACCGGATTCCTTCCACTCGTTTAAGTATTCGTGAATTAAGTATTCATCCATTTTTAACAGCTTCGCATCCGTATAACCGCCTCGAGCGTCCGCTCCATTATGTACCTGAATTAAAATGTAGTCATCGTCATTAATAGTTATATTTGCGCCTTGTAGTATTTGAGATAAATCGCTCTCACCGTTATAAGTGTTCCAGCTTCTTTGTACTTCGATATCAAAATTATTTTGAAGGTATTCGAACGCTTGAAAAGAAACCCCATAAACATCAGCGTCCGCATCCCAATTATTGAAGGCGTTTTGTAAACTATTGAAGTGTTCACAAATTTCGTCAATCTCTAAATTATTAGTAAGATAGTGGAATACAGAAACCGTTCTGTGAATTTCTTTGTACTTCGCATCAATTTGATAAACCTCATCGTCTTCATTTTCGAAGTCTTCAATAGTTTTTGTTTTGTTTTTTTGCCAGCATCTCCCGTTTTCGCCTCCGCTATCTAAAAAGTGTGTTCCAGTATTTTCGGTTAACATTGAATAAATTAATTTTTTTACTTCCGTCATTTTGTTTAGTTTTATAAGTTTATTGTATTAATGTTTTCTTTTTTAATTATATCTAATAAGCGAAATTGCTGGTATTGTTTACGATGTCTTGTCAAATCATTAGTTAAAATGTAATCAATTACCTCTGTCTCTTCTTTATTTAAAGTGAAGCAAATAAAATCTTTTTTACTCTTCATTATCAAAAACAATGATGCGATATTTAATTTGTAGTTATTCATTTTCTATTTTTTTAAGATATTATTATATATTTTTATTTCTGCATCCATTATTGCTATTTTTATTTCAGTTTCTAATTGCTTAATTTTTAGCAATAAATAGGTATTTTCTGTAGCTGTAGCTAGTTCTTTAATTTGTTGTATTGTTTCTTTCATAATATCGGTTTTAATTAATTGTTTGTTTTAATGGAGTTTTTTACACCCCGTTTTTTTATTTAGCTTTACTAAGTGCTTTGTAATATTTTAAGGCATTAGAATAATGAAAAGTTCTGTTTGTTTTTTCATTTACACTATTATAATTGTAAGCGCCTTTATTTATTTGGTTTATGTAAAAAGTTTTGTCTCCTAATTCTGTTGTATGAATTGTCATAATGTTTGTTTTAAATATTAGTTACTTAATTACTATGGTACAAATATACACTTTTATTTTGATATACAACAAAAATAAAACAAAACTTTACAAAATTACTTTTTTTACGCTTTTTTAGCCTTAATGGTTGGTTTACCTTTGTAGTATAATTTATATAGAATGTACGAGCGCACGTCTACAATAATTTAATTTATTGTGCAAATAAATAGTGTTAAAGATATGTTAAAATTATTATTTATAACAATTCCTTATACCACCTCCATAACAAAGACGGGGAATTTTACCCCCATAACAAAGACGGAGGAAAAACCAATCACACCTCCATAACAAAGACGGAATTATTTTAAACAAGAAAGAGGGAGACAAAATTAATTATCCCCCTCCATATTAAACATTTTATTTTTATCTTATCGTATAAACTCCTGAGCTTTTACCTTGTATCAAGTACATCATTCCGTAGCGTATCGCATCCAAGAAGTGATTAAACTTATCAATAGGTACTTCACCCTTATCTTTCCATACATAGTTGTTTAGCTCTCTTATAATACCGTGAGAACCTCTATCTACTATTATCTCATAGTCCTGCATAAGTGCGATACCAGACAATATACTACCTTTCTTTTTTACGGTTGGTTTTATATTAAGTCCCAATGCCTTCATCTCACTAATAAGTCTGGGTTCAGAGTTATCTGATATAATTAAGTCCATACCACACTCATTTCTATTCCTCGTAGCTATATCAGATGTCGTTAGATTGGCTTTTCCGTAGATTTCCTTAACCCAAACCTTTCTTGAATGCTTATCTATAGAAATCTTCACAAGTGTCGTTAAATCGGCTGAAAATCCGTAATCTTGACCATAACAAGTAAGTTCTGTAGGTATAAAGTCTCCTACTCTCCATTTTCTTATGATTGTACCTTCTGCTTTAGCTAACCAACCTCCCAATATTTGGTGTTGATATTTATCAGGTCTTTTACGCTTCATTTCAAATATCCTTTGTAGGAATGATTGAGATAAGTTATCTTTATTATCCTTATAAGTTGTATGAATGTAGGTAACATCTCCTTTTAAGGTATTGGATGCAGGAAGTACGTTTTCATTCTGAAAGAAACGTTGATATATCCAATGCTCTTTAGTTGTAGGGTTTAATATCAATATAACTCTGTTCTGCTTCAATAGAGAACGTATAGAGAAGTCAATCTTATCAAACACACCTTCATCAACCAATTCTTCTGCTTCATCGACTACAAACGTTGTAATACCGTTAAGAGACTTTAATGCTGCTGTTTGATTACCAGAAGATGTTCTAATACCCTTAAATATTATAGAACTACCTGTTTTAAGGTTCATTATCTCATCCTTAGTTATCCTAAAGTCATCGTGAACACCCATTAAGTTAATCTTCTCAATAAATTCAGGTATAATAGATGTATGTGCTGAAATCATCGTATAACGAGAGAATAATATCTTATGACCAGTCTCATAAGTAAGGTTAAGTAGGAATACATTTATACCAAATGACTTTCCACTACCCCTTCCTCCAGTAACAACAAAATACCTACTCTCGTTCTTGAAAATAGGTATGTATTTGTTATGTATATTTATATTTTTATTCATCTTTAGGTGTTACGTCTATAATCTTATCTTTAAGCTTCTTACCTTCAACACTATCTCCAAAGAAATTGATTGTAGGTGCTTGTACTTTAGTAGTAGACTCCTCCTTTTCATCACCATAAGCAAAATCTAACAGAAGTTTCATATGATTGTAGCTACCTTCTTCAGCCTTCTTAGCTAAACTCTCAAAAGCATTAACCTCACTACCAAAGATGTTTTTAATAGCTTTCTTAGCGTACTGCTTCTTTCTGCTTTTCTTTGCAGTATTCATTGCAGGTTTGTTGGACCTTTCGTTGTCAGGTACAGGTAAGATAGGAATAGATTTCTTTCTACTATTCCCTTTCCTTCCATCTGTACTTTTTATTTCTGTTGATTTGCTCATAATATGGTAACTTAAATTAAGGTGTTCTGTTTTTGCTACTGATTCCAAGTGTTGTTACCAACTCCATTATCTCCCTCTATTATCTCATACTCATTCTTAGATTTCCATTCCCAAGATTTAACTCTTAGGTTAAGCATTTCATAAACCTCTTGTCTTCTTTCATCTGGTATGCTATTTACAAGAGACTTTAATAAGTCAGGTAAAGCATTAGGACTATTCCTTATAACCTTCTTTTCAATATCGTTGAACTTCTTATCTCTTTCTTCATTACGAGCCTTGCTTTCTTCAGCTCTATCTTCAAAATAAACATCGTAAGCAGCTCTAAATTTTGAGTAGTTTAAGTAGTAAGAATCCATCTTTCTTAATGCGTGATAGATAGAACTTCTTTGTCTTGTGATTCCTTTAGATTCAAAATACTCTGAAACCTGCCTGTCATTCATATAATTCAAATCAATAAGAATCTTGTACGATAAAGCTCTAAGTGATGCATTGTGAGGTGTTCTTGATAACGATAAGCTATCAAATCCTGTCAAGTCTTCAAACTTGTTTAATAATCTGTCTGCGGATTCTTTGCAGTAATCTTCTTTCATATGTGTCATAGTTATCTTATAAAATATGTTGTTTGTTCTTCATACCTTTCTTCTTCGTAATACCTTTTTGTTAATTCTATTTCTTCTTCTAACAAATCATTTAAGTAGGTGTAAATAAAATCAATATCTTGTTCGTTTAATTCTATCCATTCTTCGCCTTGCCAAATCTCCGCATTTAAAACGTTCTCTTTGAGGTTTAAATCTATAAGATAAGCACTACTATCAGAATACAAAGTTATTTCGTTAGGCATAGGATACTGACAACTATTGGTAGTCTCGTAAGATGGTTGTATTCTCTGAATAGCTAATTTAATCTCTTCTCTCATAATTTAATTTTTAAATAGTTTAATAATCATTGCTAAAAACATTAGTATCATATAAATAACTAAAGCAGTCATTACAAAATATACAATACCTTCTAAAAAATATTCTATTACTTTCTTCATAATTATATATTTATTGTTATTAATATATTCATTATTGTTTTATAATTACAGGTTTTAGGTAATCTCCTAAAATATAATTTACATTCACCTCTTTAGGGTAATCCTTAATAAGGTAGTTTAGATTCTTGTTAAACTTTCTTTTATGA
>Ga0209279_10000686_pt1 | contig 20463 bp, 18 predicted proteins | sample CoawatmetaG00DNA_3_FD_187508 | JGI IMG/M metagenome (GOLD analysis project Ga0209279, IMG submission 187508) | Marine microbial communities from the West Antarctic Peninsula - Coastal water metaG006-DNA (SPAdes) (version 2) | ecosystem: Environmental > Aquatic > Marine > Coastal ... | reverse complement strand
TGTTCAGGACTAAAGTTGACTGCGGCATCTTGGAAGCACCTTTTCTTTTTAAGTATTTTAAAATGCTACTTTCTGTAATTTCCACGTGACTTTAGAACAGCACACGCTGCTCAAAACTAAAGTTGACTGCGGCATCTTGGCAGCACCTTTTCTTTTTAAGTATTTTAAAATGCTACTTTCTGTAATTTCCACGTGACTTTAGAACAGCACACGCTGCTCAAAACTAAAGTTGACAGACCTATATTCGAAGCAGCTTATTATTTGTTGACTATACTCAATAATCAACATGACTATAATCATCAAGGAAGGTGATTCTATGGAAAAACTCAGAGGATTCACACTCGTTGAATTAATGGTCAGTTGTTCTATTTTATTAGTATTAATAATGATAGCGGTCCCAAATTTTAACGAGTTCATTACAAAATTCAGGGTAGACAGCCAGATAACACAACTCCATCGTTTATTACTCATAACAAGAAATAGTGCGATAAATTATAATCAAGATGTCACTTTATGTCCTTTAAATGAGAGCTTAGCATGCACTGTTAATTGGCAAAATGAACTGAGTGTTTTTATAGATTTTAACGATAACGGTATTCTAAACCTTAATTCAAATGAAAAAATAATAAAGGTAAAAACAGCAGTTAAATCGGGGGTTCAATTACAGTATGGTTTAAACCGAAATAAAGTAAAATTTTCAGCCACGGGCAGAACAACGGGTTGGGGTTCAAACGGTACATTTAAAGTTTGTCCTAAGAAAGATGTACAATTTTCTAGGGCTATTATTGTTGCAACTTCTGGGCGGTTTTATCTATCTTCTGACACGGACGATGATGGAAAAGACGAAAATAGAAGTGGTGCTGAAATCGTTTGCCGGACTGAATAAATTTATTTTGTAAAATAGTGAATTCTCAATACTTGATGCATTAAGTGAGAAGTATTATCTAGATAAAAGGTTTTGAATGTCAATTTTATAGGTTAGTTATCTTGTGTCAAATCTAATAAAAAAACTAAAGCTCAAATCAAAATTAATGATTAAACTTCTTATAGGTTTTACCTTGATTGAATTAATGGTGGGTGTTGCCATCTTAGCAATTATATCTACCCTCGCCTTACCAAATTTAAATCAATTTTTAGTTGAAATGCGTGTTGATAGTGAAATATCAAAACTAAACCGAATGATTATCACCGCACGAAATACGGCTATTAATATGGGGCAAACGGTAACTCTATGTCCGTTAGTTGCAGACAACAGTTGTAGTGATAACTGGGGAATTCAATTAGCTATATTTATTGATTTAGATGATGATAATGTCTTTGATTTAGCTGATGGGGAAACAATAATAAAAGTTAAAGATAAAATTGCGCAAATGGATCGACTTCAATATACACAAAGTGTTCCTATAACCTATGAGGCTACTGGCCTGCTATCAACAGCCAATGGCAATTTTATTTTCTGCCCTGAAGATAATCCTGATAGAAACAGAGGAATATCAATTAGTAAAAAGGGGCGATCTACAACGACTAGTGATATTGACGATGATGGTATTGATGAATTTAAAACGCTCCCTTCCGCGCCTCTAACTTGCGAAAATTAATATGTTTGTTACCTTTGATCTTTAATATAAAATGACTCGAACAGTCTGGCATTGTTGAGACTACGCTTTTAACGAGGTGTCTTTTTATCCACTACATTAGATTGTGCTTGGGTAAATTTATCCTTCAATTTAACACATTCAAATACTTTATAGATAGCAAGCTCTTCTCTAGAAAAAGGTTTACGTTTTTTCTTACCTACCAGAGATTGAGCAACCTCATCAAGACGTTGCTTTTTAGTATTAACAAAGTCTATGGTTTGAATTCCACCTATAAGCTCAACATGACATTTATAATCGATCGTCGCTACATGTAATCTATTTCTACTGTTTTCAGCATTGGCATTACCTAGAGAGAAAACCCCCCATAAAAAAATGAAACCTAAGTTATTTTTCATATTATTACTCCCAACAACCTGTTGAAGGTGCTTTTAGCCCTGACTCATTAATGGTCAATGTTGTACATCCAATATCTCTTGCTTGAAGACCTTGGGCTTTTGCCGATAATATAAATATTCTTCCGTCCTTAGTACCTGTAATTGTATATAATTTATTAGCACTGTGCCTAGGTATCTGGTAGCTACCTTCAGTGACAAGTACACCTAAGTCACTCATATTATTTGTATAAGTACGTTGGTCAACAAATAACTGTTCTTGTAAATTTGCCAGTCTAATCAATTCTTGTTGCGCCTCAGTTCGATTAGAACGCAAAATATAATCAGTATAGGATGGATAAGCAACGGCAGCTAAAATACCGATAATAGCAACTGTAATCATCACTTCTATTAAGGTAAAACCTCTAATATTAAGACGTTTAGTATTAATAAAACTTTTAAATTGTTTCCCCATTAGTAGTTCTCTTCAGTATAAAGGTAAGTGCGCATTGTTTTCACCGTTGGATCGGCAGTCTCGGTACATTCAGAATTTTTACAGCCTGTTATTTTAAATACATCAGGGATAATCAAATTAATGGTCGCTGGAGGTGTTTTCTCACCTTCTATCATTACAGGTTTGGGTATATAAAATGTAATAGAGTCGGTAATATGTCCTGTTGTTTCAGTTCTTCGCCAATTATAAATATTAATACCTAAAGCAAGACCTACCGCATAGAGTGCTGACCCTCCTATTTGTGCCCTACAAACCTCTTCTGTTTCAGCAGGAACTGCAGGTGTATATGTACTTAAATAGACAACGCCGGATATAACAAGTGCTGGGGAGGTGTTTTTTTCTCCTGGTGATGTATTTAAATTAATTAACCAACCTAATTTTGAACTTGCATCCAGTTGCTCTGTTAATAGGGCCTCACCTTGAATACCTTGAAAAGGGTTCAAAGTGTAATCTTTCAAGTCAGTTATTTGAATAACATCAGGAATTAGATCACCCGTTAATGACTGACTGATAATTAATTCATCCTTAATCATAAAAAACTTATCATTGGTATCAATGCCAATAGGGTTAGCTAAATCACCACTGCCAATTAATAGCGCATCATAGGGTTTATCGTACCTATCGATGGTAATAACATCGTCATAGACTCGTTCACCGTTTCCATCAACTAATGGGCTACCATCAATATCAAGCTGCTCAGTTTGAACAGTACTGGTCACAGTTTCAGTTATTAATGCTCTAACAATTGTTGGTTGTGTAAAAAAACGTCTATCATCTTCATTAATAAGTTCACTACCTAAGGAAGCAAGTTTTATCGCTGTCCAAGCTGAAATATCTGCCCCGGGCATATCAACTCGCCAAACATTACCTCCAGTATCCCCAGTGTAAACTCTATCAACAAAGCCATCACTATCACTGTCTAAAATAGCAACCTTTGATGGTATGCTATCAGTTCCAGCATAATTGGTAGTAATTGAAGAAAGGTCATCATCAGGACTTAATCGCCAAATCAAATTGCCTGATTGTGCATCAACCATGAAAACACCACGGCCTAATAAATCATTCCCTCCTACTCCTATATTATCTTTAGCTGTTGAGTAACCTGCACCAAAAATTAATACCGGTTTAACTGCAGTGCCTGAAACGTTGATTTTTGAATAGGCCACTTTGGGTTGTGACCATGATTGACCTGCACCTTCAAATGACTTGTGCCACATCAATTTAGGGGAATCTTTATATGATATATCTAAGGCATAATAAGAGTTACCTCCACGTCTAAGGCCAAAAAACAACCAAACTTTATCGATTCCTTCATCAATTGCGCCATCACCATCTATATCAGAAATATAGACAGTTGCTGAACCATCAATACCATATATTTTCTCTGATGAAGGGTAATTATCTCTTAAGGCACTAATGTTTTTAAGAAACTCCTTAGGCATAAATGCCCACGCTTCATCTACAGAGTTTCCACTATCAGAAAACATATGTAAGACCCCTGCATTTGTACCTACAATAAGTCTAATATCTTCACTACCGGAAGTAGAAGCATAATTAATTGCCAGAGGTTTTGAGTGAAGTGGGTCACCAAACACATCGTTTCTAATCGTTGGGATTTTATTACTTACTTCAACCTGATCAACATTGACTCCTTTTGCCCAAGCTAGCATATTATCGATATTGAGGTGTTCATCATCATCCTCAACATTTAACTCATCAGCCAACAAAGCAGTAGTTAAATAAGTATGTAAAGCATTCTCTTGGTTCAGGGGAAGTAATTTACCATTATCGAGCTTAACATCACTTAAAAAAACTCTATTAGTTTTAGTACGTAACATTTGGGCAACCCCCCGGCTGAAACTTTATTGCCATCAGCTGCTCCAGCAGTCCAAAAGGTTGTTGCCGTTTCTTTAATATTTCCATTTGACTCTAGAGCTAGCACTTTGTTTTGATCTTCTATTCCATTAATTGTAACTTTCAGCTTTTTTATATTTCCACCCCAACGAGGTCCTCTATCAGGCTGAAACATAGCGTAATATACCGAGTCTAAGGTATTGGTTCTATCAAAGTTATTGGTCGCCACTGCTGGTGCTGTAAAAGAACCATGAGATTTAGATATTTCAAAAATAACCGCGTCAAGTGATTCTTTTAACCCTGCGGGATCTGTAGCTGCATAGTAATCCCCCCACCTTTATTTGCCGCATTTTTGAGAAGTTTAACCGCGTCAGGTTCAACATAATCTTCAACGTCATCAGGGTTAACAAAACCAAAACCAATCGTGTTCAAGGTAGAATTTCTGATGCTGGTGAAATTTTTCTCACCTGTTGTGGTAAGTTTAGCAGCCTGACCTGTAATTAAATCATGATGATGCATCCAACCGGCAAGTTCAGCTAAATAATTATCAGTACCGTTAACATCAAACGGGCTCCCGGTATCATTTAATGCGGAGACTAAATCATCCGCAGCATTATCTTGAGTCGGTTCACCGTCGGTAATCAAAATAGTATAGACTTCTTTGGTACAATCACTAAATGGCGTTTTATAATGAGCACCGTTTTCAATTGACTGATCCCTTGGCGGGGTATTTGGAACATAACCATCGTAAGCACTATCATCATCTCCATAAAAAACAGCTTTACCACCAAAATATTGACTTGCTTCGTATAAAGTTTCACAAAGCGGGGTGTTAGTTTCACCATCTATTTGATTTTTTATAATATCAAGAATTTCAGCTTTAGATGATTCAGTCATAACTTGAATACCAAAAACAACCCTACCGCCGTCTTTTTCATTTTCATTTTCAGCATTTACATTAAATACCTGTAAACCAAAGTCCACATTAGGATTAGAAATAATAAAGTCTGAAATCGTGTTTTGGGCAATCGCTAAACGTGTTTGCTCTGAGACACCAATATCGTCTGCATTTGCTTGAGCCCAACGCAAATAATTTTCTGTATATATAGTAACTAATTGACCTTCACCAAAGTGAGTATCGCTTTGGTGAACGTGCTCAGTATAATAATCAGGCTGTTTTTTATTACCGAGAGCGTCACTTGGAAAACCTTCTTCCCTGTTTGTTGCATTTTTATTGTTCACTGAGGTGATGTCAGATAGACAATCAAGAACTTCAATATTCAAACCATTATTATCAGGTATTTCTTGCCAAGAACCTGATTGACCTTGAAAGGTATATTCCCGAAAATATCCAGTAAAAAAGCCAATATCAGCTAAAATAGCCTTAGAATGATCACAACCGTTTATTTCCTTTAAAAAACGTCTCCGTTCGTTGGGGCCATCTGGGACAGGAATTGTATTATCAATACCAACCCCTTTTGTAAAATAAAGCGCGGGCTTACCCGAGTTATTAAGATCACCAATACGGTCATATACTATTTCAGGATTATAAGGAACTTTTGCTGATAAAGTATTGCTAGCCATGCTTCCAGAGTTATCAAATATAATTAAAACCTTTGCATTACCTCCGGTTCTTTGGGCATTAGTCCCTACATAAAGCTCAATATCTTCCGCCATTGAAAACAATGATATGCTTAACAGACTTCCAAAAATCAACCTTTTCATCATTACTCTCCAACACTTAGTAACTGTTGAGCAATTCCAGCACTAACCACCACAGCACTCGTATCATTATTACCATAAACCTTAGTCACACTAATTTTTAAAATATTACAGTTAAACATATCAACTGACGAAGCTGTTGCACTGTGGGGGCACTCTGCGACTAAGCCACCAACATTCGAATTAGTTATTATAGCTTGAGTACTCTTTCTGGTAACGTCGACTGAAACGCCCTGTTCAGGCAAGGCACTTGATGAAAAAAGATTTTCACCACTGAGTGTTTGAATCAAAATAACTTCATCGATACTGCTAATAGCTTCTTGCGTTGCTATAACTTTTTCTTGACTAGCACCTGACATTTTCATGTCTGACGTTATGTTTAACATCAAGGCTGATGCAACACCTGTCAAAACAATGAGGAAGACAAGTGAGACGACTAAAACAAAACCTTGTTGTTTATTTAAATTCCTGACCATGTTTCAACCCCTGAATTATGTAATGTCACGGTGGACATGAGTAATAACCTACGATAGTTATCATTACTAATTACTTGCATATCACCAACGAGGTAACTTTTCGTATTTTGATAATTTTTATCCGGTAGAATATTCCTTGCTAAAATATAAATTTTTACTGCCAAGATTTTCGCATTGGTGTTATTCCAATAATCTTCATTCATTCTAGGTGCTGAAATGTAAGCGTTGACGACCCTATCAGAGTCAGTATCAACCCCATACATAAACCTGATAACTTCAATACCTTCAATAAGTGGCTGGAAATTCATTAAACTTGCTCCACCATTCTTCAGTGTTGCTTTCATTAATACAGGTACGTTAAGGTCACCTTGAGTTTCGTCTCGAACATAATAGACATGATGCTGATATGGCCAGAGTTGACTATTATTAACAAAGGGAGCCACCATGGTACCGGGAAAGATAATCCCATTGGTAATATTACTGCTTAGCCAATAGCTGTTATTGGCGGGATTACCCGGTGAACCATCAGCTAATGGCGGTAATGGATTAGCTAAAACACGTTTTATTTGCAAAATATCAGAGCCAACTCTGGCATCATCTATACAGTTTATTGGATTATTACTTAGAGCAGTCATTCCCCATAAGGTTCTAAAGTGTCCAAACGCTTGTGGAAAGCTAGAATTATTTAGCCCCCCCCCGTTACAATCCGTTGCTGCTGGCATACTAGGTAAACCATTAGCTATTGAATTACTTAAATTAAGTGGTGACGCTAAATCACCCCAAAAATTCTGACGCATCAAATCTTCAGTAATGACGCTTAATGCAAAACGACCATTTTCTTGTAACTCACCTAAAGAATTAGTTACTTGGGTGGTTGTTCTCATACCAATCAAAACACTCATAATGCCAGCAAAGAGTACTAATCCTACTGATAATGAAAGGATTATCTCTAACAAACTAAAACCTTTTTGATTTTTTTTCATAAAATTATATTGAGTAACCTATATAATAAAAGCGTGTAAAAGTACTTGCCTTCTCATATCGTTTTCGATACCACAACCAGCAGCATCTTCGCCATTACTTATTGAGCCATCTTGAGTACTTTCTCTTCCCTGCCAACTAATAGTGATTGTTACTTGATTATTATTTACAGCAATACAACCTACTCCATCAATTAATTCTGACAAACCATGCTGCCATTGCAACGTATCTTCAACTCTAAGCGCTAGAGGGTCACATAATGTATCCGATGTAAAACATGCAGTTATGGCTGCAGGAGCAATTGCTTCATAGGTATTAGCATAGTTGTTAAGCTCGTTAACGTCATTACTACGCATACGTTCTAAAATATCTTGCGTTAGTGCAGAAGCAATAGAACGTTGAAGTGCATCCAATGAACCTTTCTTAGCGGTTGCTTGCATAGCAACCGCACCTAATATCCCAGTGACCAAAATAACTAAAGCGATAAGAACCTCAATAAAACTCATGCCTTTTTGATGGTTTATCTTCAAATGAAATAACGTTTCAGGCTTCATATATGCGCCTAAATTGACTATTGGAATAATTAAAAAATAAAGATTTAACGAGGAGGAAGCAACGGGTGATTTCAAACAAGAATAACAGGAGGGCTAAATTTGCTGATGCAAATAACCCTATTAATTGACTGTATGTGATAAATAACGCGAAAGTATGTCGCACTAACCTATATCCTATATCCATATAATAGGTAGCTAGATTCACTTATATTGAACTTACAAAAAAATATTCTAAATAACACTAAAGTGAACAGTTACTACCGGTCGTGGTTATCAAAAAATGTAAATAAAGAAGATTTAAACTCACAAATCCCTATCTGTTGTGTAAAAATTCTCATCTATCTTTAGACTAGCGCAGTTCTATAGGTACCGCAAACACAATGTCCTCTTTACGCCCAGGAAACTCAGTAACATCATGTCCACCAAGGGTTTTTAATCTCTCTATTACTTGATCCACCAAGATAGCAGGTGCTGATGCACCAGCAGTTACTCCTATTTTTTTTACAGAGGTTAGCCAGTTTGTATCAATATTATCAGCCGTATCAATAAGGTAGGCTGTAGTACCTAATTTTTCAGCAACTTCTCTCAAACGGTTAGAATTAGAGCTGTTTTTTGCGCCAACCACTAATAGTAAGTCGACTTCACTTGAAATTGACCTTACCGCATCTTGACGATTTTGTGTTGCATAACAAATATCATCTTTGCGTGGACCTTCAATTTTCGAAAATTTTGCTTTTAACGCGTCGATAACATCACTAGTGTCATCAACAGATAAGGTTGTTTGGCTACAAAAATAAAGTTTATCTGGATTTTTAACTGTGAGTTTTGCAACGTCGTCTGTCGACTCTACTAGATAAATGCCACCTTCATTACTTTCATACTGCCCCATAGTCCCTTCGACTTCTGGATGACCAACGTGACCGATAAGGATACACTCAACATTCTTTCGACTAGCTCGAGAGACTTCCATATGAACTTTAGTGACTAATGGGCACGTTGCATCAAAAATCTTTAATCCTCGGTTTTTCGCTTCATTCCTTACCGTTTTAGACACGCCATGCGCACTAAAAATAACGATACTGTCATCGGGTATTTCATCGAGTTCATCAACAAAAATAGCGCCACGTTCTTTGAGCCCATCAACAACAAATTTATTATGTACCACCTCATGACGAACATATATTCGTGAATCAAACAAATCTAGTGCACTATTAACAATACTAATAGCACGGTCTACACCTGCACAAAAACCTCTGGGGTTGGCTAATATAATTTCCATTGACGTCTCTCTATGTTCATTAAATCTACAATTATTTTATTTCAACAATATCAATAACAAAAGTAATTTCTTGGCCTGCTAAAGGGTGATTAAAGTCTATAGTGACCGATGTACCTGACACTTCTCTAATCATACCGGGAAGCTCGACATTGCCTGGTTGTGTGAAAGTAATAATATTACCTACTTTTGCAGGAACGTCACCGTTGAATTTATCAATATCCATATAATGAATATTATCTGGGTTCGACTCACCAAATGCATCTTTTGCGCAAAGCGTAAACTCTTTAGAATCGCTGGCCTTTAAGCCCAGAATCTGCTTTTCAAAAGCAGGAGAGATACTGGCATTACCCATAAAAATTATGGCTGGTTTATTATTTACCTTAGTACTATCGGCAGCTGAGCCGTCAGAAAGCTTCATGGTAATATGCGCAATCACTTCTGAGTTATTTTCAATTGATTTTTCTACTGTATTTGTCATTATTTATTCACTTTTTCTTTGTTTTACCTGATTCGATCACTGATAGCTTCAGTTCTTTTTTAACTGATCATTTTTAAAAGAGTCAATAATCATCAAAGCCGCGCCAATAAATATCATAGAGTCTGCGACATTAAAAGCTGGCCAGTGTTTGTTACCAATATAAAAGTCTAAAAAATCGATAACATAACCAAACAGTACTCTGTCAATTAAGTTACCTAATGCGCCACTTAACATTAAAGCAACGGCAATATTTAATAGGACTTGATTTTTAGGTGTTTTAGCTAGCCATACACCAAATACAATACTGGCGACGGCAGCAATTACAGTAAAAAACCAACGCTGCCAACCATCTTGATCGGCTAGAAAGCTAAAAGCAGCACCTGGGTTCTGTACATAAGTTAGGTTGAAAAATGGTAGTACATTGACAGATTGAAATAACTCAAAGTTACTAACGACTAACTGTTTGGTTACTTGATCTGCAATTAACCATATCAAAGTTAACCACAACCAACTCAAGCCACTATTTTTAAGTGGTAAAAAAGCACTCATTAATTATTGATATCCTGTTACTGATAAAATACGGTGTCAATCCTGTAAACTGACTTAAGCGCTTAACATTATTATATTAGGCGCTTAATTTTAAGTTAGGCAAATTGACGTGTTTCACCGTCACCATCAATATTAGTAATACATCGACCACATAGATCTAAGTATTCATCATTTTGACCAATATCGTCAGTAAAATGCCAACAGCGTTCACATTTAATGCCATTTGATTGTGCAACTCTCAGCCATAAGCCTTCCACATCAGTAGCAGTGGTATCGGCAGGCGCATCATTTACAACTTCTACTGATGCATCAGAGGTAATTAATACAAACCGTAACTCTTCACCCAATAAAATCAAGTTGTTGGCCAAGTCTTGTGTTGCAAATAACGTTACTGATGCTTCTAAAGCTTTACCGACAACCTTCTCTTTACGGGCAATCTCTATAGCTCGATTAACTTCAGCGCGAACAAGTAACAACTCATTCCAATAATCATTATTTAACTTAGTATTGTCATCTAATTTCTCTAAACCATCAAACCAAACACCAGTAAAAACGAACTCTTCTCGCTTTTCACCATTTGCAGCAGTAGGAAGAGCTTGCCAAATTTCTTGTGCGGTAAAAGATAAAATAGGCGCCATCCAACGTGTCATTGCTTCAGCTATTAAATAAATAGCTGTTTGACATGATCGGCGAGCAACGCTGTCACTTTTAGCTGTGTATTGTCTATCTTTAATAATATCTAGATAAAAACTACCTAGCTCTGTAGTACAGAAGTTCATCATTTTGTGAACTACCACATGAAACTCATACTCATTGTAAGCAGTTTCAATCTCTTCTTGTAATTGTGCTGCTCGACCAACGACCCAACGATCTAATGCGACCATATCACCAAACGCAACAGTATGTTGTGATGGTTCAAAACCATTTAAGTTAGCTAATAAAAAACGAGACGTATTACGAATTCGGCGATAAGCATCGGCTTGGCGTTTAAATATCTCGTCTGAGACTGTTATTTCTTGAGTATAATTTACTGATGCCACCCATAAACGTAAGACATCAGCACCCATTTTACTGGTGATTTGCGAAGGAGTAATAACATTACCTAAAGATTTAGACATCTTATAACCATTAACATCGACAGTAAAACCATGCGTTAGCACTTGTTTATAGGGGGCTTTACCATTCATCGCTACAGATGAAATCATTGACGACATAAACCAACCACGATGTTGATCTGAGCCTTCGAGGTATAAATCAGCAATACCATCAAATTCTTCACGGGCATCAACAACAGAAAAGTGTGTAGTACCAGAGTCAAACCAAACATCTAAAGTATCAGGTACTTTAATGTATTCTTGAGCGTCATCACCAATGAGTTCAGCAGCATCCATATCAAACCAAGCTTGAATACCAGATTGTTCAACACGCTTTGCCACTTCTTCAATTAATTCAAGGCTACGTGGATGTAATGCACCAGTATCTTGATGAATAAATAACGCCATGGGCACACCCCAAGTACGTTGGCGTGATATACACCAGTCTGGGCGACCTTCAACCATTGATTCTATACGACGTTGGCCCCAATCAGGTATCCATTGGGTTTTTTCAATTTCTTTTAATGAATTTTGACGTAACCCTTTATTGTCCATGCTGATAAACCATTGAGGTGTAGCACGGAAAATTAGCGGTGTTTTATGGCGCCAACAATGTGGGTAAGAATGTTCTATGGCATGGTGGTGTAATAAAGTACTGTGTTCCCTTAATGTTTCAACAACATTAGCATTTGCTTTAAATACATGTTGACCGGCAAATAAAGGCGTATCTTCTAAGTAAACACCATTAGCACCAACAGGATTAGCAACTTCTAGGTTATAAGCTTTACCCACTTCAAAATCTTCTACACCGTGACCTGGTGCAGTATGTACACAACCCGTACCTGAGTCGGTAGTAACATGCTCACCTAAAATAATCGGCACAGAGAAGTCATAGAAAGGATGTTTCATTTCTACTAGGTCTAATTCACTACCCTTACAGAAACCTAACGTATGATATTTATCAATACCGTATCTGTCCATACAAGAAGTCACAAGATCAGAGGCAAGTATTAAACGCTCTTTACCCTGTTCAGTCTCACATTGTACTAAGGTATATTCAACGTCAGCGTTAAGAGATACTGCACGATTAGCCGGCAATGTCCAAGGGGTTGTTGTCCAAATGACAACTGAAATTTCACCTTCACCTTGATGATTTTCAGGATGATTAAATCTATTAACGACTAATGGGTCAATAACTTTAAATTTAACGTCTATTGCCGGTGATTGTTTATCTTGATATTCAACTTCAGCTTCTGCTAAAGATGAACCACAATCAGTACACCAATGAACAGGTTTGAAACCTTGGTGTAAATGACCATTCTTAGCAATTTTTCCTAACGCACGGATAATATTAGCTTCAGTACCAAAGTCCATCGTCAAATAGGGTTTTTCCCAATCAGCAAAAATACCTAAACGTTTAAAGTCTTCACGTTGACCATTAACTTGCTTGGCTGCATATTCACGACACTTTTCACGAAATACACTTGCAGAAACTTTTTGTCCTGGTTTACCTATTTTTTTCTCAACCATTAACTCAATGGGTAGGCCGTGACAATCCCAACCAGGAACATAGGGTGCATTAAAGTCTGATAAAGTTTTTGATTTAACAATAATATCTTTAAGAATTTTATTAACTGAATGTCCTAAGTGAATATCTCCATTCGCGTAAGGAGGTCCATCATGTAAAATAAATGATTTCTTGCCTTTTTTTGCTGTTCGAATTTGACCATAAAGATCTTTACTCGCCCAATCTTTTAGCATTTGTGGTTCACGATTTGCCATGTTTCCTTTCATTGGAAAACTAGTATCTGGCAAATTTAAGGTATATTTATAATCACTCATTTAAATCATTATCCGTTGTCGTTTAACGTGTTAATTTACTGTTATGTGTATTTATCAATCGCTCTGATGAGACATTTATTATTGATTAATTATTATTGAAGAAAATACGCGCCTGTTTAGTGTCTGCATCAATTTGTTTCGTTAGCGCATCGATCGACTCAAACTTAACTTCACTTCTTAGTTTTTTCAATATAATCACTTCAATATGTTGACCATACAAATTTTTGCTAAAATCAAAAATATGCACTTCTAATTGAGCTATTGTACCTGAAACTGTTGGACGGCTGCCAATATTGGCTACACCATAGTAACTACCATCAATCGTTTTTATTTGAACGGCGTAAACGCCGGTGATGGGAGATACTTTTCTTTTTAAAGACACATTAGCTGTAGGAAAACCAATCTCTCGACCTCGTTTATCGCCATGAAATACTCGGCCAATAATAGAATATGGACGTCCTAACATCTTTTCAGCGTCAGCTAATCTGTTTTGCTCTAACGCCAGCCTTATTTCGGTACTACTTATTCGGCAATTAGATAGTTTAAAACTTGCAGTGTCTGTGACTGAAAAACCAAATTTTTTACCTGCCTGACAAAGCATATCAAAATTACCTTGGCGGTTTTTTCCAAAATGAAAATCATCTCCAATAATCAAATGCTTAACCGCTAAACGTTTTACAAGCAGTTTTTCAATAAATTCTGTAGCTGATTGACTGGCAAATTTTTGGTTGAAATTGACACATAGTAGACGATCAACGCCTAATTTTTTTAATAACGTGTACTTGTCTCTTAATCGACAAAGCCTTGCAGGAGCTGTATTAGGAGAAAAAAGCTCTTGCGGTTGTGGTTCAAACACCATAACTACCGCTTCACAGCCTATCTCTTTGGCTTGTTCAACAAGTGCAGCAATAACGCGGTGATGACCTAAATGAACACCATCAAAATTACCAATCGTTAATGCACAGCCTTTTTCAAAAGACTTTTTACCTAAGTCATCACTTAAGCTAATATTATGTATACCGCGCACTAACTGCATTTAATCCAAATAACTTAATAAATTATTAAGCCCTATAAATCGCTGGAAAATCTTTATAAAAATATATTTGCAGGTTAATTTACAAATATGTAATAAAAAGAAGAAATAAATCCGAAGAATTATATATTACTCTGCTCTAAGAATCAGCACCCAAATAACATTAGCTAGTGCTTTTTTGTACCTTAAAGTCATTTAACCTGATCCCTAGAAGGATAATCGCAATAAAATAACTCAATGCACCAAGCGAAATACAAATAAATAATTGCTTAATTTGATCTGATAATGTCAAGGTTAGCCAAATATCAAAGCTTGGCGATAAATTATAAACCACAACAGCCATTAGCAAAGACGATACTATTAAACGTAAAATAAACATAATTGTTTTAGTTGATAATTGATAAACACCTTGGTGCTTCAAGCCACGATATAATAAAAAGGCATTGAGTGTTGCCGACAAAGTAGTTGCTAAAGCTAAACCAACATAGCCAAAAAATGGCGCTAACATTAAATTAAAAATCATATTAGCGATCATTGCTTTAATACCTATTTTAACCGGTGTTCGAGTATCCTGTCTTGCATAATAACCGGGGGCTAAAACTTTGATGAACATAAAGCTGATTAAACCTGACAAATAAGCAAATAAAGCAAACGATACTTGCATAACGTCATGTTGACTAAACTCACCCCGCATAAATAACACCATAATAATGGGCTGTGCTAATACCATTAATCCAGCCAGAGCAGGCCAACCAAGTAAAGATATCACTTTAATTGCCCAGTCTATAGTGTCACCAAATTCGTTATTGTTTTTACGTGCATGCAAACCTGCCAAACTTGGCAAGATTACAGTGGCGATACCAATACCAAAAAGACCCAGCGGGAATTCTAATAAACGATCAGCGTAATACAGCCAACTGATTGATCCTGTAATTAACACACTGGCAATAACTGTATCAAGGAGTAAGTTAATTTGCGTGACTGAAACGCCAAACAATGCCGGAATAATTAATCGTCGAATTTTTATAATCCCCTCAGAATGCCATGCCCATTTAGGTTTGACAAAAAGACCTGCTCGAATCAAAAAAGGTATTTGAAATAAAAGTTGTGTTAATCCACCTAAAAAGACCCCCCAAGCAAGTGCATAAGCAGGATTTGAAAGCTGTGGAGACAAATATATTGCTGCACAAATAATACAAACATTTAATAATACTGGAGAAAAAGCCGCAACAGCAAATCGTCCCATTGTATTTAATATGGCGCCTGAGAGTGCTGTAAAACTGACAAACCACAAATAAGGAAAAGTTATTTTTAATAATGTTGCCGCTAAATCAAATTTTTCAGCACTTGGTCCATCATTTAGCCAATCATAAAACCAACCGGGACCAAAAATCATTACAATCACTGGTGAAGCAATAACACCAAACAAAGTGACTAAGGTGACAATAACACCTAAAGTACCCGATACTTGAGCGATTAATTGTCGAGTCTTATCAGTACCCTCTTTTTCATCAAACGCCTTAAATTCACTTAACACCGGAACAAAAGCTTGAGCAAATGCTCCTTCGGCAAACAATCGACGTAAAAAGTTAGGAATCTTATTTGCAAATAAAAATACGTCAGCAGAAGCCCCTGTTCCCATGACATTAGCAATGACAACATCCCTTACTAGGCCTAAAACACGAGAAACCAAGGTCATGAAACTGACAATTACACTCGACTTAATTAATTTTTTACTCAAGAAAAATTCCTTTAAGTTACCGTCAAAACAAGGGCATACACAAAATAAATAATTATTGAGTATTATGTATTGTTTTTATCGTTATAAACAAGTGATTAAACAAGTGAATTCATTTATAATGCCTGCAGAATTAAAACATTAATTTAACTTTAGTTTTGTTCTGCTTTTGAACTTTTTAGATTTTTATCTATATTTAGATTAAAACATGGTAAAAATGTTTGACAATGATTTCAAAAACAGGCATATTTCATCGCCTTAAATTTAGGCTATATTTATTCACATTTTAGGAGTTCACCTTGGCTAACTCAAAGCAAGCTAAGAAACGCGCAGTACAATCTGAGAAGCGTCGTCAACATAATGCAAGTCGTCGTTCAATGATGCGCACTTTAACAAAAAAAGTAATCGTAGCTATTGAAGCCGGTGACAAAGAAATTGCAACTAAAGAACTAGCGGCTGCTACACCGATCCTTGATCGTTATGCATCTAAAGGTCTTATTCATAAAAACAAAGCTGCTCGTAGTAAGAGTCGTTTAAACGCTTCAATTAAAGCGCTTTAGTTTTTATAACGAATTAAATTTAATGTGTGTTTAATACAGCATTAAAATGTAAAAGCCGACTTTATGTCGGTTTTTTTATGTCTAATTTTTAAAAGCCATTACTGAGCTATTGATTTAAAATAACAATTGTTAAACTTTTACTTGTACTAACAGCTAACTTTTCTTAGTCTTCGTTAAATATTATTTATGAGACTATTAAAATGAAGCTAACAAAGAATAGAAAACATTTTAAAATAGCCACTGTTATCTTAGTGATAACAACCTCTTTAATGGCATGCAATGAAAAAAGTGACATTCAAAAAAGTCAGTCAACCTCATTATTGCCTGAACACCAAAATCGTTTAGATATCTATAAAACAGTAACTCTTGATGCTGATTTAAGTCACTTATCGAATAATCAACGAAAAATGCTAGCATTATTAATTGATGCATCTAAAATTATTGATGATCTTTTTTGGCAACAAGCCTTTGGAGAAAATAAAAATAATTTCTTAGCCCGTATTAGTGACGAGAGAGTTCGTGACTTTGTCGATATTAACTATGGACCTTGGGATCGATTAAATGGTGATGCTCCTTTACTTGAAGGTGTTAAAGTCAAATCACTAGGTGCTCAATTCTATCCTGCGGATATGACTAAAGAAGAATTTAAAAAAGCGACTTTCGAAGATAAAAATGGCTTGTATTCATTAGTACGAAGAGATAACGAAGGTCGATTAATGACGATTCCTTATTCCGAGGCCTATGCAGATCAAATTAATCGTATCGCGGTTATTTTAGAAAAAGCATCAAATTTTGCTGATAATAAAGAATTCGCTAATTACTTAAACCTCAGAGCTAAAGCATTACGCAGTGATCAATATCAAGCGTCTGATTTCGCTTGGATGGATATGAAAAATAACCCCATTGATTTAGTTATAGGGCCTATCGAAAATTACGAAGATCAGCTTTATGGTTATCGCGCCGCTTTTGAATCTTATGTATTAATTAAAGACTTATCATGGAGTGAAAGACTCGCTAAATATGCGGCATACTTACCTGCTCTTCAAAAAAACCTACCTGTTGCTAAAAAATTCAAACAAGAAGTCCCTGGCTCAGATGCTGACTTAAATGCTTACGATGTTATTTACTACGCAGGTCATTCAAATGCGGGCAGTAAAACCATTGCCATTAACCTACCGAATGATGAACAAGTTCAGTTAGAAAAAGGGACTCGTCGTCTGCAATTAAAAAATGCCATGAGAGCAAAGTTTGATGCCATTATGTTACCAATTACCGAGACCTTAGTTGTACCTGAACAACGTAAGAATGTGACTTTTAGAGCTTTCTTTGCTAATACCATGTTTCATGAAGTTGCTCACGGCTTAGGTATTAAGAACACCCTGAATGGTAAAGGGACTGTTAGACAGTCACTTAAAGAGCATGCTTCAGCACTTGAAGAAGGTAAAGCCGACATTCTTGGTCTTTACATGATAAAACAACTTATCGAGAAAGGTGCCATTACGGAAGGTACTTTAGATGAATATTACACTACATTCTTAGCTGGTATATTCCGTTCGGTACGTTTTGGTGCCAGTTCCGCTCATGGTAAAGCCAATATGATTCGCTTTAATTACTTCCAAGAAAAAGGCGCCTTTACGCGTAACAAGCAAGGTTTGTACAGTGTTAATAACGGTAAAATGACTGAAGCGATTAATAACTTATCTCAATTAATATTAACTTTGCAAGGTAATGGCGATTATCAAGGTGTTGCCAAACTAGTCGCAAGCCATGGCATCATTAAAACTGACTTGGATACCGACTTAACTCGTTTAGCCGCTGCTAAAATTCCTGTTGATATTGTATTTAAACAAGGTAAAAATGTATTAGGTCTATAATTTAACCAGTACTTTATTTTACTTCAACAACTGAGTGGATAAATGACACTAGATTTATATAGATATTAAACGTAAAAAAAACTTACCAAACTTGCATTACACTTGAAAACACATTGAAATTCGTCGATAGTGTGGTAAATAGTCGTTAAAAGGAAAAGTAATGAATACATATGATTTTATCATTATTGGTGGTGGTTCTGCTGGGTGTGTCTTAGCTGAACGTTTATCGGCTTGTGGGAAACATCAAGTTTGCCTGCTTGAAGCTGGACCAAAAGATAAACATTGGAGTATTCATTTACCCCTTGGCGTTATTGACTTAATGAAAAGTAAAACGTTAAATTGGCAACTTAACTCTCACCCAGAAAAAACACAAAATAATCGACAAATTTTCAACCCCCGCGGTAAAACACTTGGTGGTAGCAGCTCTGTGAATTGCATGTTATATACACGCGGACAAAGTGAAGATTATAATCACTGGTCTGATTTAGGTAATGTAGGTTGGAGTTATGATGAGGTGCTCCCTTACTTTAAAAGTACTCAACATCAAGAGCGTGGAGAAAATCAATACCACGGCGTAAACGGTGGTCTAAATGTAGCAGAATCACGCTCTAAGCCATCAATCAATGAAGATTTCTTCCTGGCTGCACAAGATGCTGGTTTTCCATTAAATAGCGACTTTAATGGTGAGCATCAAGAAGGCATAGGTTATTACCAAGTCACTCAAAAAGATGGATTACGCTGCAGCGCCGCTAAAGCCTTTTTAACACCAAACCTTAACCGACCAAATTTAACTGTGATAACAGATGTTCTCGTTGAAAAAATAGAAATAATAAATCATCAAGCGACCGGTATTCACTATAAAAACAAAGGTAAACATTATCAGCTGCATGCCAATAAAGAGGTTATTCTTAGTGCTGGAGCTTATGGTTCACCGCAAATATTAATGCTATCGGGCATTGGTGATAAAGATGAACTAGCCAAACACGACATTGGGCTAGTTCATGAACTAAAGGGCGTTGGTAAAAATCTACAAGATCATGTCGATGCTATCGTGGTGACTCATCATCATCGTACTGACTTATTATCATTGCGGCCCAAAGGCCTTTGGTGGGCAATAAAACAAAGCTTGAAGTTTATTAAAGACCGAACGGGACTGCTCACTTCAGTGGTTGCAGAGTCTGGTGGTTTTATCAAGTCAAGTCCCTCGATTAAACGTCCTGATTTACAGCTTCACTTTATACCCGCAGCAATGGATGACCATGGCAGAAATATAAAATTACTCTTTAACTATGGTATCGCTTTACACGTTTGTTTATTGCGTCCTAAAAGCAGAGGACAGGTGAGTTTATATGGTAATAATGCAACCTTACATCCTAAAATAGAGTTGAATATGCTCGACCATCCGGATGACATAAAAATTATGATTAAGGGTATTAAAATTGCTCGAGATATTTTGAGTAAATCGCCACTAATTGAAAATAACGGTCATGAGATATTTCCAGGCTCAAGTTACCAAACTGATGAAGAGATTCACCAATTTCTTAAAAACAAGTCAAATACGATTTATCACCCCGTCGGTACTTGCAAAATGGGCAGTGATGAAATGGCTGTTGTAGATAACCAATTAAAAGTACACGGGATCAGTAATTTAAGAGTAGTTGATGCCTCAATTATGCCAACACTTATTAGTGGCAATACTAACGCACCTACTATTATGATCGGTGCTAAAATAGCTGACATTATATTAGCTGCGTATAACTAATATAGACCAGAGAAAAACTGGCTTATAAATAATAACAATGACGACATTTGTAATGTATGATACTTCCCCAGTTCTCTAGACAGTTTTTAAGTTCTCAAAATACACTTTTTCAAACTCATGAGGACTTACACCATTATTAGTACCATGCCTACGATTTGAATTATAGAAAAATTCAATGTAGTTA
>Ga0209279_10000683_pt1 | contig 20481 bp, 28 predicted proteins | sample CoawatmetaG00DNA_3_FD_187508 | JGI IMG/M metagenome (GOLD analysis project Ga0209279, IMG submission 187508) | Marine microbial communities from the West Antarctic Peninsula - Coastal water metaG006-DNA (SPAdes) (version 2) | ecosystem: Environmental > Aquatic > Marine > Coastal ... | reverse complement strand
ACATTTCGTTTTTTTTACAGGGGAGATTCTTTCTTTTTGCATATTACTCTTATACAAACCGGATTTTCATTATTATATTTTGCATAATTTATTTCTTCCATTATATAAAGAATTTCAAAATTTTTTAAAGTTAGTATATTTTTTAAATAATCAATATCTGTATAATTTCTATAATGTGTTTTTCCGTGAAAAACACTATCCTTTTCACCTTTTGTGCTTCTTGTTTCAATCGCTAAATAACTATTAACATTTATTGTATCTAAAAAAGAATTATGTTGGTCATTTGTTATACTATGAAATGTAAAACGTGAATAAATTAAATCATATTTACTTTTATTCATTGTTACAAAATCATCCATGTAAAATTTTACATTATTTGTATTAGTATTCAAAAAACCACAATTATCTACTGCATCAACGTTTGATATAATTGATAAAGCATAACTATCACGTCCATTACCACATCCACAATCTAATATATTTAATATATTTTTATCTTTAAAATAATCCATAACAAAAATACAGAAATTAGAACAATCTATATTATGAGTATTCGTTGAATAAAATATTTGCCAATAGTTCTTGTCGTCCATAATATTATATTATATTATATTATGGCTGGTACAAAACATAATCAAACAATATTAAACAATACACTTATGTTTATTATAAAATTGCTAAACGACAATAATATAAATAACTGGTTTATTGGTTATGGTACTCTTTTAGGTATAATAAGAGATAACTCATGTATTGATAAGGATGATGACGTTGATATAATTATAGATAAAAGTAATTATGCCTTAATAAAAGAACTATTGATTAAAAATAATATAATAATTGAATATGGGTATGGCATTAATAAAAAAACAAACATTTTAAAAACAAAAGAGACTAACGAGTATTGTAGTGTTGATTTTTATATGGCATCTATAGATGAAAAAGGCAATTTCAACGACACTTGGGAAAAAGTAATATGGTCTGAATGTTATAACGAAACAAAACAATTAATAACGCATATATGGAATGAAAATATACTATATTTACCTTTTAATTATGAAAATAAACTAATTAATAGATATGGTGAAACTTGGAGAATTCCTCAGAATATTAAATCTGTTACTCCACGTAAAAAAATATTGTAATTATATATTTTTAACATCGCCTATGAAAAGTATTTTTATAAAATTGAAATACTTTTTTAATTATAATTCTATACAATATACATGTAATGAACTATCAAGCTCCATTGGTTCCGTTTTACATTCGTCTTGCAGCGACGACTTATGCAACTGAAGATGACGTGGTTACTATATTCCATAAAATAGAAAACATGTTTAAACAATTGGGTATGATGAACGACGGTATTATTACCAATCATATTCCATGTATAGAATGGGAATGTATCTATAACGATTGTACCTTTCACATTCAGATATTTCAAAGTACCAATCCAAATGAACGTTTGGTTGAAATGAGGTGCTTAAATGGAATACAATATTGGTGGAATATTTCTTTTATATTATCTAGATTCTTTGTTCCACTTACGACTCCACATCGTATTATTTAATATAATGCTTATTTATGTATTTATCCAAATTGAAAAAGGTTATATCCTTGGTTCCTAACAACAACGTCAAGGTTTCATCTGGATATATTTTGGATGAATCTGATAGTTTTCTTGACTTTATGTAGTCAATTACATACTGGGTTACTTCCATTCTTACTACTTGTTCTCCATTTTTTTTCATAAACAATGACATTTCTTTGCTTATTGCACACGGCATTGCAAATGGATTACGTTTACTTCCCTTTTCAAAGGTCATCCTTAATTTCATTCCAATCTTTTATATTCTTTTGTTTAATCATTTATCTGACTTTATATTTTCCCATTCTTGTTTTACAAATATACCATTGTCTGGAAACATACGACTTTTATGTTGATACCATTTTTGTATATCCTCTTCCGTTAATTCTACATTCATATGTTGCATGTATTGGTTTGGTGAATCATAATATAATATTACTGGGTCTTTATTTACGGGGTCTTTACGTCCCGTCTTATATCCATGAGTGTTGTATACCCCCCTTGAATCTATTACTTTATAGTATCTTAATTCTTCGTAGCTTCCTTGCATACACGCATAATCCTTTCCTGTTTTCCCGTTTTTTATACGTCCACGAAGCGCAGTGGGATAACATTTAGGTTTACGTTTGTTTTGCGTGGGCGTGTATACGTCCTCCGAAAACATATCCGTCCACTCGGTATCAATGTCTTCATATTCTCTCATTCTATATTCATTGTGAATATATCTTTAAATGAATATGAATTAACTTATATAGGACTTTATTAACATAATAACATATGCAATGGTTATCATACTCGCAGTGGTTGTATTCAAGGATTGCCACGAAGCAATTACAATTAAAACAGTGAAAATATTAGTAAATGTAGATAGATTACATTGTAACAACCTTCCAATCAAAGAGGGATTCAATAAACTAGGTACAATCAATAAATTTAATAAGAATGCACACAATTGGTAAATTGCATTTATATATGCAATCACCCATGTATACCCAAATATGATTCCAAGGATACCTATGAACCATGCATAATCAGTCGCCGAAAAAATATGTATCAAGGATGTGAAAAAACCAACGATTGGTATAAATATACACCCAAATATAAATAAAATATATCCTGATATAATTATAATTGGTTGTGGAAGATTTTTAATACCTTTAAATTGTAAAGTATATTTCATAATGGTTCTAAACGTTATAAACGAATACGCTTCAGTCAATGCAAACCAGTTCTTAAAATTTTGCAAGTATGTGTTTATGGAAGAATTATACAATGAATATGGCCATCCTTTGATAGGAATAGAATAACCTAACGACCCTAAAAAATCATAATTTTTATTTCCATCAACGTCACTAAAAGGACAATTTGCACACGGCTGTCCACCACGTTGTCGTACATTGGTTTGTATATAATTTTGCATTTCCGTTGGAAACAATATATCTAACTGTTTATAATTCAGTAAAAAAATATAATTTATTCCAATGAATATAATGATTATACTAAATATAAAATAACGAAATACTAACAATGCAAATGTTCCCCAATTGGAATCAGTATTACTGGTATCACTTGATGTAGTTGTTTTATCATCAATTGCAGAAGTATCCGACATTGATATATAATTAGATAACAATAATATAAATTATCGTGTATATTCTAATCCAGCTAATCCATTTTGTATGGTCAATATGTTATATCTCTCTTCCATGATAACGAGATTATATTGATAACGATAAATACCTGTTTGTGGCATACTTGTAGCAACGGTTTCACCCGTAATTGGAGAACAAATAGCAGTAAATTGAACGTTCACATCCAAGGGTGGTTGTATTGTTTGTATTTCAAATTGTATAGTACTAAATTTACTTAAATTCATAGCTCCACTTGGTTGAAAATCATAAGGGTTTGTGGATAACGCAAAATTATAGCAATATAACCCTTCTTTACCAGTTCCAGGTGTACGAATATAAGGCTCAATGTATTCTAATACACCGCTAGACAATTCATTTTCACGGTATTTACCATCCATCAATAATGCCCATGCAACCATAATTTCACGCGTGTTACTATTTGTATAAACACCAGACGTATACGTATTGTTATTATTAATAATGAGAGGATAAGATGTTTTATTATCTGGTAAAGTTATACCTGTACTATTATTTATAGTAACTTCTCTTGATTGTGACGAAGGTGTATTATATGACCAATTGGTATAATTGGACCATTGATTTCTATCAGGTACATCAGACCTTTGAAAATACCACATCCAACTTGAAACCATGCCTAAACTATCTAAATTTATGCGGGATGAACCTACTACATTATAATAAGGAGTAATATAGGATTGACGTACAAGGTAACTCTGAGGTTCAGCTGCAAACCTTCTTGCTTCCTCTTCTGATAAAAACGCATAAGTAGATATCAAATGGATATCTGCATCCCAATTGGTTCGTTTGTCTAGATATACATTTGAATCATAAATACTGACCATAGGCGGGGATTGTAAAAATCTATAGAATAAGTATTGTTGCTCATTAAAGTTTGCACGGATTTGTTGATTATTATCTAGGATTGTATTTGTCTCATTTAGAGTGAATGTATTTGTATCATTTGGAACATAAATTCTATTTACCGTAAATAATTCACGAACTGGACGTATTGTAATTTCAATGTTCAATTCAACATACTGTAATGAAATAAGCGGAAACGCCATTTTAGATGCCAGTGTAAACCATATGTTTAAAGGAATATATAATTCACGTCCACGAATAGAAGGTTCGCTGCCTAATTTATTATATAATTCAGCATATATCTCATCGTTAAATGTTCCGTTTGTTCCTCCATACACTGCATGTGGATATTGATTTTCACGACCATATGCATTGCTTGGGTCATTCATCTCTGTCACATGACCTGTCATTTTATAATATAATTCTTTTTTGGTATTTGTAAAATCACGTTCAACTAAATTATGCATATAATCTCCCGTAAATTCTTGTATAAGCATACCACCCGCAGTAAAACGAACCCTTTCAATCATTTGTGACCCCAGATGTTCAATCCACTTGAATTCGTAGGGTTGCCATTGATGTAATGGACTAACGAATTCATCTGTAGATTCAACAAATGGAGGCATAATTGGACTCCATATAGATGGTAAAGTGACTACTAAATACGTATCCATTAATAAATCACCATAACGTGGTATTGTAAAATCAAACACAGAAGATTCATTTAATCTTAAGCTTCGTTGACCTTGAATGTCAATCCTAAATTTTTGTAATCCAAAATTCGTATATTTAGCATACGACGTCTTGAAAAATGTTTTACTTGGATTTCCATTCAGCATAATATTTTGATTTCCATACGCCACTAGATTTAATAAACCACCTGGCATTTATAATACTATAACCTAATATTTAACTGTATTTATAATAATAATAAGATATATATATGTCTACACTTTCCGCGAAGACAATAACAAATGTAATCAATTCTTCCAATTTTATAAATCAAATTGTAGTCGTAATCACGATATTGATTTTAATTACAATGACTTCTTGGATATATCGTCAAATTCATTTAAATACAACAAATTGTAACTCAATGAATTCATTATACACCAATTATGCATTAGTATCTACGATAAATACTGACATTGCAGACTATCAATATAGCTTACGTGACTATTATATTAAAACCGCTTTTAATGCTTGTTCTGCAGGACAATTTAAAAATGACGTGGTGAATGTATGTGCCTTAAAAAATGTGATAGGACAAGGAGCAAGATGTCTTGATTTTGAAATATATTCATTGGATAATAAACCCGTCATTGCAACCTCTTCTGTAGATGATTATTCTATAAAAGAGACCTATAACAGTGTCCCTATAGAAGATGCATTCACGGTCATTCGGGATTATGCATTTTCAGGTAGCACCTGTCCCAATCCAAAAGACCCCTTGATAATACATCTTAGAATAATGAGCAAAAACACGGTTATATACAATACGATTGCAAGTTCAATCGAAGAATTGTTGAGCGATAAAATACTTGGATCTAAGTACAGTTATGAGAATCAAGGTAAAAATTTTGGTCAGACCTTATTATCCGACTTAATGGATAGCATTATACTAATAGTAGACCGTTCTAATCCTATATTTGAAACCACGAATTTGGATGAATATGTGAATCTAGCCTCCAATTCCATATTTATGAGATGTGTACCCTATTCCAGTGGCGTGAAATATACACCAGATATTGACGAATTAATTGAATATAACAAGAAAAACATGACATTGGTTATACCAGATAAATCTGGTACGAATACAAATTATTCTGCACAGTTGGCATGGACGTGTGGATGTCAGTTTGCATCCATGTGTTTTCAAAATTTTGATACCAATATGGAGGTGTATAGTATGCTTTTTGACAATAAAGGGTCTGCCTTTGTATTAAAACCAGCCGCCTTGAGATATGTACCGGTTACTATACCATCTCCTACCCCTGCCAATCCTGATTATTCTTATGAACAACGAAATACATCTACGGATTATTATTCTTTGAAAATATAATATCCTTTAATAATATGAGTTTTGAAGAGAAAGAACTTAACATTTTACGAAAAGCAGTAGATAAAGCACAAGAATTATCTGGTAAAAAAATTATAAATTCACCAGAAGTGCAACATATTATTCATATCGTGGAAATGTTTTTAAAAACAAAAAAACTTATATGTTATGGAGGTACTGCTATAAATAACATACTTCCATTGCATGACCAATTTTATAATAAAGATATTGAAATACCTGATTACGATTTCTTTAGTGCAAACGCGTTAGAAGATGCAAAAGAACTTGCAAATATTTATGCAAAAGCAGGATATGAAGACATTGAAGCAAAATCAGGGGTGCATCATGGAACGTTCAAAGTATTTATAAATTTTATACCCGTCGCAGATATCACGTTTATCCCATCTCCATTGTTTAAAGTTCTTACACAAAACGCGTTACAAGTGAATGGGATATTATATGCACCCCCTGATTTTTTAAGAATGTCCATGTATTTAGAATTATCGCGTCCGCTGGGTGACGTAAGCAGATGGGAAAAAGTTCTTAAACGTCTCACACTTTTAAATCGTAATTATCCATTAAAAAATATTAAATGTAATCACATTGAATTCATGAGAAAATTTGAAGGTACGAAAGAAGACGCTTCAAATATATACAATGTTGTGCGTGATACCGTAATTCGTTTAGGTCTTGTATTTTTAGGAGGATATGCGAATACGTTATATAGCAAATATATGCCAAATACAGTCAAACAACGATTTAATAAATCAAATCCGGATTTTGATATTCTCTCGGAAGACCCGTTGGGTTCTGCGAATATAATTGTGGAGCGGTTACGTGAAACCGGATATAACAAAGTTAAACATAAAAAATGGGATGGACTTGGTGAAATCATTGCTCCTCATTATGAAATTATCGTAAATGAAGATACTATAGCATTTATATATCAACCCATCGCATGTCATAGTTATAATGTAATTAACATAAATAATAAAGACATTAAAGTCGCCACCATAGATACCATGTTAAGTTTTTATTTAGCTTTTTTATATGCAAATCGTCCCTATTATGATCATGACCGTATATTTTGTATGTCGCAATACCTATTTATGGTACAGTCTAGAAATAGATTACAACAAAAGGGGCTTTTAAAACGATTTAGTTTAAATTGTATTGGGGAACAACCTACGTTGGAAACGATGCGTAATGAAAAAACAGAAATGTTTGAAAAGTTAAAGAATAAACGCGATACAAAAGAATATGAAGAATGGTTTTTAAAATATACACCATTATCCGTTCCTAAAGCAAAAAACAAAAAAACCCAAAAATCTAAACCTAAATCTAAACCTAAATCAAAGACGAAAACAAAATCTAATCAATGGTATTAATATATCCCGCTATAGTATGCGTTGTCCCAATGGTACACGAAAAAATAAACATGGCGTTTGTACGCCGAAAGGATTGAATCCCATACTAACACGTTGTCCCAAAGGTATGAAAAAATATAGGGATATATGTATACCCAAGGGAACCAAGAAACGGTGTCCCAATGGTACACGAAAAAACAAACAGGGTGATTGTGTTCCACATTCGGTCGTTGTAACACCTCAAACGACTGCATATGACCCGTTAGAACATGCAGTTATGCGTATCCAACGATTTATGAATCGTACCAAACACAAACGCCGTGAAATGTACCTCAAATCAATTTGTAGTGAAGCTGGGGTTTGTATCGCATTCGGGATTGAAGCTGTTAAAATCAAAGAGTATTTTAGAAACTTTTCATTTGTTCTTGTAGACAGAATCAAAAAAATTGGCGCTCCCTCTGCCAACGGATTTGTCAATGAACTTCAGTACACTAAGCGTGGATACAATGCCTATGCCGTTTTAAAATCATCTACCTCTTTTACTGCAGATAATTTAATGTATGAATATCGGGTGGGACAATTCTTAAATAAAATGTCTTTTTTATTTCCTTGTTTCTTAGAAACCTACGGATTATTTAAATATAAATCATCTGAAAAATGGTTGAATATGAAAACCAACTCAATGACCCCAGACGTGTTTCGTACCTTACTTGTTCCTCAACCTTTTGATTTAAAAGTTGGATGTTCCGAGTCCAGATACATGGCGGTCCTAATACAACACATACGTGGGTGTAAAACCGTCAAAGAAATATTGAACGAACACACCTTTCAGCATATTCTTCCAATATTATTTCAAGTCTATTACCCTCTCTTTCATATGCGTAAGAAATTTACTCATTATGATTTACATATGGAGAACGTTGTGTTGTATGAACCTGTTCCTGGTAAATACATTCAATTTCATTATCAAACCGAAACGGGAGTCATTTCGTTTAAATCGCCCTACATTGTAAAAATAATTGATTATGGTCGTTCGTACATCCATGACGGAGAAACTTCCAAAGACATTTATGAACAAGTATGTCAACTAGATGAATGTAAACCTAAATGTGGAGAGTACAATGGTTTTAGTACTTTTCCATTATCCAATAAACGCGATTTTTATCATATCGTAAGTCAAAAGAAAAATGAAAGTCATGATTTACGTTTCCTGAATAGCGTGTTAAAAGAATTGAAAAAAATATCAACTCCGGTATGGTTCAAGGAATATACGAATTCTATTAATCTGAAATACGACCACATGTATGGTACAGCTGAAAAAAGTTGTAAACGGAAGCAATGTGATATAGAGGGTGTTTACAAAAAGTTGTCGAACTTAATCCCTCTATCCAATGTACAATTGGATGAGTACCATACCGTGAAATACGGAGATTTACATATTTATGGAGATAAACCAATCGCATTTATAAAAATATAACGTATGTTCCATAAGAGACCATACTATAACGACTTAAGATATTACGTAATGCATAAACTTAGTCATAACATATATTAACAATCCAAACAGGATAGATTCTACAATGCGTCCTATTAGTTTTACATCTCCACATTTACCATAACAAAAAGGTAGTTGAGTTAATAAAAATAAACGTACCACTGGTAATTGATATATAAAATATACCATTGCAATCGTAAATGGAAGACTCAATACATTATATATATCGTCCATATGATCAAATTGCTTTTGTTTGTTAGCATTTTGTTGAATCATTGTATCAATCGTATCTTGTTGTTGAATATAATCATTGGGTTGTTTCGGTATATAATTTGCCTTGACTCTTTCATCTTCATGTAGTTCATTGGTGTGCATAGGTATATCGCGACTTGGTAGAGAGGTCATTCCGCTTGCAACTGCTTTTTGTAAACTTGTAATTAATTCATTTTCATAATTAGGCTTATCTGATGGTTCGGAATTAGGCATAGGCATAGAAGGGGTTACCGTTAATTGTACCGGATCTACATTGTTTCCATGATTGCCTGTTGGCAAAGCATCTAAACTCGTCGTAGTAATATTCATTGTATTTACTGGTGAATATTATATGACATAAGATTACGCAAACAATATTGATTTTTTATTTTTACATTGTACTGTAATTGGTTTAAATGTATAACACGAACCTCCGTGTGAATATACCGAACTTGTTACTTCAGATACATTGGGTGCAACAAATTTATAGCATGATTTAGAATTACACGTTCTTTTAAATAAACTAGCTAAACCTAATCCTAACAACAACGATATAACCAATCTACCGTAACTTGTATGTAACATTTGATAAATTTTGCTTGTCATATATAGTGTATATATTATTCCTGTATTGGTATATATTTAATGTCGGTTTTAGGACAAGCTTGTTTTTTGGTTTGATAGACAAAGCAATTGTTTGCCTTGTCTTTATATTCAATTGTACCTGCATTTTCGGGAGTAGGATATACATATACCTCTTCGTCGGGTGAAGACGATATATATATAAATACCAATCCAATAAGAAATGATAATATAAATACAGTCCAATTTATACTTTTCATTAGATATATATATATATATATTACATTATTCAACCATCTGTATTATTGCACTCGGTGACATTTCAATCTCGGTTTGAACGTATGAATATGGTTCTTGAATTAAATATTTGGTGATATCATTGCAAGGGTCTGTACCATCCACACATTCAATCGCATTTTTTTCATATGTATATTCTCTCATTTGTTTTACTTGAGGATTTAAGTCATGAATGTAATGATGAATGGTATCTCGTATAAACTGAGAGTCATCTGTAGCCTGATATTGTTGTAACAAATCACGTATCGTTTGTTTTGTACTATAAATTTTGGTGGATAGGTTTGCAATATTCGTATGATTTCGTGTATTACGAATGATTCTGTCAAACAGTTCATTCATCTGTTTTAAACTAACGTCTAAAGTGTTATATTCTTCTTTATATGTTTGAAATAGAGGGATAGCTTGTGTTTCTTCTATATATCCAAACAACACATCCAGTTTTAAACGAACAATATTTGTGCGTATTAAATCCATATCGGTTTTATAGTTGGTATATACTTGAGGGATGATTTCATAATCTCCACGGTCAATATCATAATTCAAATTACATGGTTTAAGTCCAAGTCTTTGGTCTGCGTTACATTTGGCGATTAACTTGGTACCATGTTGCAAGAATAACGTTCCACCGATTTGATTGCAAGAAACACATTTCAATTTTAATTCTGACACTTTTTGTTTCATGAGTGTTTTACTCAAACTTTTATCTTGTAGAATAGACCGTTTTAATTTTAATACATTCGTATCATAAGTATGTTTTAATTTATAATATGAATTTAAGGCTTCTGTCACTGTATCTTCCATTATAAACTAAATATATATTTTTCTGTTCATTCTAGACGTTTCAGGAGATTGATCCAACAATGGCAAATTTGTAATCATATTTGGGTCAATGGTTTGCTTTAATACTGCAAGTTGTTCTAATTTTGAAACGATATATTCTTGTTTTTCAATATGCTTTTGATAGATTTGTTCTGGTGTTAATTTGCCTTTATATTTATATATTAATATTCCACCAAATACTATAACAAATACTACAATCATGGTTAAGTTAAATCGTATGGATTGAGTTTGGAGATGAATTTTGTGATAATATTGTAGTGTTTTACTCAACAAGTGTTTTACACCGGGTTCAATCAACTGAACGTTAGTCATAATATTAATTAGGGAAAATTTAATAATATTTGTAGTTATACTATACATATGAGTTCAACTGCAAATTCTTCAACATCCATTATGTTATTTATAATATTGACGACTATATATGCATTTGTCAAATACAACACCTCAAATACGTTACAATCCGTAGCAAATAATATGTATTTTTATATCTATCTCTTAATCGTGTTATTGGCTGAATATTTTGTAAATTTAAATTTAACCACATCTATCTGTGGTAGTAGTCAATGGACAACCGCCTTAATCGTAACTATACTTCCATGGGGAATTATATTTGGAATATTAACGTTATTACTTACAATGTTCCCAGGTTGGTTATCTCCTTTTTCAAACACATTTGGTTATGCGATTGCATTGATGGCAGGACTAAATGATATATTTGCGGATATAATAGAACCAAACCCAAAGGGTGTAAAAGTAAAACCAGAAGAAAGTATCGTTCAACAAGCATTGGCCCATATTTATTCAGATAAAAGTCTTCTCATCAATGAAATTACTGTGGACAATTTTGATTATTTCTGGGATAGCATGAAAGGTGTATTTAAACAAAGTGCATATGAGAATGATACATTAAAGAACAATCTGTATTCCATGGTTGTCCTTAAGAATACAGTGTCAATGTATATATGGTACATATTAACTGGTATATTAATTACATCCATCAGTTATAATTATATTATTAACAGTGGATGTAAAGCAAGTGCTGCTGAAATGCAACAACGTTATGTGCAATACGAACAAGAATTATCGGAAGCACAAACCAGTACGGCACCTGCAAAACGGGTGTATACAACGACTGAATAATATAACAATATTGTATATGAAACTTGTAAGTGTTACAAAGTCATCCCGACCCAAAAAAAAATTAATGGCAATCTTTCTACATAAAGGTAAATATACTACAGTGCATTTCGGTGGAGAAGGGTATAATGATTATACGAAATATTATAAACAAAATAAAGTACTCGCAGAAGAAATGAAACGCCGTTATTTAATAAGACATACCTCCAATGAAAATTGGAATGATGTTACAAGTGCTGGTGCATTAAGTCGTTGGATATTATGGAATAAACCGACGATAACTGCGTCTATAAACGATTTCAAACGTAAGTATAATTTATAAACCTCTTAAAGATATAAAAAGAATAATAGTATGGAAGAGAAAATACATGAAGAATATTTTAGATTGACTGAAGAATATAAACAAAAATATGGCGATAAGGTTGCCTTGTTGATGCAAGTAGGCGCATTTTTTGAAATATATGGATATAAAGTGGGAGATACAATAACGGATAAAAGTAACATCCAGACTATCGTACAAATTTGTGGAGGATTGGCAATTGCCGATAAAAAAATGACCTATATGAATGGGCAAATTGTAATGGCGGGATTTCGTGATTACAATTTGGACAAATATATTCCGTATTTTATGGACAATGGATATACGGTTGTAGTGTATATTCAAGAACCAAGTAGTACTAAAAAAGGAATGAATCGTGTTTTACATACGATTTATTCGCCAGGTACATACCTTGCAAATGATATGTACGGAGGTCTAACCAATCAAACGATTTCCAACCATATATTGTGTATATGGATGGAGAAATATAAACCATTGACAAAAACATACGGAATTATAAAAGAAAAAATGGTATGTGGTATGTCTGTAGTGAATATTATAACAGGACAAAGTCATATGTTTGAATATGAAACCTCTTTTGTGATGTCGCCAACTACATTTGATGAGATGGAACGTTGGTTTAGCATATATACTCCAAGTGAAGTTATTTTTATTGGTTCCATGGATGACACTGCAAAACAAACTATCTTGAATTATGCAGGTTGTACCACCACAACATTACACTTTTATAACACGGAAATGCCGTTAGACGTTATACACAATTGTACAAAATCAGTTTATATTCGTCACATCATTTCTACCTTTTATGGAGAGGATGCCAATGATGTTTGTACCGAATTTACGAATTGGCCACTTGCTACCCAATCCTTTTGTTATCTAATGCATTTTATACAAGAACATAATCCAAATTTGGTAAAACAAATTGCAAAGCCTTTGTTTCATAATACATCTTCTCGTATGATTTTGGCAAACCATACGTTAAAACAATTGAATATTGTAAATGATGGTATGCACTCTAACGTATTGCATTCATCGGTTTCTTCTTTTTTGAACAGGTGTTGTACGTATCCAGGCAAACGATTATTTCATTCACACATTACAACCCCAGTATGTGATGTGAATTGGATTTCAAAAGAATATAACGTTCAATCCTATTTATTGCAAAACGCCTCTTTTGTAGAAACTATCCGCACGCATTTACGTCCTTTGATAGATTTAGAAAAAATCGCAAGACAAATCATTAGCAAGAAGATTCCGCCATCTTCATTGTATCGTTTATATCATAGTGTGTTGGAAATACAAGTATTACATGAAACGTTGTTACAACATACGGTGATATGTGATTATTTATTTGAAAAGGATAGCAATGATGAATATAGGAATATGAAGTGTGCAATAGAGACAATATTGGATACATTACGTGGTACACTCCTTATAGATGATTGTGCTATGCTCAATCATTACAAGTTTGAACATAATATTTTACAACCTAATATATCAGTTGAATTAGATAAATGGATGAATACGTATCAAGAATGTGAAACCTCTTTTCTCAACATTAAACAAATCCTGAATGGTTTCCTTTCACCCAAACAAGATACAGAATATATACGTATTCATGAAACCGATAAACATGGTAAATCTTTGCAGATTACAAAATCAAGAAGTAAAATATTGCGTAAAATATTGACCAAAGAGAATAATATTTCCTTTTGTATATATGGTGTAATACATCACCTACATGCAACTGATATAAATTTTAAGTCCAACGGAGGATTGTATGAAACCATAGACTTTCCTGAATTAACAACCGTAATGAATGATTTATCTTCGGCCCAACATCACATTCACGATACCAATCTATCTGCTTATACAAAATTTGTAGAGTCATTGTCCGAACATATGGTATCTCATATTGAATTTATATCCATAGGTCTTGCGAAATTAGACGTCATTGTATCCAAGACAATCGTCGCCATGAAATACAATTATTGTCGTCCATGTATATCTACTGAAAGTTCAAAATCCTTTTTTAATGCAAAACAAATGCGTCATTGTTTAATAGAACACATACAAACCAACGAACCATATATAGCCAACGATATATGTATGGGGTGTATAGAACATGCACCGAAAGGTATATTGTTATATGGAACGAACTCGGTGGGTAAAACTTCACTTATACGTGCGATTGGTATATGTATGGTGATGGCACAAGCTGGAATGTATGTTCCATGCGATACATTTGAGTATTATCCATATACTTCTATCTATACACGTATTTTAGGCAACGATAATTTGTTTAAGAATTTATCTACGTTTGCTGTAGAAATGAGTGAATTACGTGTCATACTTAACCATGCGGACGAGTCTAGTCTTGTATTAGGGGATGAATTATGTTCTGGCACAGAAACGGAATCTGCATTGAGTATATTTATGGCGGGGTTGATACACTTACAAAAACTGGGAACAACGTTTATGTTTGCAACACATTTTCATGAAATCGTTCGTTTTGAAGAATTGAAACAACTCACCACGGTTGTATTAAAACACCTTACTGTATATTACGACCGTGCATTAGATTGTCTTGTATATGACCGCATATTAAAAGATGGTTCAGGAGATAAAATGTATGGTTTAGAAGTTGCAAAATCCTTACATTTACCAAACGATTTCATAGAGTTGGCCTATACCATACGTAAGACTTATTTTCCAGTAAGTGGAAATCTGAGTGACAAACAAACCAAGTATAATTCTAATAAATTAATTGGACTATGTGAATTATGTAAAGGAACTCTTGCGACAGAAACACATCATATAGAAGAACAATCTCAATCTAACCCAGGAGGATACATTCATGGCATGTATAAACATCATCCTGCAAATTTAGTAGGATTATGTAATCGTTGTCATCAACAGCAACATCATGGAACAGAAGAAAAGATGACCATTAAAAAAAAAACAACGGCTGGTTATAAACGAGTAACTAAATAAGAATTATGTCCATGATATGTATTATTCTTCTTGATATAATAATGTACTTACAAACACTATCCAAAATGGCGCTAACAATAAATGAAATTCGGAACACAATGCAATCATAAAGGCTATCCACGCACTTAACAGACTTTTGCGTACCTTTATACGTATACTTTTCTGGTCTTCTCCATTTGCATCCTTGACTTTATAGAACCAAACGGTTATTACCGTAAGTAGTATAGCTAATATTAATTGTATATACCATTTTGTGTCTGAAAATACGAGATTTAAATTATAAGACTTAGTAATAATTAATGGGATAGGTATCATAGACAATAATAATAAATCATTATTTGACAACATTATTATAGTATAATAATGTTTTAATATTCAAGAATATAACCGTTTACAATTCTATTATACGAATAGTATATGGATACAATACAAAAAAGATTTCTGCTATTTTTAATGGGTTGTATAGGTTCAAGACTATTACTTGTGTATATTGCTAAAAATATAAAGGTTAAATTATTAAAATATATGGGATATTTATTATTATTACCTGCAATTGGTTTTTTTTATATTTATTTAACTGGAATAAGAAAAACTGGACTTGAAGTGTTTGGTGATAAAATTTGGTGGAACCATTTACGTCCAATCCATGGATTATTATATTTATTGTTTTCGTACAATGCCATAAATGGAAATAAATCAGCATGGATGTATTTGTTTATAGACGTATTGTTTGGATTAACCAGTTTTTTAATGTATCATTTTATTTTGAAATAGATTCAATACTAGATTACTAATTTGAATAATTCTGGGTTGGTTTCTACTTTATGTATAAAGTCAATATCATCTTTAAAATATTCGGTTATGAATATTTTAACTTCTTTGTTATTTATTAATTCATCTTCGTTATTTACAGGAATTGAAACATTCTTAATAGGTAATAATAATAATATTTTTATAATCTGTACTTTTATCTATCCATGTTGTAGTATTATCAAAATGTCGGTTCCATGTGTACCTACTATATAATTTTGTTTTGTTATTTTTTATTAAATGAATAAAATCTAAGATTGAAACGTCTTTGCGTTGGTTTTTCAAATCGTATCCCAATCTAAATCTTTCAGAGCCATTTTTCCAATATTTATACATGGATAAAAATCTAGAGTTTACATCTCTTAGTATTATAATTGAGTTATTATCGTTTTACAACTGCAGCCGTGTCCCTTATTTGTAATATAATCTTTATAATGTTTATCAAAGTAGTCCTCTACGCTAGTGCTCCCGATTTTGTAGGATGAACAAAAGTATATTTCATAATATATAAACTTATTATAAAAATGCTTAAATATATATTCAATTATAACTCTATGATATTTAAGAATATCTGTAATAAATGGCGTTCTGTAATCATGACGTTTGAACGAACACTGACTACTCAATGGATAGAAGAATATAATTTAGCAAAAAAAATGTATTTGATAAATTCTAAACCTAAATCCTCTACTATTAAACATCATTCTCAAGATTAGGAATAGAATATTCTCCGCTTTCTAACAATATCCAAGTACCTATTACTCTAGGCGATTTTGTATTAGAGATAATATCCTGAGGTAAATATACATTATTATTCTCATCAATGTAATAATGTATTCCTTTGATTTCTTGAACCCATACTTCTATTTTTTTTACTATCTTTTGTATTAATTCAATATCTACGAGACCATGAGGGGTGCCTTTAATGTGTGTTCCGCAAAAAGTTTGTTCTCCATCTTTTTTGCGACGAGTACATTGTTCGTGATTTGCAATGCAAGCAGTACAACGGTCATATTGTGGAACGACCGATTTAATTCGTTTACGTTTTGAAAAATCATCTTTTGCAAACCTTAATTTATCATAATCATAGACAAATGACATAAATTCAGATAGTTCATTTGGCTTCATAAATTTTTTTTCTTGTAAATAGGTTTGAATATCACGCTTAAATTGGGTTTGATGCATATCCACACGATTACATATCCGTCGTTCCATTTATAATATGATAATATATACATAATTCTAAATCAATTTTTATAACAATGACTCAAAACAAGAGTCATAACACATTCTGCATAATGGTATATAAGAATCAATACCTATCATTTTTTGTTGTTTTTCTGGAGTAATTCTATGACTAAAAATGGCACTTCTTTTTTTACATTTATAACAAAACGAAGTTAATTTTTCAACACTATCACAATGGGCAATCAGGTCTAACCAATTCCCAAATACGTTTCGTTTATAATCACCATCTAAACCACATATATACACACGTTTATTATAAGGTGGATGGATTGCCTTTTTTACCCAATCTACAATATCTGGAAAGAATTGACCTTCATTGATAAGATACACTTCATACGTTGCACATGAAGTTGTATCCAATGGAAAGTCTGTATGTAAATGTGTAGATAAACTACATGGTATAGCTTGTTTGTCATGCGTCACTAAGACAGAACCATTGGTATATCGTGTATCTTCCGCGTAATTAATCACGACCGTACTGACATTACAAAATTTAAACTGTTTATACAATTGTATTATCTTGGTCGTTTTGCCTGAATACATTGGACCGATGTACATTGCAAGATAACCGATGGTTTCGCTTGACATTTTTTGTATTCATTATAATATATATGTATAATTTCAATTTTATTAAGAAATGCGTCTAGTAGAAATTTTATCACATACAACATAAATAGAATTTTCAGTCATGACAATATATTCGGTATCTACCCGATAAATCTTCAATATAGGAGACGTATATTCATCTGAACTTTTTACTAGTAGTTTTTCATCATTGTCTTTTACACCAATCATGACTTTTCCATCTAGAGAGTCATTCCAATAATCCAACAGAATCGGTTTATCGTCAGAGATTGCAATTTTGCAACAATGTTGTAAGCATTGTTGTCCAGGCATAGAGGGTTGACTTGGAGTAGGTGGCGAAGACATACCATTATGTAATTAATTTCTTTAAATACTTATATTTATATATATATATGGCAGCTCCTATCCAACTCTTCATAAACAGTGTTCAAATAGGAGAGATTGAAAAAAATGCTCACTCGATTGTAGACCATTTTACTCGCCATAAAATACTTGGAGAAGACTATACATTAGGGGTCGAGGTTTTACCCAAATATTTAAATAAGGTTGAAATGCGTAGACAAATTACAAGTGTCAGTGTAACATTCTATATAGATTTAACCAAAGATATATCCGAAGATAAACCTCCGTCAGAGTACAATAATTTCTGTAGTGGATTATATTTCAATACAAAAGAAAGAGGTGACCCTATGTTCGTATCTCATATTTCATACATAAAATCGTTTGGTAATCGGGTAGGTATGTTGCTATCTCATTTACAAATATTACTTGCAATCAAGGTAAAATGTCCTTATATTGAGTTAGAGAATATGACCGATGTACCAGAACGGGCAGCACATAATCTATATCGTATGTTTACACCGTATGCATCTACGTATGAAGAGAGAAGATCCATTCAAGCACAAGACCTATCGTCTCAACTATTATCAACCGAAGGGAATATGCGCCTTATCATTGATAAAGGGACAATGAACAATTGGATAAAACAGATAAGAACTATATCCCAAACAATACGCGTAGACAATCCTCCGTGGCATAGTAATGCAAAAATAGAACTATTGACATATCTTCGTCAAGAAACCCAATATGGAGGTAAACGTAAAACAAAACGACGTAAAACAAAACGACGTAAAACAAAAAAGCGTTTTACACGTAAACGGTAACGAGATAGACATTCAAAAGTAACAAATTAAATATATAATTTTAATTCATTATATATTTCATACATTTTTTTAACGTATATTTCTCCAATTTGTCTTTTTTGTTCACTATAATCTTCTTCCGTTATTTCGTAATTGTTTAACTTAATCATTTGGTTCAGACAAAACATATTGTAATTGCACGGGCAGTGTAAATCATATTATGAAAATGGTAAAATTCAATATGAAGGAGAATGGACAAATTGAGTATGAAGGAGAATTTAAAGATGGATATATGAGAAAAGAATATCATACAAATGGAAACTTAAAGATGGTAAACAAAAAAATAATGAAATTTATTATGAGTAACCAAACCTTATACTTATAAAATTGAAATATTTTTTTTATGAATTATTACTCGCAAATTACTCGCAATCATGTTGAAACAATCCTGGGTCCAATCCGACTGGTTGGACGAGTTTGATGAAGAACCCGAAATAGATTCGGACTATGTAAATGACCTGATTCATTTAAACGTCACGTTGGATAATTATATGCAACTTATTCAATTGTCTGATTATATCCAAGTTAAAAATGTAGATGCGTTGATTGATGTAATTGTACAGATTAAAAATATACATTGTGTAACTGAATTTGAAGACTTTTATAAATTGTCACCGCGTTTAAAACCACTTACCCGAGAGGAATTAAAAGAAGTCATCGCTCATTGGGAAAGAGACGAGGTAAGTTGTTTTATGACGCACGGGCATATCAGTTATTGTGATGTTTCTAACGTTATTGATATGAGTAATATGTTTCAAAATAGTGTATTTAATGGAGACATATCAAATTGGAATGTTTCTAATGTTACTGATATGGGAGGGATGTTTTATTGTAGTAAATTTAATGGAGATATTTCTAAATGGGATGTTTCGAATGTTACGAGTATGGAAAGGATGTTTATAGAAAGTGAATTCGATGGAGATATATCCAACTGGAATGTTTCGAATGTTACTGATATGGGAGGGATGTTTTATTGTAGTAAATTTAATGGAGATATTTCTAAATGGGATGTTTCGAATGTTACGAGTATGGAAAGGATGTTTGGTGGTAGTAAATTTAATGGAGATATTTCCAGATGGGATGTTTCGAATGTTACTTATATGTGGTCTATGTTTGGTGGTAGTAAATTTAATGGAGATATTTCCAGATGGGATGTTTCGAATGTTACTGAT
>Ga0209279_10000682_pt1 | contig 20523 bp, 23 predicted proteins | sample CoawatmetaG00DNA_3_FD_187508 | JGI IMG/M metagenome (GOLD analysis project Ga0209279, IMG submission 187508) | Marine microbial communities from the West Antarctic Peninsula - Coastal water metaG006-DNA (SPAdes) (version 2) | ecosystem: Environmental > Aquatic > Marine > Coastal ... | reverse complement strand
CTGTTTTGGTTCATTGCTGCGGCTGGCAGCCGAACCGGCAAGGTAGAACAGATATGATTGTGCGGAAGGAAAGAGGCTGCACGCTCTACCGCACAGCCTCTTGACCTGAGAACTCCCATGTGAGGGGCCCGGGAGCGCGTGCCCCCGGGCCCCGATCAAGTTGCTACGCGCGACCTCTCTGGGCCTTCAGGTACAGTCCCGGGCGATCGACCCGTGAACATCATTTGCCGCGAATGGCGTCTGCACGGTCTTCGGCCGCGCCAGCCTTCTGCTCGGCATCCCGACGGACCTTCTTGGCTCGTTCCTCGAGCGCATCGGCTTCCCGATCGGCCGTACTGCGTATCGCGTCCGCGCGGTCCTCGGCGGCATCGGCGTTCGCTTCGATGGCCGCGTTCGCGCTTTCTGCCGCACGATCCTGCGCCTCTCCCGCCGTTTCTGCAGGGCCGCTGACCAACGTATCTTCGCCGGAGACGACGCCGGCATTGGCGTCCGCCTGCTCTCCGGCGTTTTCGCGACGGCCGTCACAGCCCGCCAGCAGGATGCCGACAGCCAACAGCGATTTGCTCATCCAGCGGGTCATGCCTGCGTGTCCTGTTCGCGCGGAGCGATCGGCGACGCAGGGGCGACCGGTACGGTAGAGGGCGCAGCAGGCCGGTTCGCCTCATCCTCTGCCTTGCCCAGCAGCCTCTGAACGATCCTGCCGGCTTGATCGCGCCCGCCAAGGCCAAAAGCGAGTGCGAACGCCACCGCGATTGCCCCGAGAATGAGGCCGAACGCCAGATTGATGATGTCGTCCGCCAGACCCATGAAGCGCAAGCCGATAGCTGTGCCCAGGACGATGATCGCCACCTTTGTGAGCGAAGCGGTAAAGTCGGCACCGGCCCCGCCGCTTGCCTTAATCGTCGTCGAGATCAGGCGTGCGATTGCGACGGCTGCGGCGATGATGATCGCACCGAAGACCACCTGACCGAAGAGCGTCAGCACCTCCGCCATGATCCGCGAACCATAGGCGAAATTGAGCTGCCGGAACGCCTCCATCAGACCGAAGATGACAATGGCGATGAAGACGCCCGACCCGATCATCTTCGACGGGGTGAGCGTCGCACCCGCCTTGACGGATACCTGCTCGGCGCCGGTGACGCCGTCGTCGGGCGCATCGCTCCGGGGAAACAGGCCCAGGGAGTTAATCGCCTTGTCAACGCCGGTCGAGCCTAGGAAGGACGTGATCAGCTGCGAAGCGAATTTGCCGAGGTAGTAGGCAAGCGTGATGATGATGCCTGCCGCAATCACATGCGGAATGGCGTCGAGAATGATCCGCAGCATGGCAGTCGCCGGCTGCGAGATGGCGGCGATATTGAGTGTGTCGAGCGCCGCGATCGCCACCGGAATGATGATCAGCGCAAACACGACGCTACCGACCGCGCGCGGCAAGGCGCTCGGGTCGGCGGGCGGCGTGCTGCCGACGTGCGCCGACAATCGTTCGACATGGCTCGCGGTGATGACGGCTTCGACCGCCTTCTTCGCCACGCTTGCCAGGATATAACCGAGGAAAAGGATCAGACCGGCGCCGATGATCCGCGGGACGGCATTGCCGAAGCCGTTCAGCATGTCGGCAAGCGGACCCGTCGCGCTAGCGAGGCCGAGCGGCTGGGCTGCAAGGAAGAAGGCAACCAGCAGAACGACCCAGAACGCAGCATCCCCGACCTGCGCACCGATCGTCGACTTATCGCGTGGCGGATGGTTGGGTTGATTGGCGCGCCGCGCCAGCGGCGTCCGATTGATGAGGTTCGCGACGCCCCATTTGACGGCGCGTGCAACCAGCCATCCGATCAGAAGAATGACCAGCGCGCCGATAATGCGCGGCCCCCATTCCTGCGCGTACATCCAGACCTGGTTCGTAAAGTCGCGGGTCCCGTCGATCACGGTTCCCCCCGCATAGCGGACATCGTTCATATCAACCTCCCTGAACCCCGGCCGCTTCCGTCAACGCACCGCAAGATGCGGCCGCTTTCGTGACTTCCAGGGGTATTTTGACGTCGTTGACCTGAGCGCCCGCGCGGATCAGGTCATTGGCCGTCAGGCGCCCGGCCTGCGACTGACTCAAAGCTTGTGCGGCGCGACCGAGTTGTCGGAGCTGGCCCAGCGACAGGCGCGACTGCAGGCGATCTCCCATGCATCGCGCCGAACCTTCGCTTAGTCCGTACCCTCCAAGCCCGGTCGCTATTTGTGTCGAAGGGCTGGCACAGGAAGCGAGCAGAACAGCCCCGGCGACAGGCATCGCCGTGCCGCCTAGCGCTCTCCATGCCGATCGAACCATGCTGCTATCGCCCGGTTATGTATTCAACCGTTCATTAACGGTTTTTCACATGGCGCGTTCCCGCGGAGGTTTCTTTTGTCGAAATTGGTCGACGTGTAGGGCGGCGCGTTGAGCATGCAGCTAGAGAGGAGCTTTTCATTGGCTGACGATCCCGCAGATCGCGAGAACGGTGCGGCTCTTTCGAGCAGCAACCACCTTCTCGATCGGGTTCCTCCCGATGAGCGGGCGCGGATGGACGATCGCCTGGAGCCCGTGCTGCTGGAAGCCGGACAGGTATTGTACGAGCCCGGTCAACCGCTCACTCACGTCTTTCTGCCGCTGACCGGCATGATCTCGCTGGTCGCGGTCATGAGCGACGGTCGAACCGCTGAGGGAATGACGATCGGGCGTGAGGGAGCCGCAGGTTTGAGTGCGAGCGGCTATGTCGACGACGCTTTCAACCGCTATGTCGTTCAACTCCCCGGCAGCGGCTACCGGGTCAAAGCGGAAGATTTCGAAGATCTGGTGGACGAGAGCGTGGAGTTCTGTTCGGCCGTTACTCGCTGGCGCGAGGTCATGGTGCGAATGTCACTACAATCGGTTGCCTGTAACGCGCTTCATACCGTTCGCCAGCGCCTCGCGCGCTGGATCCTGACCACCCACGATCGGACCGAGACCGACAGGCTGCCCTTGAAGCAGGAATTCCTTGCCGAAATGCTCGGGGTCAAGCGAAACGCCGTCAACATCGTTGCCCGCGAATTTCTCTCGATCGGAGCGATAGAGTACAAACGCGGCAAGATCTCGGTGATCAATCCCGACCTACTGCGGGAGGAATCCTGCGAATGTTACGCACTCATCCGGGGTGAAATATCGAAACTGTTCACGCAGCCACCGAGCAGTGAGTGCGAAGACTGACATCTGGTGCGTCGATCGCGAGCATGGTCTTGGTTTGATATGGACGCGGTCAAGTCGCTAAGACGCTTGGAACCGATCATTTGTCCGCCGTCTGCCCGTCAAGCGCTCGAAGCGCGTTGTGAATCGCCGTTGCCGCTTTCGCCCCGTGACCTGTCGCCACGCTGATCTGATCGAGACCGGCCACGACATCGCCGGCAGCATAGCAACCGGGTAGATTGGTGCGCTGATCCTCGTCAGTGGCAATGCACCGGCAGTCACTCAATGCGACCCCCATATCGATGGCCAGCGCATTGTTGATGTCCGAGCCAAGCGCCGGATACACGGTGTCCACGACTACGGTGCCGGCACCGTCTTCCAAGGCGATTATGACATCATCTCCCGACTCGAAGTCGATGGAGGCTAGCGGCGCACCGGCGAGCGCGATCCCGGCCTCTTGGAGCGCCTGTCGGTCCTCTTCGTCGAGGTCGACGGTCCGCTCTGCCAGCAACGTGATCTTTGACGAATATGTCCTGAGAAAAAGTGCCTCCGCGACGCCGTGTTCGTCGGCGCCGATCACGGCGATGCGCATGTCGGTGACCTCGAAACCGTCGCAGATCGGGCAGTAGCGCAACTTGCCGCTTTCCAATGCCCGCCTGTGCGTGGCGGGATCGATCTGCGGACTGCGATTGACCACACCTGTCGCGAGCAACGTCATACGCGCGTCCAGCGTGCGGTTCACTGTGGATACGAGAAACCCGTCTCCCTTCCGCTCCAATGCCGTTGCGCGTTCAGGATGCAGCACCGCGCCATAGCGCTCGGCCTGCGCGCGCATCCGCACGAGCAGCTCGTCTCCGCCGATCCCTTCCGGGAAGCCGGGATGATTATGCGACCTGGGAATCCAGCTTGCCCGGCTGTTGCCGTCATCAATTACAACGACGTTGCGACGGAACCGTGCGAGATAAATGGCGGCGGTCAGGCCTGCCGGTCCGCCGCCGATGATCACGCAGTCAATCATTCGGGAGCATCGCCGGATCTGAGGTGCCCCGATCTGCGGCCAGCGTCGCGTGCACACTCGGCATCAGCGACGCAGTATTCCATTGGCGGGTTCGATCGGATCGGCCCCCGCAACCAGATGCCACCCTTTGCGGACTGCGTATTGAACGCCCCATCCAAGTGCGTAGGTCGCGACAATGGGCGCCAGTCCCCGGATCGCCGTTTCAGCGACGGTGCCGATGATAGCGCCCTTGATCCCGCTGTCACCGTCACCGCGGTCGATTGCAGCGCCTATGAGCGCGCCGAGCAGATTTGCCATGTGCCGTCCTTTCGTGAGGGTGCGCCCGACCGAGGTCGGGCGTGGAGACGTCTCGAGCGATCACGCCAGCGTTCGAACCGACGCTTCCCGATCCCAATAACGCTTCTTTGCCGCCTCGACGAAGCCGGCAAGGTCGGTGACGCCCTCGTCGGGCTCGACCCCCGCCTTGTCGAGGAGCGGCTTGGCGGCGTCGTTAACGCCGATCGCCTTCAAGTGGCCGAAAGCGTCCATCACCCATTGCACCGCGGCGCCTTCCTTGACGAGCTTGGCCGCAGCCGCCTCAGACAGGATCACCGCGCAAGCATCGACCGTCACCGACGGCTGGCCGAACAGCTGCGCGTCCGCGGCGATCGCGCTGCCGTCGGACAGGGGCACCTTGCCGACTTTGGGCGCGATCGTCATCGGCGTGCCGCCAGCGGCCTTCACCGCGTCCTTGAGCGTCGACAGCTCGCCGGCGTCGGTTCCGTCGGCGATCAGGATGCCGACCGTGCGGCCTTCCAGCGTGTGCTTTTCGAGCGGACCGCGGATGATGCGCAGCGCGGGCGAGGGATCCATGTCGAGAACCGGGGCGGCGGTCTTCGATGGCGGCGGCAGGTCCATCGCGAGGCCATCGGCGACGCGTTGCGCCAGATCCTCGTCGACGTTGCGCAGGTTGGCCATGACCGCGATGCGGATATGCTCAAGGCTGACCTTGCTGAGCTCGAACACCAGCGCCGAGGCGATGTGCGCCTGTTCGGCCGGGTCCATCGACCGGAAAAACAGCCGCGCCTGGCTGTAATGGTCGGCGAAGCTCTCCGGCCGGATGCGGAGCTTCTGGCCCTTCTCTTCCGAGGGGAAAGTCTTGCAGCCACGCTCCGGGTCTTCGCGGGCGCCGGCTTCTTCGCCCGCCTGCGCCAGGCTGTTGGGCTCGTAATTGGCGCGACCCTTGGGAACCGCCATCTGCATGTGGCCGTCGCGCTGCTGGTTCATGAACGGGCAGCCCGCCGCCTCGGCACGGCCCTTCGCGCTGTTGATCGGCAGCTGATGGAAATTGACCGAGCCTAGCCGCGACAGCTGCGTGTCGGTATAGCTGAACAGCCGCCCCTGCAGCAGCGGATCGTTCGAGAAGCCGATGCCCGGGACGACATGGCTCGGCACGAATGCGGCCTGTTCGGTTTCGGCGAAAAAATTGTCAGGATAGCGGTCGAGCACCATTTTGCCGACGATGCGGACGGGCAGCACCTCCTCGGGAATGATCTTGGTCGCGTCGAGCACGTCGTAGGGCTGGCTTTCGGCGAACGCCTCGTCGAACAGCTGCACGCCCAGCTCCCAGGTCGGGAAGTCCCCGCGGTCGATGCTCTCGAACAGATTGCGGCGCTGGAAGTCCGGATCGGCGCCGGCAATCTTCACCGTCTCGTCCCAGATCGTCGAGGCGAGGCCCGCCTTCGGCTTCCAGTGGAACTTGACGAAGGTCGACTTCCCCTCCTTGTTGATGAAGCGGAACGTGTGGACGCCGAACCCCTCCATGTTCGCGAAGGTGCGGGGCAGCGTCCTGTCGGACATCGCCCACATGACCATGTGGGTGGATTCAGGCATCAGCGAAATGAAGTCCCAGAACGTGTCGTGCGCGGTTGCCGCTTGCGGGTAGCCGCGATCAGCCTCCATTTTGGCCGCGTGGATCAGGTCGGGAAACTTGATCGCGTCCTGGATGAAGAAGACGGGGATGTTGTTGCCGACAAGGTCCCAATTGCCCTCGCGCGTATAGAACTTGACCGCGAAGCCGCGCACGTCGCGCGGCGTGTCGACCGATCCGGCACCGCCCGCGACGGTCGAGAAGCGCGTGAACACCTCGGTGCGCTGGCCTTTCTTCTGGAACAGGTCGGCCACGGTGATATCGGCGAGGCTCTCGGTGCACTCGAAATAGCCGTGCGCGGCCGAGCCGCGGGCGTGGACGATGCGCTCGGGGATGCGCTCGTGATCGAAATGGTTCATCTTCTCGCGGAAGACTTCGTCCTCAATCAGCACCGGGCCGCGCGGCCCCGCCTTCAGCTGGTTCTGATTGTCCGAGATCGGCATACCATGGTTGGTCGTGAGCACCGGATGATCGTCGTCAGCGATCTGATGCGTTTCCCCGCCTGCGTAATCCTGCTTCCGCGCTTTGCCGTCCGACGCCATTGCTAATCCCCTTCAAGTTCACGCAGCACGGCGTGGACGGTTACGATGTCGAGTGTCTTCCAACAGTCGAAGGGGCGCCCATATCGAGGCGCCCGTTGCTTTCAGTCACGACCCTTTCGGCCGAGGCGGGTCAGATTTTGTCACCGAGCGCGCCTTTGACGCCGCCCTTAAGCTTCTGCCCTTTGCCGGTCGCCTGCTGCGCGGCGCCGTCTGCTGTCAGGTCGGGGTTATCGGTCCGGGTGCCGACCTCCTGCTTGGCGTCACCGACCAGGTCGTTGATCGCGCCCTTCACCTTGTCCACGAACTCGCCCACGATGCATCTCCATTGATTGCAATAGCTTCAACGACGACCGCGCGCTTTGGCTCCCGCTATGCACGGAAAAATGCATAAGACTGGAACGCATGGCGGCTGAACCTGTTCGGACGACAACAGGGGAAAAGCCGATGCACCGATTGCTGATCGCCGAGGACATTCCGGCCGTTGCCAGCCACCTAGAGGATCTCGCGCGGGATTCCGGGATCGACGCGATCATGATCGTTGACAGTATCGAGAGCGCTCGAGCGGTCATCGAATTTGCTCCTGAGATCGCGATCATCGACCTCAATCTGGCCGACGGCTTCACCGGCCCGATGATCGCTGATGAGCTGCGACGGAGCTGCGACACCCGGATCATCTATCTCACGGCCAACCCGGAGCTTCTCCCGGAGGCATTGCATGTGGAGCACCGGGTGTTGCGAAAGCCGCTGATTGGACAGGAGATGCAAAGGGCGCTGCTTGGAGACGCTTCGGAGACGTTCGCATGACGGAGGATCGAAACCTCGCAGCCATGTCCGGGAGGCAACCGGAATCGGGCAGCGCTCGCGTCGCGCCGGCCAATTCACCGGGCGTCGAAGGGCTATGGGCCTGGCGGTTGCGGTGGTGGTTGTTGCCGGGCTGTTTTTCGCAAAGGACGTGCTGATACCGATCATGCTCGCAATCCTGCTATCGTTCGTTCTTTCCCCGATCGTCAGTCTGCTTCGGCGTCTCCGGCTACCGAAAACGCTTGCGGTCCTGACCACCGTCATCGCCGCTTTGGGCATGATCGGAGGGATTGGGGACATTGGTCGGTTTCCAGGCAGCATCGCTGTCGGCGGACGCACCAAAATATGCTGAAACGATCGAGACGAAGATCAAGGGAGTGAAGTTCTTTACCGCAGAAAAGATGGCCTTCCTGGCCAAGACGTCCGCACGCCCCGGGCCTGCAGCGCCTTCCCTGACGTCGGGAAGCCGGACGGCGATCCCGGTCAGGGTTCTGGAGAACGAACCTTCGGTTCTCGATAACGCACTCGGCTTTCTGAAGCCGGTGCTCGCGCCGTTCGAGACGTTCGTGATCGTGCTGGTCGTCGCGATCTTCATCCTCATGCAGAAAGAGGATCTCCGAGACCGACTCATCCGGCTTTTCGGATCGTCTGACCTCCATCGAACCACCGTCGCGATGGACGATGCGGCAAGCCGCCTCGGCCGATATTTTCTCTCTCAACTCGCCGTGAACGCCAGCTTCGGCATCGTCGTCGGTCTCGGCTTGTGGTGGATCGGGCTGCCGGTCCCGGCATTGTGGGGCATCCTGGCGGGCGTCGTCCGCTTCGTGCCATATATCGGCGCGCTCCTTGCGGCTGCGCTCCCGCTGGCAGTCGCCGCCGGCATCGATCCGGGGTGGTCGATGGTCATCATGGTGGCGGCACTCTTCGTCATCAGCGAGCCGATCATCGGCTATGTGATCGAACCGCTTCTCTACGGACACTCGACGGGTCTCTCCCCGCTATCGGTCATCGTCGCTGCCGTATTCTGGACATGGATCTGGGGGCCGGTCGGCCTTGTCTTGTCGATGCCGTTGACGTTCTGCCTCGTCGTGCTCGGACGACACGTTCCCAGCCTAGAATTCATCGACGTGCTGATGGGAAACAGGCCCGCCCTCACCCCGGTTGAGAACTTCTATCAGCGGATGGTTGCGGGCGACCCCGACGAGGCGATCGAACAGGCTGAGACGCTGCTCAAGGAGCGTTCCCTGACTGCCTATTATGATGAGGTTGCGCTCGGGGGCCTCAAATTGGCAGCCGAGGATGCCCGTCGCGGGGTCGTCGATCATCAGGCTGCGGCCCGGATCGTGGCCGCGATGATCGATGTGGTTCACGAGCTCGACGGTCAGGACGAGACATCGGGAAGCAATCAGGCCAGCGATCGCGACAAGCCGCTGAACCCCGTCGCATCATCGACGATCGCACGGATCCCCGAAACGGCTCCGGCCACGCTCCCGGATGCGCCGGAGCCTTGGCGGATTGACGGCACGATCAGCTGCATCGCCGGGCGGGGTATCCTCGACGATGCCGTGACAGCCATGCTCGAGCAGCTTCTGGAAAAGCGTCAGTTCGGTGTCAGACGCATCCGTAACGCGGAAGTGGGCCGCGATGCGGTCGCCAGGCTCGATCTGTCCGACTCTCGTCTGATCTGCCTCTCCTACCTGGAGATCGGTGGGAATCCGACGCATCTGCGCTTGCTGATCCGGCGCCTGCGACGGGCAGCGCCCAACGCGCGCATTCTCGTCGGGTTATGGCCAGAGGGGGAGAAGGCGCTGACCGATCGCGAAATCCAGCTCTTGATCGGGGCGGACGACTACGTCGCCACCTTCGGCCAGGCTGTCGAACAGTGCCTGCGTATCGCTCATAACCATGATGAAGAAGCGATCCGCACGAGCGCGTAACGCTATGTGGCGACCGGTTTGCGGGCGCCGACGAAGAACGTCAAGAAATCGATAAGCATGGTAGAATACACAGCAAGGATGGGATAGACGATCGCAGGTTCGCGTCAAACGGACGATCCCAGTGACCAGCAGAGGCTGAATGAGCGAGAGCGCGATGAACGGGGCAAACCCCTCAGGCCCTGCCTCGGAGAAGGCGCAGTCCGGTAAGGGGGACGCCACGGGCGTGCCAGCGGCCGGCTCGCTCCCGGATGGCACGATGTCGCTGACGGGCGGTCATCAGATGCGGCATTGGCGCGAAAGCACGATCACCGATGACAACCTTGCTGACCGCGGGGGCGTGTTCTTCGCCGCCGTCGAAATGACGAGGATGCCGATGATCCTCACCGATCCGCGTCAGCCCGACAATCCGATCGCGTTCGCCAACAAGGCTTTCCTCGATCTCACCGGATACGAAGAGCATGAGGTCGTCGGTCGAAACTGTCGCTTCCTCCAAGGCGCCCGTACCGATCAGGAGACGGTAAACCAGCTGAGGGAAGCCGTCGTCGCCCGGGAGCCGATCAGCATCGAGATCCTCAACTACAAGCGCGATGGGACACCGTTCTGGAATGCCGTCTTCATCGGGCCGGTGAGCAACACCGATGGTGAGCTGCTGTACTTTTTCGCGAGCCAGCTCGACGTAACCCGTCGTCGTGAAGCGGAAGACGGGCAACGACAGGCTCAGAAGATGGAAGCCGTCGGCCAGCTCACTGCCGGGCTCGCTCATGATTTCAACAATCTGCTGCAAGTCGCGTCCGGCAATCAGGAACTCCTGCTGCGCGATATCGAGGAGCCGAGGTTGCGTCGCCGGCTGGAGAATGCCCAGGCCGCGACGGACCGCGCGAGCAGGCTGACGAAACAGCTCCTGGCGTTTGCACGCAAGACACGGCTCGATCCCCAACCGGTGGATCTCAGCCGGGCGGTCATGGGCTTCTTCGACCTGCTTCAGGCAAGCGCGGGCGCTACCGTCGACGTGGAGCTGAATCTCAAGAGCCGGCTTCCTAATTGTTGCGTGGACTTGACGCACCTGGAAACGGCTCTGCTCAATGTTGTCGTAAACGCACGCGATGCGATGCCTGACGGCGGAACCTTGACCGTCTCGACGGCGAAGCTCCACCTCAACGGCGATGCGGCTGCGCGCGAGCTCCCGTCCGGCGACTATGTCACGCTGTCGGTTACCGATGAAGGGCAAGGTATGAGCCCGGACGTAATTGCCCGAGCGACCGAGCCGTTCTTCACGACGAAGGGAGTCGGACGGGGTACAGGGTTAGGCCTGCCGATGGTGCACGGCTTCCTGCAGCAATCGCGTGGACGCATGGAGATCGAGAGTGAGGTCGGGCGCGGAACGACCATCCGGATGATCCTCCCGATCATGAAGGGTGATGTGACGGACAATACGCGCCCTGCGGTGCCTGCCCTGGCCATAGACAGTCGGACGAACCTTGCAGCTGAGTTTGCAATGGGTTCGGGTGAAGTGATCCTGCTGGTGGAGGATTCGGAGGAGGTACGTACGCTCGCTCACGAACACCTGCTCGATCTCGGCTATCACGTGCTCACCGCAAGCAGCGCTGATGAGGCTCTGACCGTCCTAGAGCAGGCCGAGAACAAGATCGATCTCCTGTTCACCGACCTCATCATGCCGGGATCGATGAACGGTCTGGTGCTTGCTGACGAAGTCCGCCGGCGTATCCCGCACTTGCCGGTCCTGCTCACGACCGGGTACAATGAGGAGTTGGCGCGCGAAGGCGGCTTGGCGGCCTCGGGGGCGGATGTCCTCGGAAAGCCCTACAAGCGGTCGGAACTGGCTGATCGCATAAAAAGCGCGCTCGCCGACGGTGGCAATCAAGGTCCTCGTCGGCGCTCCTCTGATTTCGGCACGGCCGAAGCCTAAAGTCGGAGTAGCGAGTACTGCAATCGCCGAATAAGTCTGGTTTGAGCGGGTAGCGTCATCATGAATATATTGGCGCGACGACCTTGAAGGTTGTGCCTCCGCTGCGGTCGATCACCATCTTGCCACCGAGTTGGCGTGAGAGGCTGTTGATCATTCGCATTCCGAGACTCTGCCTGCCGGCGTTCCGTAAGTCGAAGTCAGCAGGCAATCCTTGCCCCTGATCGCTAACGATCAGGGTAAACTCGTCGTGACCCTTTTCCAACGAGATCCGTACATTGCCCTCTCCATCGGGATAGGCATATTTTATTGAGTTGGTTGCGAGCTCAGTGACGAGCAATCCAGCCGCGATGGCACGTTCGGCGCTGAGCGCGAGCACAGGTCCGTGAGGAAGTCGCGCACCTCAATCTCGCCGGCGTTCGTCGAACGCCAGAGCTGATCGTGCGCTTGCGCGATGGTGGCGATACGGGCTTCCGCTTCGCCCAGTGCTGACGCCGTTTCATCCGACACGCCGCTGCGTGCCTGAAGATGAAGAAGGCTGGACACCATCGTGAGGCTGTTCTTGACGCGGTGGCTGGCCTCCTGAACGAGGAGCCGCTGGTGCTCCAGGGCCTCCTGCAATTTCCTCTCGGCATCGTGACGCTCGATGGCGACGCCGAGCAGGTTGGCGAAGCCCTGCATGAAGGCAATGTCCTCGACCTCGAACCGCCCCTCGTCCGGACTATCCACCTCCAGCACGCCCCAGGGTTGGCGATGCGCCGTGATGAGCACGTTGATCGCACGGCGCACCCCGTGATCGACCATCACCTGCGGCGTTCGGAACCGATCCTCGTTTTCGAGATGGTTCGAGATGACCGGTTTGCCGGTCTGAAGGGCGTAGCCCGCGGGTGATGCAAGGTCCGCACCTACCGTTGACTGTCCGACAGTGCCTTCCTTCCAGCCCACGCCCGCGCACATGAACAGCTTGTGCTCTTCCTTATCATATCGAAGCGCCTTGCAGAGGCGGACAGACATGCCTTTCGCGCACATCTCGGTCGCGATCTGGAGGATCTGAGAAAGGTCGTTCAGTTGCAAGGCATGGAGGCCGAACTCGGAAAGCGATACCTGCTGGCGGAGGCGGTGCCCTTCCAGGCTTTGCTCCTCGCCGTCGATCGTGGGTACGGGATCGCTCGCGCGCTCGTCTGCCGGGCTGGCCTCGACCGCTACCCTGTCCACCGTTGCACCCGCAGCCACTACGCTCTGCTCATCCTTATCGGTCATCCCGTTTGCTTTACGTCAAGGCGCAATGGCCGACAATCGCGCGCCTCAAGCCGCCAGCTTGAGCGTGTTCCTCCCCGCCGCCTTGGCCTCGTACAGTGCCAGATCCGCATCGCGCAGCAGATCGCGCGCGTTCGTGCCGGGTCGTAGTTGAGCAACCCCAATGCTGATCGTGACCTGGATACCGCTCCGCATGCTGCCTGCGACGGCTTGCCTCAAACGATCGGCGACACTCATGGTCAGCAGGGCATCGGCCGCCGGAGGGACGACGACGAATTCCTCTCCGCCGAGCCGGCCTACCAGGTCGCTGCTGCGGACGACGCCGGTCGCCTGCTCCGCCACCTGTACGAGAACCTGATCTCCACGCTCATGACCGAATCGGTCGTTGACTGCCTTGAAGTGGTCGATATCGAACATCGCGATCGAAAGCGGGGCGCCGCTGACATGCGCTTCATCGATCGCGCGCTTTAGAAAGGCCAGCGTATGTCGGCTGCTTGCCGCCCCGGTCAGCTGGTCGGTTTCGACCAAGGCGATCGCATCGCGCGCGGTCTTGCGTGCACTGTTCAGCGCCTCTGCCAGCGCCACTTCCGCCTCGGCACCCCTCGTGATGTCCTGCACCATCCCAAACAGGGCGGAAAGCCTGCCGTCTGCTGACAATCCTGGTTCGCGCTGGAAAAGACATGTCGGGTTGCGCCGTCTGCTCGAATGAGGCGTGCCTCAAACTCGAAACCTGCTCCGCCGGCCAACGCATGGATCAGATGAGCTTGCACCCGCTCGTGATCATCGGGATGATAGGAGCCGATCGCATCCTCGAGCACCGGCGGCTGATCACCACCAGCCCATGCAGCCGGAACTTCACCCACCTGCCGATCAATGCCCCGCGCTGTCCGGTGATGAACTTCCAGCAGGACGGCCACATGGCGATGCGCAATCCAAAGGGGCGCGTGAACTATGAGCCGAACAGCTGGGGCGCGGAAGGCGGTCCGCGCGAGAACGCGGAGATCGGCTTCACCAGCTTCCCCGCTGAGGTTCAGGGGACCAAGCAGCGGATTCGGTCCGAAACCTTTGCCGATCATTACAGCCAGGCGCGGCAGTTCTATCTCAGCCAGCAGCCGATCGAGCAGAAGCACATCGGCGACGCGCTGGTGTTCGAGCTGTCGAAGGTAGAGCGTGTCGACATCCGGGCCCGGGCGGTCAGCCACCTGCGCAACATCGACGAGGATCTCGCCGCTACCGTTGCGAACGGGCTCGGCCTCGACCTGCCGGACGCCGCCAAGGCGGCCAAGCCGACGCTAGACCTGCCGACATCGTCGGCGCTCTCGATCGTCGCCAACGGCCCGGCGAATTTCGCCGGGCGAAAGATGGGCCTGCTGCTGACCGATGGGTCGAGCGCCGAGCTGTTCAATGCGCTGACCAAGGCGCTGGAAGCCGAAGGCGCGGTCTGGGAGGTGGTCGCGCCGAAGATCGGCGGGGTCACGCTCGACGACGGCACCAAGGTCGCGGCCAAGCAGAAGATCGACGGCGGACCTTCGGTCCTGTTCGATGCCGTCGCGGTGCTCCCGTCCGAGGAGGGGGCTGCGATGCTCGCCAAGGATGCGGCCTCCAAGGACTTCGTGGCGGACGCGTTCGGCCACTGCAAGTTCATCGGCTACACCGATGCAGCCGCCACGTTGCTCGACGCTGCCCGGGTGCCGGAGCTTGACGATGGCTTCGTAGCCCTAAGCAAGAGCAAGGACGTCAAGGCGTTCGTCACGACCTGTCGTGACCTCAGGTTCTGGGCTCGAGAAATGAAGGTCGATCTCGACGCGGCGGCCTGACGACCCTGGCGGGAGCGGCAGGTGGACGTCCTGCCGCTCCACTTAACGGCAAGCCTCATATCGCACGGACGTGGGACGCGCTGCCTCGCTCGCGTTCAACGGGATCGGGTCATACCATCGGCGCGGGCCGCGGTAACGACCCAGCGGCCGGTGCGGCGCGCGGTGCGAACCGTCCAACAACGCCCGGTCTCTGCGAGGAACCGGGCGTGGATCCCTGCCGCATGCTGGACGAAATCGTAGAAATCAATCCTGTGGTGCGCGAGCACGATGATGCCGCCTGGGCGCAGGCGAGCGGCCATCTCACGCGCAACCCGGGCCATCTCTCGCGCTGAGAGGTAATACAGGATCTCGGCGATCACGATCACGTCATAGACGAGACGTGGCGGACGACCGGGGAGCACGAGCAGCGATGCGCACGCACGAGGCCAGGCCGCGACGGCGCGTGCCGTCAGGTCGACCCCCTCCCTCGTGCCCTCGGTCGCATCGAGGCGCAACGCCATCCTCGCGATCGCGGCACTGTTGGATCCGTTGCCGCTGGCCAGCTCCAGCACCCGTCCGACCGGTCGGTGACCTATTGCGTGCAGGATCGCGGCACGCTTCACCGCCTCGTCACGGGCGGTGAAGGTGCGCCAGGGATCGTCGTCGCCGGCGAACTTGGCGGCGAATCCGGCAAGATCGATCGGGCTCGTCACCTCGAACCCGGCCGGTAGCGCTCGACTGGACGAGCAAAGGCCGCAAGCTCGTGTCTCGCGATCGTGAAGCCTGCTGGATCATCGGAAACGGCGCCGAGCTGCGTCCGGTAGACGCGGATCAGCGACCGCTTAACCGGAACTCCTCCAGGCACAGCGATGCGCCATGCCGGTCCGGACCGGTCCGGGCGAGGCGGCCACACGCGGTAGGTCAGCCGACCGGCGCCACCCGGGCATCCGGCTACGGCCGCGGCTACGGCGCGGTGATCGGGATGGTCGTCATCGCAGGCCGGTCCGACGATGAGATCGAGATCCCGGCATCGTGCGACCTGGCGGCGCAGCGCGCGATAACAGCGCCCCGGGATCGAGGGCAACTGGCCATCGGGCAAATTGAGGAACGAGACGTCGCCAGCAACGATGCCGAGACGACGTAGCGCATGAAGGCTCTCACGCTGGCGAGCCGCGACCAGTCGCGTCCTCGGCCATTTTCGGCTGCCCCGGTGAGATGCGGCACCATCGGTCACGACCGCAACCCGGACCCGAGCTCCATGGCGGCGAAGCCGCGCAATGAGGCCTGCCGCGCCGATGACCTCGTCATCCGGGTGCGGGGCGATCACCAGCGCGACACGCACGTTTCGCAGCGCGATCCTCACAGGATGGGGTCGAGGATGTGCTCGGCGACAGCCTGGCCGACGCGAAGGCGATGCGCGTCAGGCGCCGGCTGGCGCAGGTACACCATGAGATCGGCGATCTTTGCCGCCAGCGGATGCGACAGGAACAACCCCTGCAGCCCGACCGCCTCCTGCGCGATCGTCAGGGCGCGCTCGGCAAAACCGGCGATCGATAGCCGCGCAGCGGACACCCGGGCGAGGCGTTCCGCATCCGTCCCGCTGAACCAGGCGCCCGCCGTGTCGCGGATGCTCGCCGCTGCACCCTGGGCAAGCAGGAACAGGTCGGCGAGGCGCGATGCCTGGAACGGATCGGAAGCGCGCTCGTGGGTGGTCAGGTGGTCACGCACTGCATCGAGCAGGCCGGCGATGCCGCCGGCATGAACCGCGGCGAAGCGCAGCGCGCCTCCGCTGAAGAACGGCTCCCGCGCATAGCTGCCGGGCTCGCCGATACGGCCGTCTTCACCGATCACAGAGCCGGACCAGCGCACCAGATGTGTCTCCGAGCGCTGCATGCCGATCGTCTGCCACCACTCCCGATCGATGGCAGGTGGATCGGCCTCGAGGTCGAGCAGGAGCAGCTGCGGTCCGCGTTCGCTATCCGCGGTTACCAGCGCGTGAGTCAGTATCCCCGCCCCCGATGCATAGCCCTTGCCGCCGGTCAGCCGTCCGCCGGTAAGCACCAGCGGCTCACCCGGCAGGCCCGCATTCCAAACACCCAACGTCGCTCCCGCAGCGATGCGCGCCCGCAACGCAGCGACCTGGGACGACGTGCCGTATCGAAACACGATCTGCACCGCATCGACATGCCCCTCAAGCAGGCGCCCGATGGGGAGATCCCGGCGTCCCGCAGCGTAAAGAGGGCGGAGCAGGTCCAGATATGCCTTGGGCGTCGTCGGATCGCCGGCGGGATCGGTCGCCCACCCCGCCGCGACGATCCCATGACGCAGAGCCCCGACCGTCGTCATACCGCCTGCTCGCAAAGCTGGCGCTCGAGCAAAGCCAGGGCCTGCTCGGCCTCAGCGAGGGTGACGTCGGCTATATCGGGCAGTGCCGGCACGACACGCATGGCGAACGCCTCTGCGTTGGGGCAGTCGCGCGCGACGCCGATCACATGGTCACCGGTCAATCCGATACGGTCGCCGAAGCGAGCTGCGACAAAGGAATCGGGGAGCCCGGCCCAAATGCGGCGCGCCTCCGCCTGCTGTCGGTATTGCCATGCCGCCCCTCGGGGATGCGGCATTGAGGGTGCCCCGTGATGGTCGATAGCACTGAGCGCAGCCGCCATGCCGCCCGGCGCCCGGCCGAGCCGCCGTGAGGAGGTCGCAACCACCATGCCGGGATCGCGGCGCACGCGAAACCCGGCGCGCCCGGCATCGTCGAGCAGGGCGGCGTCCTCGCCGCATGGCACCGGCTGGAAGCCACCCAGCGCCTGATAGGCTCCGGGTCGGAAGGCCATGTTGGCGCCTCCCGAGCAGTGGGAGCCGGTCGGACTGTCCCACGGAACGGGGTCGACCGATCGTCGGTAGGCGTGAAGCCGATCGAGGTAGCGCTCGACCCTCCCCTGCACCGGATCCCGCTCCGCTGCGATCCGGACGATTCGCCCGGCGACGAGGTCGGCCGAGGCTAGGCCCTGCAGTGCCGCCCTGACCCAATCGGCACGGGGCTGGCTGTCGGCGTCGGTCGTCAGGAGAATACCGTGTGGCGTGCTCGTCGCATGATGCAGGCCGAGGGCGATGGCGGCCCGGCGTGCACGACCGGCATTGGCATCAGGGGACGGGTCTCCCTGAGCCACCGTGAAAGGAAGGGCCATGCGACCAGCATGCTCGCGTATCACCTGCTCGCTCGCATCCGAGCAATTATCGAGGAGGAAGAACACGGCAGCCTTGACGTCGCCCAAGTCCAGTCGCCCGATCGCCTCCAGCAACTTCGGTAACGCAGTCTCCTCGTTGCGGACCGGAACACAGATCGCAGCTGACACAGGTCGCAACGGCACCCCCACCATCGGTTTCGCAGGACCGGCGACCCTGCCTTGCAGGACTGTAGGTGATAAACGCCGGTTTCGATAGCTGCTCGCGGTGATGCAAGATGCCAGATCGTCATGCAGGACTCCGGTTTGCCGGGTCTCGACCGAGAGATCGGGGTCGGGTAGGTAGCCGTCGAAGTTCGCGCCGGACACCTACAAGCTGCGGTTCGACATGGCGGGCTACCCGGATGCGAAGGCGGCGCCATTCTTCCCCGAGATCGATCCCGTGTTCGGCGTCACCAACCCTGCCGCGCACTACCATGTGCCTGTCGTGGTCAGCCCCTTCGGCTACTCCACCTAAAGGGGCAATTGATCACCGATCACGCCTCGATTCCTGCCTGGTGCATCGGCTTATAGAGCTCGTGCTCAAGCGACCGCAGGTAGCGGTCGAGGCGCTCTACCAGTGTTGCGACGTCCGCAGCATAGGCTGGGACGTTCGAAGCTATCGCGTTGCTGCTCCAACGCCGTATGTGGTCGGAGTAGCGTAGCCGAAGCTCGCGATCCTCTTCCATGATCCGCTCGTAAGTCGGCATCTGATCGGCGAAATAGCCTCGAGCCTCCTTGTTCCAGCCCTGCTGTGTAGGCAGATGCTCCCGTACCGTATTGGCCAGGTTCATTCGTAGCCGGCCAAGGTCGGTAAGCGGAGATTCGGCCCTGACGCAGTCACGAAGTGCGTAGGCAGCGGCGCGGATTGCCTCGTGGGAGCGCCTGCTATCACCGGGCCTCATCATCTCGTTCTACTCGCCATCATCTTACTAGCCGTCATTGCTGGCGCGCCGCGCGCCGATCATGGCCGTCGCACGCTCCGTAGCCGCGCGCGTGTCATTGGCCAGCTTCTTGACCTCCGACGCCACCACCGTGAAGCCCCGGCCTGCCTCGCCCGCCCGCGCCGCCTCGATGGTTGCGTTGAGCGCGAGCAGGTTGGTCTGGGCGGCGATGCCGCCGATCGCGGTCACGATCGTGTCCAGCTCGGCCACCGTGTCCTGCAGCGCCTGTCGGCGCAGGTCGAGCGTGTCAATCGGCGTCCAAAAAGGACCCCCTATCGGCGTCCAAAAGGGACCCCGTTTGTCGAGCGGTGTGACGGGTATGGCGGGCGTGCCGTTCGCGCTGGTTGCGGCGTAGGGCGGGCGTAGCCCGACCGGAGGCGCAACCAGCGCGAAGCATCTTCTGCCGGTGGTCCCGCGCGTCAGCTGCGGTGCTTGAATCGCCAGCTGTCGTTGCCGGTCTCGACGATGTCGCAGTGGTGGGTAATGCGGTCGAGCAGCGCGGTGGTCATCTTGGGGTCGCCAAAGACGGTCGGCCACTCACCGAAGGCCAGGTTCGTGGTGACGATGACCGAGGTCTGCTCATAGAGCTTGCTGACGAGATGGAAGAGCAGCTGACCGCCCGAGCGTGCAAACGGCAGGTAGCCAAGCTCGTCGAGCACCACGAGGTCGAGACGCGAGAGCTGGGCCGCCAACGTGCCGGCCTTGCCGAGGCGCGTTTCCTCCTCGAGCCGGTTCACCAGGTCCACCGTGTTGAAGTAGCGCCCGCGGGCGCCGGCTCGTACCACATTGGCGGTGATGGCGGTGGCGAGGTGCGTCTTGCCGGTGCCCGTCCCACCGACCAGCACGACGTTGCGCCGGCCGGGGAGGAACGAGCCGCTGTGCAGGGAGCGCACCAGTCCTTCGTTGATGGGAGTGTCGCCGAAGACGAAGGCGTCGAGGTCCTTCACCGCCGGCAGCCTGGCGGCCGACATCCGGTAACGAACCGACGCTGCATGGCGGTGCGTCGCCTCGGCACGCAGCAGGTCGGTCAGGACCTCCATGGTCGTGCGCTTGCGCTGGAGACCGGTGGTGACCGCCTCGTCGAAGGCGCCAGCCATGCCCTTCAGCCCCAACTCGGTCATGGCCGTCATCATCTCATGCCGCTGCATGGAGGCCTCGCAGGCTGTCATAGCGGTTGCAGTCGGCGCGGGGCGGATGGCGCAGCGCCAGGTCCTCGGGGGTGACAATGGTCAGCGGTCGTGGCGGTTCTCGCCTGCGGGCCAGGATGTTGACGATGACGTCGTCGCTGGCGGTGCCGGCCAGCAGCGCCTCTCGCACGGCCGCTTCCACCGCCTCCAGTCCGTCGTCGAGCACCGCTGCCAGCACCCGCACGAACCGCCGGTCGGCATCGTCACCGACGCCGAGCTTGCGCCGCAGTCGTGCCAGCGCAGGCGGCAGCTCCCAGCCCTGGAACGGTGCGCCGTTGCGCAGGGCGCCCGGCTTGGTCGCCAACACCGGCAGATAATGCCACGGGTCGTAGATGGTCCGGTCGCGGCCAAAGAACCGGGGATGGTCGGCGACGACTTCACCATCGCAGCGCACGACGATGCGGTCGGCATAGGCGCGAACCTGCACCGCGCGTCGCGCCACCCTGGCAGAAACGGAGTAGCGGTTGCGGTCGAAGCTGATGAGGCATGTGCCGCTTACCGCATGCTCGCTCTCGTGGAAGCCGTCGAAGGGCGCGACAACAGGCTGGAGTACAGCCTGTTCGGCTGCCCATGCCTCAGCGACCGTCAGTTCCTTCTGCTCGGGATGCTGGTGCATGTCGGCCCAGCGCCGACACTCGGCCTCCAACCAGCCGTTCAGCTCCGCGAGGCTGGTAAAGCGCAGGCGTGGCTGGAAGAAGCGGCCGCGCGCGGTCTGCACCTGGTTCTCGACCTGACCCTTCTCCCAACCCGACGCGGGCGAGCAGGCGGTCGGCTCGACCGCGTCGGGTTGGGAG
>Ga0209279_10000676_pt1 | contig 20663 bp, 23 predicted proteins | sample CoawatmetaG00DNA_3_FD_187508 | JGI IMG/M metagenome (GOLD analysis project Ga0209279, IMG submission 187508) | Marine microbial communities from the West Antarctic Peninsula - Coastal water metaG006-DNA (SPAdes) (version 2) | ecosystem: Environmental > Aquatic > Marine > Coastal ... | reverse complement strand
AGGATTCCTTGCTGTTTTACAGGATTCCTTGCTGTTTTACAGGATTCCTTGCTGTTTTACAGGATTCCTTGCTGTTTTACAGGATTCCTTGCTGTTTTAGCAGGCTGACTTTGTCAGGAGGGCCCACTCTACCTGACAAAGCCAACTTTCCTTCCTGCGGTAGCTTCCTTTTATTAAAAAAAATCCTTAATAAATAATATTTTCAAAATACCCATTAAGTTTTTGTGATAAAATAGTTTATAACACGCCTCTACACTATAGGAATAAGAATTGATTAACATCTCCGTAAAATTTACTTCTTGTGGAAAAGGGAGTGCTATCAGTATATGGTCTTTGGTATTCTCATATAAAAAAAGCTGTCGATATTTTTCTCTTTGGGAAACTTGCTTCGCTGACAAGTCAGCTTTAGGAGGTTTTCTTAATACTGTATAAATTCTTTTTCTAATTAGGTGAGTAGCTCAGTGGCTAGAGCACAGGATTCCGAAGCCTGGTGTCGAGGGTTCGATTCCCTCTTTACCTATTGATATAATGACTTTAATATTTGTCAAAATTTTTAAACTGTTTGTTCAAAAAAGAGTACTATACAGCTTTACTTAGCATAGATATTCTAAAAAAAAGCAAGTACTCAGCAATACTGATTATGATTAAGTTCTTATTTTTAAGTTGCTTTTTTTTTTTTAATAGGGTGTGATCTATTCTATGATCGATTTAATAAAATGTCCTGTATTAACAGAAAAATCCGCAATTTTATTGGAAAATAACCAATATACTTTTGACGTTGATTTAAGGCTAACAAAAACAAAAATTAAGCAATTAATTGAAGAAGTGTTCGAAGTGAAAGTTCTTTCGGTAAATACTCATCGTTCACCAAGAAAAAAAAGACGTTTAGGCCAATATCAAGGTTATAAACCACGAAATAAAAGAGTAATTATCACATTACGCCCAGAAGATTCTATTCCTTTATTCCCTGAAGAATAAAGAGAAGTTTGTTGTCGTAAGTTAACTGTAAGTTGACTGCAAGCTGACTTCGTCAGGCGGGAATAGTTCAGTTTGAATCCATTGAAAAAAAACTAGTCTCTTATTTCTATTTTTTTTCATAATCAATGGGATCAAAACCTTTTTTCCGAAATATCTCAGAGAAAAGCATTTTTTTATCTTTTTATGTATTATGGGTATTCGTTTTTATAGAGCATATACACCAGGCACACGTAATCGATCTGTCTCAGATTTTAGTGAGATTACGCGAAGTAAGCCTGAAAAATCATTAACCAAGTATAATCACCGATCAAAAGGGCGAAATAATCGTGGCATTATTACTTGTCAACAGCGTGGCGGTGGGCATAAGCGTCTTTATCGCCAAATTGATTTTCAACGGAATAAATTAGGATTAAATGCAAAAGTTTTTAGCATTGAGTATGATCCTAATCGAAATGCACGAATTGCTTTACTTCATTATCAAGATGGTGAAAAACGTTATATTTTATCGCCACGGGGTTTAACTGTAGGAGAATTTCTTTTATCAGATTCTGAAGCACCTATCAAAATTGGAAATGCTCTTCCTTTAAGAAACATGCCTTTAGGTACAGAAGTTCATAATATAGAAATCCAACCGGGAAGTGGTGGGAAATTAGTAAGAGCTGCTGGTGCACTAGCCCAAATCGTGGCTAAAGAGGGTAATTTTGTAACGGTACGTCTTCCTTCAAGCGAAGTTCGACTTGTATCGCGAAACTGTTGGGCAACTGTTGGGCAAGTAGGAAATGTAGATGCCAATAATGTTGAAATTGGAAAAGCTGGTCGTAAACGTTGGTTAGGACGCAGACCAAAAGTTCGTGGTGTTGTTAAGAACCCATGTGATCATCCACACGGGGGTGGGGAAGGTCGATCACCTATTGGACGAAGTAGACCAGTGACTCCATGGGGTAAACCGGCATTAGGCATTAAAACTCGTAAAGCGAAAAAATATAGTTCAACATTAATTATCCGAAGACGGAAATAATGATTGATTTATGTTGACTGTAAGCTGACTTTGTCAGCAATAAAAAAAAAGAAAATTTACATAAGCTACTAGGATAGAAAATTATGACACGATCTTTAAAAAAAGGACCTTTTGTTGCAGATCATCTTTTAAAAAAAATTGATAAACTTAATGCATTAGGTGAGAGACAAGTTGTAACGACTTGGTCTCGAGCTTCTACTATTGTTCCAATTATGATTGGACATACAATTGCAGTATACAATGGCCGGGAACATATTCCAGTTTTTGTGAGTGATCAGATGGTTGGCCACAAACTAGGAGAATTTGCTTCCACTCGTACTTTCCGTGGTCATGTGAAGACTGATAAAAAAGCACGTCGTTAAGAGGAAAAATTAACCATGGCAAAGATACAAGCAAAGGCAATTAAAAGAAATATTACAATGTCTCCATTTAAAGTGAGACGCGTTTTAGACCAAATTAGAGGCAGATCTTATGAAGAAGCTCTTATGATTTTAGCATTTATGCCATATCGAGCTTGCCAACCTGTTTTAAAGGTTTTATCTTCAGCGGCAGCGAACGCAAAACATAATTTAGGTTTAAAAAAAGCAAGCCTTATTATAAGTGAAGCAAGAGTTGACCAAGGTTCCCAAATGAAACGATTCCGACCAAGAGCACAAGGACGTGGTTTTCCAATTAAAAAGCCCACTTGTCATATAATTATTGAAGTGAAACAAAAAGATTAAAATTTAATAACAGGAAAATATTATGGGCCAAAAAGTAAATCCAATCGGATTCCGAATTGGTGTTACACGTGACCATTCGTCTCATTGGTTTTCAAAACCTAGCCAATATGCGGGTTTTTTACAAGAAGATCGTATCATTCGAGAGTACTTAATGAAAAAATGCGCAGAAGCTGGTGTTTCTAAAATAGAACTGCACCGAAAAGCGGATCGTGTTGAAATTGAAGTTCATGCTGCTAGGCCCGTTGTAATCCTTGGTCGAAAAGGTACAGGATTAGATCAATTACGACAAGGTTTAAATTCAAAACTTGTATCGACTTGTCAGTTTGCTATTCAAGTCATTGAAATTGCTGAACCTGATTTTGAAGCTCGTTTAGTTGGTGAATTTGTAAGTTCTCAATTAGAAAAAAGAATTCCCTTTCGACGTGCAATGAAACAAGCACTCGCAAGAGCAAAACGTGCTGGTGTTGATGGAATGAAAATTCAAGTTTCTGGCCGTTTAAATGGGGCAGAAATTGCTCGAAGTGAATGGGTCCGTGAAGGTCGTGTACCTCTTCAAACCTTACGTGCTAATATTGACTATTGTCATTATGAAGCCCAAACCATTTATGGAATTCTTGGGATTAAAGTTTGGGTATTTAAAAGTCCCAAAACTTTTGCTTAAACTTTTTTCTTTAAAAACTAGTTATAGATTGGCTTATGCTGACCTGCTAAGGCTGACCTTGTCAGATAAGGCTGACTTTGTCAGGATAGCCCCTTCGCTATGCAGATGTCCCATCCTGCTAAGGCAGTATTAAGATCCTTGTCAGGAAAGCCTCAGTTAGCGCTCATTCAAATTAAAGTTTATAGAAAAAGAAAAGGAGATTTTAGATGTTAAGCCCTAAACGAACGAAGTTCCGGAGACATCACCGTGGAAGTCTTAAAGGGGTTTCTGTACGCGGCAATACAGTTGCTTTTGGTGAATTTGGTATTCAAGCATTAGAATCTGGTTGGATTACTTCACGTCAAATTGAAGCCGGCCGAAGAGTAATGACACGTTATGCAAAACGAACTGGAAAATTATGGATTCGTATTTTTCCAGATAAACCAATTACAATGAGACCAGCTGAAACTCGCATGGGTTCAGGTAAAGGTGCTCCAGATTATTGGGTTGCTGTGGTAAAGCCAGGCAAAATTTTATACGAAATTGCTGGTGTTCCTGAATCAATTGCTAGATCAGCAATGAAAATTGCTTGTTATAAAATGCCCGTAAAAACACGTGTAATCAGTCGTGATCAAAAATAACTGATAAGAGAAAATAGAATATTTTGTAAAAATATTTCATTTTCAAAAATGGAGCAGCCTTTGGCTCTATTTATTGTTTTTTAATTTCTCAACCATGATCCAACCTCAAACTTATTTAAGTGTAGCTGATAATAGCGGCGCACGAAAGCTCATGTGTATACAAATCTTGGGAAATAATCGTCAATATGCAAATATTGGTGATATCATTGTTGCTGTCGTAAAAGATGCAATCCCGAATATGCCCCTTAAGAAATCAGATGTTGTAAGGGCAGTTATTGTTAGAACCCGAAAAGGGTTACGTCGTGAAAATGGAATGTCTATCCGTTTTGATGATAATGCCGCCGTTGTCATTAATAAAGAAGGGAACCCAAGAGGAACTAGAGTTTTTGGACCAATTGCACGTGAACTTCGTGATCGTAATTTTACAAAAATTGTTTCTTTAGCTCCTGAAGTTGTATAAATCCTTTACTCGTTTCTTTTTATTGACCATTTAACCTGCTCAGGAAGATCTTAGCAGATGTCCCATCCTGCTAAGTCAGCAAGGAATCCTGACAAAGTCAGCTTAAAGTCAACTTACAAAAAACAATTATGCCACAACGATTAAAAAAATTTTATAGAAATGAAATAGTCTCAAAATTAACTGGAACGTTTCAATACCAAAATGTCCATGAAGTTCCGAAAGTAGTTAAAGTAGTAATTAATCGAGGACTAGGTGAATCAGCTCAAAATGCAAAAAGTCTTGATTCTTCATTAAATGAACTAAGTATTATTGCTGGCCAACGAGGCCTTGTGACTAGATCAAAAAAAGCGATTGCTGGGTTTAAAGTACGTGAAGGTATGCCAATTGGTATGACCGTAACATTAAGAGACGAGCGTATGTATGCTTTTCTTGATCGATTAATTAATTTAGCGCTTCCCCGTATTAGGGATTTTCAAGGGATTAGTCCTCAAAGTTTCGATGGTCATGGAAATTATAGTTTAGGCGTAGAAGAACAATTAATGTTTCCAGAAATTAATTACGATAAAATTGAACAAGTTCAAGGTATGGATATTTCCATTGTAACAAGTTGTAAAAAAGATGAAGAAGGAAAAGCTCTTCTTGTTCAACTTGGCATGCCTTTTAAAGCAAAATAATAATCTGCAAAAGGAGATAAAAACGTGGGAAAAATGACTAGCGATCGAGTTGGTGATATGATCACTCGCTTAAGAAATGGAAATTTGGTAAAGACAAAATATGTTTTAATTCCAAAAACAAAATTGACTTTGCAAATAGCTCAAATATTAGCTGATGAAGGATTTATTGAAAATTTTGAAGAAATTGAACCTTTACCTTTATATATTCGAGTTATTCTAAAATATAAAGGTAAAAAACAAGATCCCTACCTTACAAAACTTATGAGAGTAAGTAAACCAGGTTTAAGGGTTTATGTAAATCGAAATGAAATCCCTCGAGTTTTGGGTGGAATTGGTATTGCAATTCTTTCCACATCAAAAGGGGTTATGACAGATCGACAAGCCCGTGCTCAAAAAGTTGGTGGTGAAGTTCTATGTTATATTTGGTAACCTGACAAGGATCTTAATACTGCCTTAGCAGGATGGGACATCTGCATAGCGAAGAGGCTATCCTGACAAGGTCAGCCTTAGCAGGATGGAACATCTGCTAAGATATTCCTTAGCAGGTCAGCTTACAGTCAACATGAAATTTCTTTCTTTCTTAGATATAAAAAAGGAGGATGTCTGGATAAACAAGAAGAGTTAATTGAGATGGAAGGGGTTATTATAGAGACCTTACCTAATGCAATGTTTCGTGTTGTTTTAGATAATGGCTTTCATGTTTTAGCCCATATCTCAGGAAAAATTAGACGGAATCATATTAAAATCCTTTTAGGTGATAAAGTTACCGTTGAGTTAACACCTTATGATTTAACCAAAGGTCGTATTACTTATAGACTTCGTAACCGTTAATTAAGTTTATTTATTTATTTATTATGAAAGTACGTACTTCAGTAAAAAAAATGTGTGATAAATGTCGACTAATTCGTCGTCATAGAAGAGTCATGGTTATTTGTACAAATCCAAAACATAAACAACGTCAAGGGTAATAGAAAAAAGTTGATTTGTATTCACTGTCTATTAAACCACATGTTTTTCGGAAAAAACTTAGATTTTATCATCTATTTTTTTTATAAACATAGAGAAAATGAACAAAGTCCGTTATCATAGAAGAAGCATCTATGGCCGAGTGGACGATGGCTCGGGACTCATAATCTCGCTTCGAAAGAACATCGCTGGTTCGAATCCAGCTGGATGCATTGAATAAAATTGAAAAATAACTCAGGATCTTTATTCTGAGAAGGAGAAATGATCTTATGGCAAAGAAAAGTATGATTGAACGTGAAAAAAAGCGTTCTAAATTAGTGGTTAAGTATGCTGAAAAACGCAAACAGATCAAAGAAAAGATTAATGTTTCAGTAAATTTTGATGAAAAATTTACACTTCATTGTGAATTACAAAAATTACCGCGGAATAGTTCACCAACACGATTACATAATCGTTGTCTTGTTACTGGTAGACCAAAAGGTTATTACAGACACTTCGGTCTATCTCGTCATCTAGTACGTGAGATGGCTCACCAAGGTATTTTACCGGGTGTTACGAAATCAAGTTGGTAACCTACTAAGGCAGGACGGGACATCTGCATAGCGAAGAGGCTATCCTGACAAGGTCAGCCTTAGCAGGATGGAACATCTGCTAAGATATTCCTTAGCAGGTCAGCTTACAGTAAACATAAGTTAAATCAATGAATACACGAAAGTAAAGACAACTCATTTACTTTCGTGTATTTTACCTAAAAATAGATTGATTAATCATGACCTAGAAAAATAGCATCGGGAAATTTCGCTTGCATTTTTTTAAATGAATCCTTCTTATCTTCTTCTTGCCATGTTTGAATTAAATCCGTAGTTTGGTTGAGAAGTGAAATAGCTTCCGTTTGTGAAACCCACGAATAACTATTTAACCGATCCTTCAGCTCGTCCCAAGCATCTTTGCGAGGCCAAAAAAAATATTCTGTGATAGGCTGTGTGGATTTTCCAACACGTTGGTCTAATGCTATACCTAAACTTCTTTCAAGCCATAATACTCTTAAAACAAATTTACTCATTTATAGTCTCCTATTCTACCGTTTTTATCAAAAAAGAAAAAAACTATTCTTTAAAAATTTAACACTTTATTGAAGTAAATAAAATGGGGCGCTATTTTAAAACTCATAAAAATGAAAAAAACTACACTTTTATTCCCTGACTTTGTCAGCATAAGCAATCCTGACAAAGTCAGCCTGCTAAGGCAGTAAGGAATCCTACTAAGAAATATCTTAGCAGATGTTCCATCCTGCTAAGGCAGCAAAGAATCCTGCCTGACAAAGTCAGCTTACAGTCAACTAAGAAAGATCTTAGCAAATGTCCCATACTGCTAAGGCAGCTTACAGTCAACCTTTTTACACAATAAATTTGAATAAATTATATTTATTTAATGAATCTTTCTGACAAGATCAGCCTGACAAAGTCAGTATAAGAAATCCTCACAAAGTCAGCTTAAAGTCAACTTACTACAACTTAGTGAGTAAAATAGAATAAAGAATAGTATTAAAAGGAGACATTTATATGCCACGCTCTCAAAGGAATGACAATTTCATTGATAAAACTTTTACAGTTATTGCAGATATTTTATTAAAAGTTTTACCTACTTCAAAACGGGAAAAAGAAGCCTTTACTTATTATCGTGATGGAATGTCCGCTCAAGCCGAAGGTGAGTATGCCGAAGCTTTACAAAATTATTACGAAGCTTTACGCTTAGAGATCGATCCTTATGATAGAAGTTATATCCTTTATAATATTGGTTTAATCCATACAAGTAATGGCGAACATACAAAGGCATTAGAATATTATTATCAGGCTTTAGAAAGAAACCCTTGTCTACCCCAAGCATTAAATAATATTGCTGTTATATATCACTACCGAGGTGAAAAAGCAATTGAGCTTGGTGATGCTCAAGCTTCTGAATCTTTATTTGATAAAGCCGCTGAATATTGGAAAGAAGCAATTCGCTTAGCGCCTACGAATTATATTGAAGCACAAAATTGGTTGAAAATTACAGGTCGTTTAATAGACTAAATCCTTTTCACTTTATTCTAAAAAAAGAATAAAGTGAGAATTAATTCTAAAAAGGGTTGATTTTTGTAGGGTATTTTTGTTATCTTAGGAATAGGAACCTTCGCTAGGATAGCTCAGTCGGTAGAGCAGAGGACTGAAAATCCTCGTGTCGCCAGTTCAAACCTGGCTCCTGGCAATAAAATACTTAACAAAATATCCTGACAAAGTCACCCTGCGAAGGCAGTATGGGAATAAAAAAAAAGTTTACCCAACTGCAGGGTGCTGACTTTTAACAGTTCGAGCCAATTTTACGATTAAAGCAATTTTTGCAATTTCTTTACGCTGTTCTTCTAGCCTACGAGTTTCTTTTAAAGCTATGATTTCTTCTCTATGAATGACTAAATTTTCGTTAAGGAGACTACGCATTCGGGAAGCAAAAAAAATTTCTGCGGAGTAGCTCCGAATAAAGGGACTGTGTTTTGAAGTCTCTGGGTTTATAAGTGCTGTATGACCACTTTCCCATTGAGTTTGCACCGATAGCTCAGTATTGGGGTTTGGTGGTGGATAATGTTTCATATTATATACTTTTGGATTTTCTGTATTTCTCAGAAAATCGTCAGTCGTTGTGTTCACATAATAGAAAAATGTGCCGAAATTATTCAATAGAGAATGAACAGAAAGAGTTATGTGACGGGGAGGACATTCACCAAGACACGCGGTACAGCCAGGATTGAATCCCATAATCCGAGTATTTCTGGTCACAATACATTGATGACAACACTGTCCGCAAGCTTTGCAATACTGTTCTGACAAATTGCTTGTTTCACGATAGGCTTTAGTAGGACCCAAAACCTTTCTAGACATTTCTAAAGCAACTCTTTCCTTATAATTTCCCTCTGTCGAGGGTACAGATGGGGGTATAGGATTTACAGTCTGGTGGACCATACGGACTTCGGCAACAATAGGTGGTACAAATGGCATCATAAACTAACTCCTTTTTTTTATTTTATTTTATTTTGTTTCCAAACGACTCTTAATCGTTCAGAAACGCAGATGTATTAATCTAGCGGGCGCATAGAAAGAACTGCTTCGTTATCACGATCAATTCCTTTTTCGAAACCAGCAGCAGCAGCTCGAGCACGACCTGCATGCCATAAATGGCCAACAAAAAAGAAGAAACCTAAACAAAAATGAGATGTAGAAAGCCAACTACGAGGGTTTACATAGTTAACAGCGTTAATTTCTGTAGCAACCCCACCTACTGAGTTAAGAGAACCAAGAGGTGCATGAGTCATATATTCTGCAGAACGACGCTCTTGCCATGGCTGAATATCGTTCTTTAACTTATTAAGGTCAAGACCATTTGGGCCACGTAAAGGCTCAAGCCAAGGGCCGCGGAAATCCCAGAAACGCATTGTTTCACCACCAAAAATGATTTCTCCAGTAGGAGATCGCATCAAGTACTTACCAAGACCTGTAGGGCCTTGAGCAGATGCAACGTTTGCACCTAGTCGTTGATCACGAACAAGGAAAGTAAAAGTTTGTGATTGAGAAGCTTCCGGACCTGTAGGACCAAAGAACTCACTAGGATATACTGTATTGTTAAACCATACCATTGGTACAGCAATTAAAGCCATCATTGAAACAGCAGCAAGACTATAAGAAAGGTAAGCTTCACCAGACCATACGAAAGCGCGTCGAGCCCAAGCGAAAGGTTTAGTTAAAATATGCCAGATACCACCGAAAATTTCGATAGAACCAATCCAGATGTGGCCACCAATAACATCTTCCATATTATCAACACTAGGAATCCAACCATCTCCGCCAAATGGAGATTTAAGGATATAACCGAAGATAACAAATGGACTAAGCGTTGGGTTTGAAATAATACGAACATCACCTCCACCCGGGGCCCATGTATCATAAACACCACCAAAGTATAGCGCTTTCCAGACTAGTAACCATGCACCAATTCCTAAAAGAACTAGGTGAATACCTAGAATAGTGGTCATCTTATTCTTATCTTTCCACACGTAACCAAAGAAAGGAAAAGACTCTTCAAGAGTTTCAGGTCCGATTAAAGCATGGTATACCCCACCAAAACCAAGAACAGCTGAAGAAATAAGGTGTAGAACTCCACTAACGAAATACGGGAATGTATCTAAAACTTCTCCACCTGGGCCAACACCGTAGCCTAAAGTAGCTAAGTGAGGTAGAAGGATTAGACCTTGTTCGTACATGGGTTTTTCTGGTACAAAATGAGCAACCTCGAAAAGGTTCATTGCACCGGCCCAAAATACGATAAGCCCAGCGTGTGCTACGTGAGCTCCTAAAAGTTTTCCAGAAAGATTAATTAATCGTGCATTACCAGCCCACCAAGCAAATCCGGTAGATTCTTGATCACGACCACCAACAGTAAGTGTTCCATTAAAGAGCGTTTCCACGTGGTAGAACCTCCTCAGGGAATACAAGTTGTTCATGAGGCTGATCTTGAGCAGCCATCCAAGCTCGAATACCTTCGTTTAGAAGAATATTTTTTGTGTAGAATGTTTCGAACTCAGGGTCTTCCGCTGCGCGGATTTCTTGTGAAACGAAATCGTAAGCACGTAGGTTTAAAGCAAGACCTACTACACCAATTGCACTCATCCAAAGACCAGTAACTGGTACAAATAACATGAAGAAGTGTAACCAACGTTTATTAGAGAAAGCAACACCAAAGATCTGTGACCAGAAACGGTTTGCTGTAACCATAGAGTAAGTTTCTTCAGCCTGCGTCGGATTAAAAGCACGGAAAGTGTTAGCACCATCACCATCTTCGAAAAGGGTATTTTCTACTGTTGCACCATGAATGGCACAAAGTAAAGCTGCACCTAAAACACCTGCTACACCCATCATATGGAATGGGTTTAAAGTCCAGTTATGGAATCCTTGGAAGAAAAGAATGAAACGGAAAATACCCGCTACACCAAAACTAGGAGCAAAGAACCAACCTGACTGACCAAGAGGGTAAATTAAGAATACTGATACGAAAACAGCTATTGGAGCTGAAAAAGCAATTGCGTTATAAGGACGGATTTGTACTGCACGAGCAATTTCAAACTGACGTAGCATGAAACCAATCAGAGCGAAAGCACCATGAAGTGCTACGAATGTCCAAAGTCCACCAAGTTGGAACCAACGTGTTAAACCACCTTGGGCTTCAGGACCCCATAAAAGAAGAAGCGAGTGAGCCATACTGTTTGCAGGTGTTGAAACCGCAGCAGTAAGTACGTTACATCCTTCTAAGAAAGAACTTGCTAAACCATGGGTATACCATGAAGTAACAAAAGTAATTCCAGTTAACCAGCCACCTAGTGATAAAAACGCACAAGGGAAAAGTAAAAGACCAGACCAGCCAACAAAAACGAATCGGTCACGTTTTAGCCAATCATCTACATCATCAAACCAACCGCGTCTTTCTTCTGTTTTTCCAATCGCTATAGTCATAGCGTTAATCTCCAAAATTGTAAGATAAAAATGAATAAGTCAATTTTATAATAAAACGACTTTTCTTTTCTTTATTATATTATTATTATAAAATTGATTAATACTTATTTCACCTTACTAATTAATTTTCAAACAATAATAAAAAAATTGTCACATTTAACGAAGTGGATTAAATATTCTAATCCATAATAAAAAGATGAACCATGATATCTATCTTCCGGCTATCAACGTTTTCATTTTTTTATTAAATCCTAGGAAGGATTGACTTATGTTGACTGTAAGCTGCCTTAGCAGCAAGGAATCCTGCTAAGGCTGATCTTGTCAGGTAAGGCAGCAAGGAATTTATTAAGGTCCTGGTCAGGAAAATATAATAAAGTTTTTGACCTTGGAGTATTTCTGGTTACTGGTCCATAACGCACTTTTTTTTATGCAATAATAAAATTATGAAAGCTAGCCTTTATTGTGCCTGTTTATTTTCATTCGTTCAAATCAAAGATTTTTTTAAAGAACCTTTTTTTCTTTTGTAAGTTAACAAGTAGATTCTAACAGATAGAATATAATATACGTTTACGGATATTGAATAAAAGAAAAGGCTTTCGTGTGTCTCGTCTGAAGAGAGGAGATTCTCAATGACCATTAGCCCACCGGAACGAGAAGCAAAGAAGGTAAAGATTGTTGTTGATCGAAACCCAGTTGCAACATCATTTGAGAAATGGGCAAAACCTGGGCATTTCTCACGCACTCTTGCAAAAGGTCCTGCAACTACAACTTGGATTTGGGATCTGCATGCAGATGCTCATGATTTCGATAGTCATACAACGGATCTTGAAGAGATTTCACGCAAAGTATTTAGTGCCCATTTTGGGCAATTAGCGGTAATTTTTCTTTGGATTAGTGGAATGTATTTCCACGGGGCACGTTTTTCAAACTATGAAGCATGGCTAAGCGATCCAACTCATATCAAGCCAAGTGCGCAAGTGGTTTGGCCAATCGTTGGCCAAGAGATTTTAAATGGCGACGTTGGGGGCGGGTTCCAAGGTGTACAAATCACTTCTGGTTTCTTCCAAATTTGGCGTGCAAGTGGTATTACAAGCGAACTTCAACTATACAGTACAGCAATTGGGGGCCTAATTATGGCAGGCCTTATGTTTTTTGCTGGTTGGTTCCATTACCACAAAGCAGCTCCTAAATTAGAGTGGTTTCAAAATGTAGAATCTATGCTTAACCACCACTTAGCTGGTCTGTTAGGCTTAGGTTGCTTATCATGGTCAGGCCACCAAATTCATATTGCTTTACCAGTAAATAAACTGTTAGATGCTGGAGTTGATCCAAAAGAAATCCCTTTACCTCATGAGTTCTTACTTAACCGTGAACTTATGGCTCAGTTATATCCTAGTTTTGGTAAAGGTCTTACACCTTTTTTCACTTTAAACTGGGCTGAGTATACAGATATTTTAACTTTCCGTGGTGGTTTAAACCCAGTAACTGGTGGTTTATGGTTAAGTGATACAGCTCACCATCATCTAGCACTTGCTGTTCTTTTCCTTGTAGCTGGTCATATGTACCGTACAAACTGGGGAATTGGTCACAGTATGAAAGAAATCTTAGAAGCTCATAAAGGTCCGTTTACTGGTGAAGGCCATAAAGGATTATATGAAATTTTAACAACTTCTTGGCATGCTCAATTAGCTATAAACTTAGCAATGCTGGGTTCTGTTTCAATTATTGTAGCGCACCATATGTATGCGATGCCACCTTACCCATATCTTGCAACAGATTATGGTACTATGCTTTCTCTATTTACACATCATATGTGGATTGGGGGTTTCTGTGTTACGGGTGCAGCAGCTCATGCTGCTATTTTCATGGTTCGTGATTATGATCCTACGAATAACTATAATAATTTATTAGATCGAGTTATCCGTCACCGTGATGCAATGATTTCTCATCTAAACTGGATTTGTATTTTCTTAGGGTTCCATAGTTTTGGTTTATACATCCATAACGATACAATGTCAGCTTTAGGCCGACCTCAAGATATGTTCTCAGATACTGCTATTCAGCTTCAGCCTGTATTTGCTCAATGGGTTCAAAAAACTCATTACTTAGCACCTAACCTTACTGCTCCTAATGCTTTATCAAGTACGAGTCCTACTTGGGGTGGGGATATTGTTGCTGTCGGTGGTAAAATTGCAATGATGCCTATTTCATTAGGTACAGCAGATTTCATGGTTCACCACATCCATGCTTTTACAATTCACGTTACAGTTTTAATTCTTCTTAAAGGTGTTCTATTTGCACGTAGTTCTCGATTAATCCCTGATAAAGCGAATTTAGGTTTCCGATTCCCTTGTGACGGACCGGGTCGAGGTGGTACATGTCAAGTTTCAGCTTGGGATCACGTTTTTCTAGGCTTGTTTTGGATGTACAATTCTATTTCTATTGTTATTTTTCACTTCAGTTGGAAAATGCAATCTGATGTTTGGGGTAACCTGACAGCTAAAGGCGTTTCACACATTACTGGTGGAAACTTTGGTTTAAGTGCTAATACAGTAAACGGTTGGTTACGTGATTTCTTATGGGCACAAGCTTCACAAGTTATTCAATCATATGGTTCAGCTTTATCAGCATATGGTTTAATTTTCCTTGGTGCTCACTTTATTTGGGCTTTCAGTTTAATGTTCCTTTTCAGTGGCCGTGGTTACTGGCAAGAACTTATTGAGTCAATTGTTTGGGCTCATAATAAACTTAAAGTTGCTCCAGGAATTCAACCACGAGCACTTAGTATTACGCAAGGTCGTGCTGTTGGTTTAACTCACTATCTACTTGGTGGTATTGCTACCACATGGTCGTTCTTCTTAGCTCGAATTATTGCAGTTGGTTAAAAAAAACTTCTTCTGTTTTGCTAATGTTGACTCTAAACTGACAAAGTCAGGATTCCTTACTGCCTTAGCAGGATTCCTTGTTAACTGTAAGCTGCGTTAGCAGGATGGAACATCTGCATAGCGAAGAGGCTATCCTGACAAGGTCAGCCTTAGCAGGAATTATCTGCTAAGATTTTCCTTAGCAGGTCGAAATTAAAAGTATTAAACAAAAATTCAAGGAGATGAAAAAACTATGGCAACAAAATTTCCAAAGTTTAGCCAGGGTTTAGCCCAAGATCCTACGACTCGTCGTATTTGGTTTGGCATCGCGACTGCGCACGATTTTGAAACTCATGACGGAATGACAGAAGAAAATCTTTACCAAAAGATTTTTGCTTCCCACTTTGGTCAATTAGCGATTATTTTTCTATGGACTTCAGGAAATCTTTTCCACGTTGCGTGGCAAGGAAATTTTGAATCATGGGTAAAAGATCCTTTACATATTCGTCCTATTGCGCACGCAATTTGGGACCCACATTTTGGTCAACCAGCGGTTGAAGCCTTTACTCGAGGTGGAGCATCAGGTCCTGTAAATATTGCGTACTCAGGTGTTTACCAGTGGTGGTACACTATTGGAATGCGAACAAATGTAGATCTTTACCAAGGCTCATTATTCCTTCTATTAGTATCAGCATTAACTCTTTTCGCAGGGTGGCTTCATTTACAACCTGCTTTCCGTCCAAGCCTTTCATGGTTTAAAAATGCAGAATCAAGACTTAACCACCATTTATCAGGATTATTTGGTGTAAGTTCGCTTGCATGGACTGGTCATTTAGTCCACGTTGCTATTCCAGAATCACGTGGTCAGCATGTTCGTTGGGATAACTTCCTTAGTACACTTCCTCATCCGGCTGGGTTAGCTCCATTTTTCAGCGGTAACTGGGCAGTTTATGCCCAAAGCCCTGATACAGCTGGACATCTATTCGGTACATCAGAAGGAGCTGGTACAGCTATTTTGACTTTCCTTGGTGGTTTTCACCCACAAACGCAGAGTTTATGGCTAACAGATATGGCTCATCACCATTTAGCTATTGCTGTTGTCTTTATTGTTGCAGGCCATATGTACCGTACTAACTTCGGTATTGGACATAGTATGAAAGAAATTCTAGATGCTCATACTGCCCCTTCGGGTCGCTTAGGTGCTGGTCATAAAGGCCTTTACGATACAGTGAATAATTCACTACATTTTCAACTTGGTCTTGCTCTTGCATCCGTGGGTACTATTACTTCAATGGTAGCTCAGCATATGTATTCACTTCCACCCTATGCTTTCATGGCACAAGATTTTACAACAATGGCTGCCCTTTATACGCATCATCAGTATATTGCTGGTTTCATCATGACAGGTGCCTTTGCACACGGTGCAATCTTTTTTATTCGTGATTATGATCCAGAGCAAAATGAAGGTAATGTTCTTGCACGTATGTTAGAACATAAAGAAGCTATCATTTCGCATTTAAGTTGGGTTACATTATTTTTAGGTTTTCACACTTTAGGTTTATATGTACATAATGATGTAATGCAAGCCTTTGGAACACCAGAAAAACAGATTCTAATTGAACCTGTTTTTGCTCAATGGGTTCAAGCAGCACAGGGTAAGTCTCTATACGGATTTGACGTTTTATTATCTTCATCAGATAGTGCAGCACTAGCTGCTAGTCAGTCCATTTGGCTACCAGGTTGGCTTGATGCAATTAATAGTAATACTAACTCTCTATTTCTTACTATTGGCCCTGGCGATTTCTTAGTACACCATGCAATTGCTTTAGGTCTTCATACAACTACACTTATTCTAGTGAAAGGTGCTCTAGATGCTCGTGGTTCGAAACTAATGCCGGATAAGAAAGATTTTGGTTACAGTTTCCCTTGTGATGGCCCAGGTCGTGGTGGTACTTGTGATATTTCTGCTTGGGATGCTTTTTATCTTGCTGTTTTCTGGATGCTAAACACTATCGGTTGGACTACCTTCTACTGGCATTGGAAGCATATTACTCTTTGGCAAGGAAATGTTAGCCAATTTGATGAGTCATCTACTTATCTAATGGGATGGCTACGTGATTATTTATGGCTAAACTCATCTCAGCTAATTAACGGTTACAACCCATTTGGTATGAACAGTTTATCTGTTTGGGCTTGGATGTTCTTATTTGGACATTTAGTTTGGGCTACCGGTTTCATGTTCCTAATTTCTTGGCGTGGTTACTGGCAAGAGCTTATTGAAACATTAGCATGGGCACATGAGCGTACTCCACTTGCTAACTTAGTACGTTGGAAAGATAAGCCAGTTGCTTTATCAATTGTTCAAGCACGTTTAGTTGGTCTAGCCCATTTCGGTGTTGGATATATTTTTACGTACGCAGCATTCTTAATTGCTTCAACTTCTGGAAAATTCGGTTAATATTAGAATAAAATAATCAATCGAAGGGATATATTATGCCAGATATTGTTAGTGCAGGTTGGGCTTTTCTAATGGTAAGTTTTAGTTTTTCCCTTTCTCTGGTAGTCTGGGGACGAAGTGGACTTTAAGTCTTAAGTAATTAAAAAGGATAGTTTTTCTTTCAAAGAAAAACTATCCTTTTTAATTACAGTAAAAAAAAGAAAAAGTACTATATGTTTATAAACGCTGTGTCTTAGGAAGTGACCTATTAATAAAAAATCGGGACTGACGGGATTCGAACCCGCAACTTCCGCCTTGACAGGGCGGTGCTCTAACCAATTGAACTACAATCCCAGTTATAGTGCCTTCCGAATACATGATCGCATATGAGTAATCTACTTGTCAAATTTTTTCATAAATAGACGTGAGGAAAGAGATTTAGTAAGATAAAAGGAAGGTGAAAACAACAAAACTGAAAAGAAAAGTTGTACTCTTTTTTTGGTTTTCAATATAAAATCTATTTTATATTAATAACCAAAAAAAAGATCATCCAAGTTTACCGAACACAAGGAGACTAGTAAAATGACACGAGTAAAACGTGGTGCTGTCGCAAAGAATCGACGTCGGCGAATTTTAAAATTGAATAAAGGTTATCGTGGTTCACATTCTACACTATTCCGTACAGCTAATCAGCAAGCTATGAAAGCTTTACGTTATAGTTATATTGATCGAAGAAAACGAAAAATTAATTTTCGCCAATTATGGATTCGACGAATTAATGCTTCTTCCCGAATTTATGGGCTTAATTATAGCCAACTTATTTACGGGTTAAAGATAGCGAAAATTGATTTAAACCGTAAGGTACTTGCACAATTAGCTATTTTAGATCCAGATTCATTTAAAAAAATTGTTGATTTAGCCATTTCACAAAAAGCTTAATCCATTTTTTTTTGATTAAAAAAAAAGCTAAAGGAAAAGTCCTGATGCAGAAAATTATAAAAAATTACTATGCCTACAATTCAACAACTAATTCGTTCTCAACGAAAGAAAATAGAAAAGAAGACAAAATCTCCAGCCCTGGTTTCGTGCCCACAACGTCGTGGCGTTTGTACACGTGTTTATACAACAACACCTAAGAAGCCTAACTCAGCTCTTCGGAAAGTTGCACGTGTACGATTAACCTCAGGTTTTGAAGTGACTGCATATATACCTGGTATTGGGCATAATTTACAAGAACATTCAGTTGTTTTAGTACGTGGTGGTCGAGTAAAAGATTTACCTGGTGTACGCTATCATATTGTTCGTGGTTCTTTAGATACTGCCGGAGTAAAAAACCGTACCCAAAGTCGTTCCAAATATGGTGTAAAAAAACCTAAGAGTTAAAGAGAATCTTTATTATTTATTTCTTTAGCTTATTAAAGAATGTCCTCCTGCTAAGGCAGCAAGGAATCCTGCTAAGGAAGATCTTAGCAGATCTCCCATCTTGCTAAGGCAGCAAGGAATCCTGACAAAGTCAGCTTATAATCAACTTAAAAATACAATACAAATAAAAACGAAATGTCACGTAGAAATACACCAAAAAAACGTCCGATTACTCCAGATCCTGTTTACCATAGCCGCTTAGTAAGCATGCTCTCAAATCGACTTTTAAAAAGTGGTAAGAAAAGTGTAGCCCAAAAAATCTTATACCAAGCCATGGAAAAAGTCAGTGAATCAACTCAAAAAGACCCATTAGAAGTTTTACGGCAAGCAGTTCTTCAAGTAACTCCTTTAGTTGAAGTGAAATCAAGACGCGTCGGGGGTTCTACTTTCCAGGTTCCACTTGAAGTCAATACTGAACGGGGTACCACTTTAGGCCTTCGATGGTTAGTCGATGCAGCAAGAAATAGACCAGGTCGTGAAATGGTTTCCAAGTTAGCGAATGAAATTATTGATGCATCGAACCAAACAGGGAACGCAACCCGTAAAAGAGAAGAAACCCATAGAATGGCTGAAGCTAATAAAGCATTTGCACATTTTCGTTTCTAATTTTCAATAAAAGTGTAATCTTGACAAGGATCTTAATACTGCCTTAGCAGGATCTTTAGACGAACATCTTTGTCAGCCTGCTAAGGCTGACCTTGTCAGATAAGGCTGACCTTGTCAGGATAGCCTCTTCGCTAGGCAGATGTCCCATCCTGCCTGACAAAGTCAGCTTACAGTCAACTAAGGCAGCTTACAGTCCATAATTCTTCCAGTATTCTTTAAACCAAAATCGAACAGAAATAACTAAAAAAAGGATTTTTATGGCACGCGAAAAGTTCGAACGTACGAAACCACATGTAAATATTGGTACAATTGGTCATGTTGATCATGGAAAAACAACATTAACAGCAGCAATTACTATGGCTTTAGCTGCTGCTAGTGGTGGGTCTGCTAAAGGTTATGCAGATATTGACTCAGCCCCTGAAGAACGAGCTCGTGGTATTACTATCAATACTGCACACGTTGAATATGAAACATCAGCTCGTCACTATGCCCATGTAGATTGCCCAGGTCACGCAGATTATGTAAAAAACATGATTACCGGTGCTGCGCAAATGGATGGTGCAATTCTTGTAGTATCAGGAGCTGATGGCCCAATGCCACAAACAAAAGAACATATTCTACTGGCGAAACAAGTAGGGGTACCTGACATTGTTGTTTTCCTAAACAAGCAAGACCAAGTAGATGATGAGGAGTTACTAGAATTAGTTGAATTAGAAGTTCGCGAAACTTTAAGCAACTATGAATTTCCTGGTGATGATATTCCTGTGACTCCAGGATCAGCACTACTAGCATTAGAAGCATTGACAGCTAACCCTGAAATGAAAAAGGGTGAAAATGAATGGGTAGATAAAATTTATGCCCTGATGGACACTGTAGATGAATATATTCCTACTCCAGTAAGAGAAACAGATAAAGATTTCTTAATGGCGGTAGAAGATGTTTTTTCAATTACTGGTCGTGGAACTGTAGCTACTGGTCGAGTGGAACGTGGTGTAGTAAAGGTAGGTGAAACTGTTGAACTTGTAGGTCTGATGGATACTCAGCAGACAACAGTTACAGGATTAGAAATGTTTCAAAAGAGTTTAGACGAAGCTATGGCTGGTGATAACGTAGGTATCTTATTACGTGGTGTTCAAAAAGAACAAATTGAACGTGGTATGGTAATTGCTAAACCAGGAACAATTAATCCTCATACAAAATTTGATTCTCAAGTTTATATTTTAACAAAAGAAGAAGGTGGACGTCATACACCATTCTTTGAAGGATATAGACCACAATTTTATGTACGTACAACAGATGTTACTGGAAAAATTGAATCTTTCCGTGCAGATGATGATTCTCCAACACAAATGGTAATGCCTGGTGACCGTGTTAAAATGGAAGTTGAATTAATCCAACCTATTGCAATCGAAAAAGGTATGCGTTTTGCCATTCGTGAAGGTGGTCGTACGGTAGGGGCTGGTGTTGTTTTAGAAATTAAAGTGTAATTGATTTGTTGATGCCTTGGCAGGAAATGATTCGATGTTTTGTTCATTTTTAATGAACCTGACATCGAATATGAAGTAAAGAAAAAAAATTAATAAAAAAAAAGATTCACCCATGTTCAATTCTGTAAATTCATTTGAAAATTCTATTTTTCGTGAGCAAATTGTTGGTTCAAGAAGGCTTAGTAATTATTGGTGGGCAACCATTTTATTC
>Ga0209279_10000675_pt1 | contig 20722 bp, 24 predicted proteins | sample CoawatmetaG00DNA_3_FD_187508 | JGI IMG/M metagenome (GOLD analysis project Ga0209279, IMG submission 187508) | Marine microbial communities from the West Antarctic Peninsula - Coastal water metaG006-DNA (SPAdes) (version 2) | ecosystem: Environmental > Aquatic > Marine > Coastal ... | reverse complement strand
GATGTAATATAATGACTTTGAAACACAGGAAAAACAAAAAAAACAGAAAAAACAGAAAAAAAACATTAAAAAATAAAATTGATAATTATTTGTATAAACCTGACTATATTACAAATAAAACAAATAAAACAAATAAAACAAAAATGACTAATACTAAAATCACGGATATGCTTGAATCTATGCAAAAACTCATGAGTAGTGAGAAAAACCCTAGGGCACGTGTTTATTCTAAAGCCAAAGAAACCGTTACCATGTATAAGAAAACAATCAAAAATATTGACGATTTAAAAGCCATTATTGGTCAACCTGGTATTGCGAAAAGTAGTAGCATTACCAAAACAATCATGGAATTTTTGAAAACGGGTAAAGTTGAACTATTGGAGAAAGCAAAAAATGACCCAAAGCAGATGTTTATGAATATTTACGGCGTTGGACCAAAAATGGCTTCTAAATTGGTGTCAGAGCATAAAATGTCAACTATTGAAGAACTTCGTAAAAATCAGGAATTGTTAAACGACGTACAAAGAAAAGGATTGCAATATTATGAGGATATCTTGCAAAGGATTCCTAGAAAAGAAATAAATAATTATGAAAAGGTTCTTCAAAAATATTTTAAAGATGTTAAAAAAAAAATGAAAAATAAAGATGGTGTTATGCAAATTGTTGGTAGTTGGCGTCGTGGTGCAAAAACATCAGGTGATATTGATATCATTGTATGCGACCCATCGAACGATAACGCATTATTGAAAAATTTCATTGATTGTTTAATTGAAAAAAAAATCATGGTCGAAGTGTTATCACGAGGTAATGTTAAAACTTTAGGTGTATCACAAATTACAAGTAAAAATCTTTATCGTAGAATAGATTTCATGTTTACACCCAAAACTGAATTTGCCTTTGCTATATTATATTTTACCGGTAGTAAAATATTCAATACTTTAATGAGAGCGAGAGCCATTGAACTAGAATATACAATGAACGAACATGGTATTTATCATTTTAAAAATAAAAAAAAAGGGAAACGGGTAACAAAAAAATTTTTATCCGAAGAATCCATTTTCGAATTTCTCGGTATTGAATGGCGAACACCAGTTGAAAGAATTGACGGTAATTCATTTAAATTAATTGTAACCGACGATGCAATCGAAAATGCAAAAAATACAAAAAATACAAAAAAAACTAAAAAAAAAGCACTAAAAAAAAAGAACTCTAAAAATTCGTCGGCAACGAAAAAAAACATTTTGAGATTTAAAACGGGTGGTGAGACATTTTTAAAAGGATTGTTAGAAATAGAAGTTGAAGAAATGGTTATGTTATTGGATGATTATTATTATGGAAAAAACAAACCACTGGTTAGTGATGAAGAATACGATGTTTTGAGAGAGTGGGCTGAAGAAACGTACCCAAATAATGAAAATATACAACAAGGTCACGAAGGCATTGTTGTTGATAAAAAAAAAGTAAAATTGCCTTACTTTTTAGGTTCAATGGATAAAATAAAACCGGATACGAAAATTTTAAACAATTGGATTAGTAAATACGAAGGACCATATGTTATTTCGGCAAAACTTGATGGAATGAGTGCTTTATATTGTAATGAAAATGGTGAATCTAAATTATATACAAGGGGTAAAGGTAGCGAAGGATTTGATATTTCTCATTTAATACCATTTGTGAAATTACCAAAAATAGTAGATGCTGCTGTTCGCGGTGAATTAATTATTAGTAAGAAAAATTTCGAAAAATATAAAACAGAATATTCAAATGAAAGAAGTTTTGCTGCTGGGATGGTAAATGGCAAAAAACTAGAAAAATCGAAATTACGTGATTTGGATTTTGTGGCATACGAAGTTATTAAACCGGTTTTAAAACCAAGTATGCAATATAAAATATTAAAAAAAAAAAAATATATTACAGTTATCAATAAATCTTTAAAAATTATTGACCAAAATATTCTTTCAGAATTTTTAGTTAAATGGCGTGCAGCCTATGATTATATCATTGATGGTGTCATATGTATTAATGATTATATGTATGAAAGAAAAAATAAAGGAAACCCTGACCATGCTTTTGCGTTTAAAAAAGTGATGAATGACCAAGTAGTTGAATCAAGGGTTGTTGATGTTTTGTGGTCAAAAACGAAATATGGTTATGTAAAACCAAAAATTAAAATCCAACCTGTAAATATTGGTGGCGTTGTGATAACATATGCAACTGCTCATAATGCCAAATTTATTGTTGATAATAAAATTGGTATTGGAAGTGTTATACAAATTGTACGAAGTGGTGATGTAATTCCCAAAGTATTAAAAGTTATAAAACCATCCAAAGAGTTAAAAATGCCTGACATGGCTGTCAAATGGAATAAATCGAAGGTGGATTTAATTTTGGTGGATGCCGCAAACGACCCAATGGTTAGGGATAAAACTACATTGGCATTTTTCAAAACAATAAACGTGGATGGTTTGAAAGAAGGAAATATTAAAAAAATAATTGGGGCTGGATATGATACGATTGGTAAAATTTTGCAAATAACTGTTGAAAATTTGCAAGAAATCCCGGGATTTAAAGAAAAAATGGCGAAAAAAATATACAATAGTATTCGTGTACAGTTAAAAGCTGCTTCGTTACCATTATTAATGGATGCTTCAAATATGTTTGGTAGGGGGTTGGGTGAAAATAGAATGAAATTAATTATGGATGCTTATCCGGGAATTCTTGAAAGCAACGAGAGCAACGATGATAAACGTGAAATGGTTATGGAAGTTGAAGGGTTTGCTGAAAAAACGGCAATGAAATTTGTAAAAAATATTAATTCTTTTAAAGCTTTTATGAAAGAAAATAAATTAGATATGAAACACGTGCTTGTTAAAAAAAATGTGGATAAATTACATCCGTTGTATGAAAAAAAGATTTTAATGAGCGGTTTTAGAGATGAAGATTTAAAAAGTAAATTAAGAAATTTTGGAGCTCTAATCGCAAGTGGTGTTAGTAGTCATTTGGATATTTTGATTGTTAAAGATGAAAATACAAAAGGGGGTAAAAAAGAAAAAGCGGAAAAAATAGGAACAATTCAAATTATGACGAAAGATGAATTTATTAAAAAATATTAAAAAAATATTAAAAAAATATTAAAAAAATATTAAAAAAATATTAAAAAAAAAAAAAAAAAAAAAAAAAAAAAAAATAAAAATAAAAATAAAAAAATAAAAATAAAAAAATAAAAAAATAAATTAAAGTGGTACATTAGAATATAATTTTAAAATCCACTTGTTTTTCAACATCTTGGTTTAAAAATTCCCACATTTTTTTATATATTTTTTGATTTTTTGCTTCTTTTTCTTCACCGCCCAAAATATTATTATTTACATTAATAAACCTATCGTTTGATATGCCTTCTTTTTTTTCAAATAATTCGCATATAAGATTTCTTTGTATTTTCCTTACCAAGTCGGATAAATCATTTAATTGAAAAACACACCATGTGCCAGTATAATAATATATTTTTTTCTTCTGCTTCCAAGCTAGTAATATATTTTCATTTAATAGATATTTAATTATAATTAAATATCCATTGATATAAGAATTATGAAACATATGTTGTAATGAATCATTTAATTTCAAATTTTCAAGGAAAGTATTGTAATTTTGATATGTTACACCATTAATATGGTTATCTTGTTTATTTAACCAATCAATGATGGTTATTTTTTGTTTCTTTTGGAATACTTTATTCTCCAATCTTTTTATTTTATCTTTTAATTGTTTGTTTTCGGAAATTAACAATTTTACCATTTTATATATTTTATTTTGACTAGGTACAATATCGAATTCATTATTTTTAGTATTATCTAATTCCATGCATAGTAATACATGTTTTTGGTATGATTTTTGATTGATATATGATTTTTTACAATACGTGCAAATTTTCAAATCCATTATAATAATTGGATTTTAATTGTTTAAAATTTAAATCAATTTTTTATTCGAATAGAATGCGGCTACTTGTTACTTTTGATATTATATATTCGTACATATTTTCGTTGGATACTACTTTTTCCATTTTTTTGTTAGATATATGTAACAATTCATTTGTATTTTCACCAAATATCAAATAAGGTTCGTCGTACCGTGTAAATACTTTAACCGTATGTAATTTAGTAATCATGTTATATACGGACCCCCATATATGATGAGATAAATTGTTTTTTATTTCACTATGGGTATTTTTTATATCATATTTCCAAGATTTAAAATGAATATTTGAAATATCTATTATATAGAGCCAAATTTCAAGAGGTAATTTTGTAATATTCATTAGATCTTTTATAACTATTTTAGATTTATTCATGTTTTTTTTTGAAAAAGTATGGTAAAACGTATTTAATACTTAATTAATACTTTTGCTATACTTTTTTCAAAAGTATATATATATGTCTATTTGTAATGATTCAAATCCAATAACAAGTTGTAACGGTCAATTTATTAAACCATTCGACACCCGTTTAAATGTGAGAAAAGGAAAAATGTCTTCATCTTCCCATATTGATGAAAAGAAAGCTTTGACAGTACTAGGTGCTTCTGGTGAACATATTTCACTAAATGGTCCGTGTAGAAGTGATGTAGGGATTGTTGGTGATATTATACCTTCGGTAACAAAGTGTTGTTACAAACCGGGGGTTAAGGGACGTATACGTGGAATAAGCACAGGGGTTGATAAAAAACATGGTAGTTATGATAGATATTTGGCAAGAAAAAAAGGTTTGAATATTATACGTCAAAATTGTAAATAGTTTCATTTTGTTCTATGTTGTTTCATTTTGTTTCGTGTTGTTCTTTCATGCATTTATTTATTTGTTTAATAACATCGTTAGTTGAAGTTTTAAATAAAAATGGGAAAAATGCATGTATTAGTGCTTTTATTGATGCTATTAATAGAAAGAAAAAGAATTTCAATGAAAAAAAAAGATGTTGGAAATAAGTCATGCCGTTTTCGTTAGGATGTCGTGTCAAAGAAATATTCATATACATATTGCTTTCGAAAGTATTATTTGATATTATAAATTATTGGATAAATATCTAAAGCTGGTACCCTACCGCTATATCCTTTGACCTTATATTTACTACCAACTTTTATTTTGGTCCAGTCTTCTGCTCTATTAAAATCACCAATAAACCATAAATTATTTACCATATATAATGTATCATTTTCATCAACTACCATATAATTAGCACCTCTTCTACGTGGTCTAATGTATTTGTTTTTTATTGTAATCTCTGTTTCAAACTTTGTTGCATAAAAAACTATTATTTTAAAAAAAAATTTAAAAAAAATAAAAATAAAAAAAATAAAAAAATAAATTTTTTGTTTAAATGTAAATTCCATATACATATACTTTTGAAAAAAGTATAACAAAAATTTGTTTTTGGTTATAACCCAAAAGTTTGTTTTGTTAAACTTTTCTCAAAAAGTTTGTTTTGTTAAACTTTTCTCAAAAGTTTGTTTTGTTAAACTTTTCTCAAAAGTTTATTCTTTAAGGTTATGAATATAGTATACTTCGGTTGAGTTTTTTGGATTGCAGGTGCAATAATTTGATATTTTCAATTTTTTGCATATACCGGAAGGATGTACGTCGATATCTTGTGCTAATTTTCTCAATGAATTGTATATTTTAATTTCTTTATCGCAGTTAATAAGTAAATAATTATTTTCTTGTATAAATGTCATTAATTTAATTTTATTTTTAGTAACAATAAAGTCTTTTTTTTCTTTTGACATTTCAGCTTGTTCGCTATGATAATCTTGTTTAATAATTTTATTCATCCTAATATTATTAAAAAAATATTTTTAAACTAATTGTAAATAGTTATTTATCTAGAGCGATATTTGCCAATTCGTCAGCTCTTTTATTAAGGTTTCTTTTTACATGTTTGAATGTAATTTTATCGAAGTTTTCGCGTGTCACCAAACATTGTATTTCGTCATATAATGGTTTCAAATTTGCACTTTTTACTTTCCAATTCCCATTCACTTGCTCAATTGCCAATTTTGAATCCCCAAAAACATTTATTTCTCGGATATCATATTGAATACATATTTTCAATCCCGCCAATAAACCACTATATTCTGCAAAATTATTAGTTTCAATGCCTAATTTTTTTTTATAAACAATATATTCATGATTATCTTCGTCATAAATGACGCCACCGAAAGAAGATTGTCCGGGATTCCCCCTACTTGCTCCATCAAAATACATCGTATACATAATTTTATATATTTTTTAAATATAATTTTATATATTCAATTTAAACAAAAAAATACAAATAAAACATATGAAAATTTTCCCGCCAAAAGAATTATACAACGATGAGCAAATAGAAGATGAAATACAAAAATTGCGAAGAAATTATTTTTGTAATATTATTTTAAATACTATTAACTATTTTAATAATTGTTTTAAATAGTTACTATAAAAATTTTATATATATAATTTATGACGGACTTAAATTTTGATTTAAATATTTATAGTTATTCGATTAGTGAATTGAAAGCCTTTTTATTTATTGATAATAGTTATAATGTTTTTATTTTAACAAACAACATAAATGAATTAAAAAGGAAAATTAATTCCCTACAACTATGTAAAAAAGAAAAAACGGAATTCAATATTTTTATCAATGAAATGGAAATTAAATTAATAAAAGATTTAGAAAAAGTAAAAAAAAAGGGGGTACAAGAAGAGTTACATGAAAATATAAAAAATTTAAAGATTCAAATAGAAAACATTAAAAATTCAATTAAAGAAAAAGACTGAATTTAATAAATTTTATAATAATATATGAATTTTTGTAATTTCGATTTATCGAAATTACCTTTAATAAAGGTAACATTAAATGGTGAAATTACATCTAAAAAAATGGATGTTTTTTTTAAAAAATGGTTAGAGATATATATTTTGAAGACAGACCATTCAATTATTTTTGATATAACAAATGCATATTCACCGAATGTAAAGTGTGCAATTAAATTAGCAAAATTTATTAAAAAAATAAAAGAGAAACCACCCTTCCTACAAAGATGCATAGTAATCATTAATGAAAATGGAATTTTAAGAAATCTATTTAAAATGGTATTTACAATTACAAGGCCTGCAGCACCAATGTTTGTTTATTGGAAGAAAACAAACGAACAATATATTAACAACGATACAATAATGGATGTATTTCATACAAATATATTAAAATTTCAATATATTAGACCATGATTTAAAATGTATTTAAAAGATATATGGGTGCCGGTGTTTTACCTATTGCAAAACATAATGGAAAATTATATTTTCTTTTTTCAAGAGAGTATGAGAAAAGGAAAGGAAAGGAAGAATGGAGAGATTTTGGTGGTACGCGAGAAAACAATGAAACCGACGAAGAGACTGCTGCTAGGGAAGGGTGGGAAGAATCGGCTGGATTTTTGGGTTCACAGAAAAAAATAAAAAAATTAATCAAAAAAAAAATATTGAAAGTAACTAATATTTATTCCACTTTTGTAATATTAATTGATTACGATAAAGCATTACCAAAAAAATTTAATGAGAACTTCAAAAAAATGTATAAAAAAGATAAAACAAAAATATGTAAAAATGGCTTTTATGAAAAAGACAAGTTGAAGTGGATTTCACTTAATAATTTACCACAATATTACCACATTTTCCCTACGTGGTATAGAAAAATAATAAGAAAAATATATAAAGAAATAAAAAAAAGAGCCACAGATTTATATTAAAATATAATCATAATTTATATGATTTATGATTATTCTTGTTCGATAAATAAAACAGATACATATGTTTATTTATCTTGTTCAAACTTTAATGCAAATATAAAATTATTAGAAAAACGATTTTCTTTTAAATTTCCGAAGGGTTTAAAAGAATATTTTTCAGGAGAGAAAAATAAAATTAATACCTTTCTTATCGATAAAAAAAAATTTATAATAGCAAAAGTAAATGAAAAGAAATGTTCCAAAGATAATTTAGATAAAACCATTAAAAAAATATGCAATATCATAAAAAATGAAAAAAAAATTGTTAATGTTAATATCATATTGGCACCCATAAAAAATTTTGTTCGATATCAAATATTGAAAGTACTTCATCATTCATACCTTTTTACGAAATATAAAAAATCAAACGCAACTACAAAAAAAATAACTTTTTGTGCTGATGGTGCATTTAAAAAGATTATTAATAATGCAATAAAAGAAGGCGAATTAATAAATGATATGCGGGATATGGTGAATGAACCCGCCAATAATATGAATTCTCAATATTTTTTAGAATACGTTAAAACATTCAAAGAAAAGGGTCTTAAATTGGAGGTTATGAAGGAAAATAAGCTCAAAAAAGAAAAATTTAATTTAATATTGGCGGTCAATAGGGGTAGTGAAAACGAACCTTTCATGCTAACTTTAAAATGGTTACCTTTAAAGAATAAAAAACCCATTGTTTTATTGGGGAAAGGTGTAACATTTGACGCAGGTGGTATGAATTTGAAAAAATATGATTTTTCAGACATGAAAACAGATATGACCGGTGCCGCGGCGGTATTTACATTGCTTCGTTTTTGCGCATTAAATAATATAAAGAAAAATGTTATTGGTATTATGCCTTTGGTTGAAAATATGTTGAATGAAAAATCACACAGACCGGGTGATATTATTAAAAGTCACAGTGGTTTAAATGTGGAAATTACAAATACTGATGCGGAAGGTAGACTTATTTTGGCAGATGCACTATCTTATTCAAAACAATTTAATCCGCGTTATTTAATTGATATTGCAACATTAACAGGTCAAGCTGGTGGTATATTTAATAATTTGGCAATAGTTGTATTGGGTAACAATAAACCTTTGATAAATAAATATGAAAAGATTGGTGTTAATATGAATGAGAAAATTTGGTCTTTACCGTTGTGGAACGAATATCGAAAAAATATGGAATCAAAAATAGCCGATATAAAAAATTCAAGTAACAGTCCTTCCGGTACTATAAATGCAGCTATATTTTTAAAAGATTTTGTACCACCGAAGACAAAATGGTTACATGTCGATATAGCGGGGGTGTCATTTAATAAAGAAATTGGTGCAACTGGACACTCTATTCTGTCTCTATATGAATTAATAAAGAATATCTAGAGAATTTTTATATTTGTAAAATGTAATGGATGATAAATATAAATTATATGGTATAACAATTATTTTAGATATTATACTTTTGTTGATTTTATATTTTAATGATTTGCAACTATTTGATAAATCATGGGTTTATTTGATATTAGTTGTACATTTTATATTTTATATTGCATTGTGGAAAAATAACAGGGGTGTATTGGATATCCTACATGTTATAATTTTTATTTTTCCAGTTTTATCTATATTTGCCAAAAATATATTTATAAAATTGGTTTCTATTTTTCTTCTTATTGTTATACAAATTTTATGGGTATGTGAAAATAGATGTATTTTAAATGAAGGTGAACAAACATTCGGTTATGGCAATAAAAGCACTATATTTTGTATTATTTTTACACCAGTTTTAGCTTTAAATATGGGGTATTCAATGACGAATTCAATGAAGAATTCAATGACGAATTCAATTTATTGATGCAGTAAACGCCGCAAATACTGTTAACAAACAATAAAAGCACTAAAAAAACCGCACTAAAAAAAGAGCACTAATATGGTAAAATACATTTAAAATATACATATATTTTAAATGTATGAAAAGAATGTTATTCAATTCATCGTGATGACAATAGTTGGTATGGCGTTCAATCCAATGAATATGTTAGCAAACAGTATTAGTGATATATTCTTGTCTTTGACTTTATTTTACGGCGGTTTATTAATGGCGTCGAATATGATGTGGGCCCATGAAATAATCCATTATTTAGCCATGGGACATTTTAATAGTACAATTTTTTTCCTAGGGATAACAATGTCTTTGATAATGACTCTAGTATTGAGAAATCAGTTGTTTGTCGGTGGCGACCAATGGTTAAAACGAATGATTGGACATCATTCGACGGCCATAACAACGACAAAAAAACTACTGGTTGGTATGAAAAATCCTCGTTTATTTAACTTGGCGAAGGGTATTGTGTACAATCAAAAAGTCGAGATTTTGTTTATGAAATCTTTACTTAAATGATTATAAAATTGAATTAAAATTTTATAGGGGATAATACGATATATAAAAATGGAAAAACCTTTCATAGCCGTCGTTCATTTCAACAATAAAACATTCGAAGAGAACGATGTGTGGAGAAAAGACAACTCATATGAAGGATGCATTTACGGTCTCGATAAAAGAACAGAAAACATACCCCATGGTGAAAAGATTATCATTATTGAAATGAATAATGATAATGATGAAATAACAGGCATCGGTTATATTACTAATATTTTTAAATCAGAAAACAGAAGTAGAATTTATAGTGATGAAAATTACAACCGGATTGTGTATAAAGGAAAAAAAAGAATTGATAGAAAAAAATTGTTGATTGGAAATAAGGATATGATTAAATATTTAGAGAGAATTTTGTTTAAAGGTTCAAGACATTTTAAAAGAGGAAACGGTGTATTAAAAATACCGCATAATAGATTGGCCTGTACATATAAAGAAAGGGAAAGAAAGCCTACCCAGTGCGGAAATTGTGGTGAGTTGGGTCATAATAAACGCTCTTGTAAAAATGAAGAACGGGTTAAAAGAAAGCACACAACAAGTGAAAAGAAAAATTGTAAATATTGCGGAGAAAAGTTGAAAGGTCATGTTTGCAAAGCAAATAAAATAGACGAAAACAAAAAAAATGAAATAATTAAATTCTTGAATGGTTTATTTTGATTTGAATTTTGAAATATTTTGAATTAATTTTGAAATATTTTGAATATTATTCAACCTTCATAATTAACATACAAAGCTTGATTTGACCATATGTAATTTTCGAGTTAACAATATCTTTTATAGGTCGAAGTTTATCTTTTCCAACTTTTTTTATCGCAATTTTTATTTCCTCTTCCATCTCTTCCGTTAAATTAAAATAGTCGCAATCGATATCAGCATCGTCGTTGTTTTCAAATACATCAAGTACGTATTGTTCAATTGTCCTTAATTTTACTTCCATTATATCGGCCATTTCCTTCATAGTCTTACCTTCTTTATATAATTTAAATACCGTTTTTTTAGGGTTTTTATTGTGTTTCTTCTTTTTCATTACTTCCTTCATAAATTCTAAACCGTAATTAGTAACAAAGTCTTCCGAAATACCATCGATTTTCAATAATTCTATAATATTTTTGGGTGCTTTATCGTTGATATTTGACACAACCTTATCATTCATGAATACTGAAGGGAGTATGGTGTGTTTATTGGCTATTTTATTTCTAATGTTTTTCAGTTTTACAATTTTATTGGGTTTTGTTGAAATATATGTATTGGGTTCATCGTCATCTTCTATTCGTCCCATAATGGGTAATTCATCGTTGATATCGACAGTACCTTTACCAATTGCAAAACCGTAACCAGCTTTAAAACGAATTAGAATTTCCTTTGCTATTAAAATATCAATAATATCGACAATTCTATTTTTGGAATATGTTGATTTTTGTTGAATTAGTTTTATAATTTTGCTAATACCAACATCGTGTCCTTTATCTTGACGATGTGTTGCAATAACGGTATTAATCATGATTGATTCTTTGCTCAAATCGGTCATTTGAGTTTTATAATTATTTAAACAGTTGTCGCACATATTGCATTTTTCCAAATGTTGTATATTATTTTCGGTGGGGAATTTACCGGTTTGAAAATAATAGTCTATTATTTTCTGCCGACACATATGTTTTTCTCTCAAAAATCGTCTAAAAATATTCATCATTGTTGTTTTTATTTTGATTTGTTTTGGATTTGTAGATTTATTTATAAGAAATTCGGTTGTTCTAAAATCACCAACATTATAATAAAGAGTTGCTTTACTATCGACACCATCTCTTCCGGCACGACCAATTTCTTGATAATAACTTTCAAGATCTGATGGAACACCGTAATTAACAACATGTCTAATATCTGATTTATCAATACCCATACCAAAAGAAATCGTGGCAACTATGACAATTACTTCACCTTTAATGAATTTTTCATGGCTAATATTTTTTTCATTTTTTTTCATACCACCGTGGTAACAAGCGGATGTTATATTCTGTTTAAGGAAATTATTATGCAATTTTTCACATAATTTCCTTGTTTGCACATAAACTATAGTCGGTTCTTCAAAAACACAGTTATTAAAACGATTTTTTGGTAAAATTTTAATAGATAGGTTGGTTCGGCGTGTGCCAAGAAAATATTCACACGCATCCTTTAAACCCAACATTTCGTACATTTCTTTAATAACGCGTGGTGTAGCTGTGGCTGTTACGGCAAGTAGTGGTGTGTTTGGGAATTTTTGTTTAATAACATTCAACTTTTTGTAACTTTCTCGAAAGTCGTGGCTCCATTGAGATACACAATGTGCTTCGTCGATGGCGAATAAACCAATGTGTTTTTTTAATTTTGCAAATGCTACAATTCTCGGCGTTATAAATTCAGGCGTTGTATAGATTATCTGGTAATTTGTATATTGAGAAAATGGAACAGACGATTCGGAATTTAAACAAACCGCTTTGATGTTTTTTGAATTTAAATATTGACATTGGTCATTCATCAAAGAAATGAGTGGCGATACAACAATTGTCATTTTATCTGTAAATGTTGCTGGAAACTGATAAAGCAGGGATTTACCACCACCGGTTGGGAGGATAGTAAACACGTCTTTTTTATTTAATAAATCTGAAATAATTTCTTTTTGATTTTCTCTGAAATTATTAAATCCATATATAGATTTAAGATGGGTTTCCATGATATTTTTTTTGAATAAAAAAATTATTTAAATTATTTAAATTCAATTTTTATTTACAAAAACAAAAGACTTTTCACTAAATTATCTTCGAAGTCAGTAGTATTTTGTACGTATGTACGTGTTTTACTGCCTATCTTATTACCGTCTTTTACCTCACCATGTTTGTCGTTGAACCAATCGTCCCATTTAATATATTTTTTGAAATCATCAACGTCGGAAAACCATTTACATCCAGCCATATATTTTTCTTGTTCAGTGCTACAAACTTTTACAGAACGTGTTTTTTCTCCACGAACAACATTCTCTCTTAATACAAAATAAGATGAGTCGTATTTTTCACTAGTAGTCCAACAGGATGGTAAGATAAAGTCAACGCGTTGATTAAATAATTTACTAACTTTATATAATTCTTTATTGCAATATGTCAATATTTCGTCCATTCTTTCAACTTTTTTATATATTTTTAAAGCTTCTTCTTTACCATATAAACGTACTTCTTTTAATAATTCATCGGGGACGTTATTCATATCATATAGATATCCAGACAATTTCTTTTCATCGGTTTCTCTTACTCTAACCAATGAATGATATATATCATTATATGTTTCAAGTGTTGTGACATAAAACATTTCATAAATATGAAGAATTTTTAACATTTTCTCTCTGGCTCTATTATTTTTAATAATAATAGATTTAAATTTTGATTCGGTAATTTTATTTCTAATAAAATTAATTCGGTGATTTAAACAACTGTCGTCGTTATTAACCGCTAACCTTACACGGTCCAATACAAAATGTTGAAAATGAGTTATTTGTCGATGTTTTATGTACATAAACTGTAAGAATAATGTTTGATATATTGAATTCTCAAATATTGGAAGAGAAATAAGATGTAATGTACCCCAACTTTTGGACATTTTTTCGAAAGAACCAGTAATTCGCAAACTGTTTGTGGAATAGTGCATATACTTGCGTAATTTAGATGTGGTGGGTAAACCACCACATAAAACTTCGCCAACGTTTCGCAATTGTTCTTTATTATTTTTTTTCCATTCATAGAAATGAGGATTGTGGATAACACCAGTGACTTCCATACCAGTTTTCCAACTAAAAGCAACTTTACACTCGACACACCACATTTGGTCGCAACCACTAATTTTAAAGATATGTACAGCGCATTTTGGACAATTTTTGGTTTCATCTTTAATGGCTTTGTAACTAGCAGCATTGTCCGGGTTACATACGTGTTCTTTTGTTTCGCCTTGTGTTTTTTCCCCGAAATGTTTGATTTCGAAGCAACCACCGCATACGCGAGCAAAACAGCTATAACATTTGTATTTTTTCGAAAGAAACCCATTACACTCTTCATTGGGACATCTTTTTTTAAATATCTGTTTTACTACTTTACCAGTTGTGAATTCTCTCTTTTTTTTTTTTAATTGATTTAATCCCTTTTGAGCATTACTCCATAAAATATTTATTTCATCTATTTCCATATTTTTCTTTTTAATTTCTAAAGAAATTTTTTCCGCTTGACAAGTGTTAAAAACTTGATTCATTGTATTGGGGATTTTGCTTTTTTCAATATTAAAAAGCAATTGCTTTTTATGTGTTTTATATTCATTTTTCATGAATTTTTTCGTAAAATTATCAACGCAAAAATCAAAATCCCAACTATGTTTGCATTTTGGACATGACGGGTCCAATTGTAAAAATAAAATACTTTGTTTAACACAGTCAAAGCAACCCTCAAAATCACAGAAACCACATTGCATCTTTTTTTTTGTTTTTTCAAAACATATTTGACATGGACAATCTTTTGGTTCCTCTGTTGTTTCACCTTTTGTTTCGCCCATTGGTTCTCCAGTTTCCCCCATTGTTTTTGTTTCTCCTTGCATGGTTTATCCTTTGTATATGTTTTTATTGGTTTATATAATTAATTTAGAATTATTATAATTTAAAATCAATTTATAAAAAATAAATATATGGCAGATTTTGATATAGAAAATTATAATGTTGAAGAACTAGTAAATATATTGGGATTAGGTTCTGAAATCCCATTAACAAATGATAAAATAGTGTCAACTATAAAAATATTTACGGATAAATTTAAAACTAGATTTGAAGAAAAACAAATTACAGAAGAGAATAAAACCATGTTTATTAAATTTTTTAATGACATTCGAGAAAAGTTATTAATTAATAAAAAAGATGAGACAATAAGAGATTTATATGATGAAGAAATATCGGTTGAGGGTATGACTCGAAAAGCTATCCCAGTAAATAGTAGAGAACCGAGAAAAGCGATTTTATATGATAAAGATATTATGGGTGATACGCGTATTACAGGGATGCAAAATGTTAATCAATCACCATTTGACAATGTAACAACTGACTATAAAAATCCCCTTTTAAGAAATACGGCAAAAACATTAGTGACAATTGATAGCGCATACAGGACAATCATACAGGAAACCGATTGTTCTGGTAATATAATAGAAGATGGTAAAAAAACAAAATCACAAACGGCGAGTAATTTCACAGTAAATTTATCTCTACCTATAAAAAATGTGTTGGAAATTACCTTTGCTAGTGCAAGTATTCCAAATAAATGGTATACGTTTGCAAGCGATTACGGTACTAATTATTTCATTGAAAAAAGGGTAGATGTTGACACCTATACTGATATAAGTAATGTATTTATAACAAGTGGTAATTATAACGCAGAACCAGGCCCGATAAATATTATTGATGAATTAAATAGTAAAACAAATAGAATAACTTTCACACATAACCCAATATCCAACAAGGTAACGATAAAAAATAATATGAATTATAAAATAAAAATAGATTGGTATTCATTAAGTATTCCATTGTGTTCAACGTCTGGGAATGGTGGTAAAATAGATTATAATTTGGGTTGGTTGTTGGGGTTTCGCAGTATAAACAATATTTTGGAAGCATCTGATTCACCTGGTGATTCGGAAGAAGCGAGTTCGACATTAAATACAACAGGGTCAACATATTTATATATTTCAGTGGATGATTTTAATAATAATAAACCAAATCAAGATTTAGTATCATTTCAAAATAATGTTGTTGCGTTTAACATGCCGAGTTATTATGTCAAAACGACGATGTGTTCAGATGCCGATTTAACAAATACAGCATATACAAATCCAAGTAATCTATTTTGTGGGAAAAAATATAACAATAAAGATTTATCTTCCAATTTAACTTCAAAACAAAGGTACACGATAGACCAAATAAAATTAGCCATGCAAAGTAAAAAATCTGAAAGGTATTCAAGTCCCAACAGCCCCGATATTTTAACCAAAATAAATGTTAATTTAACAGGTGATTATACACAAGTGGAAGAAGTAAATTTAGAATATAAGAAACGTTTTTATTTTGGACCTATAAATTTAAAAAAATTACATATTAGATTATTAAATGACAAAGGAATGGATATAAATTTAAATGATAATGATTGGTCTTTTTCTTTTTATGTTACAACAGTATATCAAGTATAAATTATAGACAAATTCAGCTTATAGTACAACAACTGCTTTGTTGAGCATAAGAACAGGTATCTCTATTTTTCAAAACCAATTTATTTTTTTTTATTCCACCACTTATACCCGGGTGATTGTCAAAATCATAAGTATCAATGATGTAATCGACCATTTTATATAGGGGTAATTTAGTATTTACATTGTTAAGTGCGGATGTTTCCATATATATTAAGTTTTTTTCGTGAAATTTCGTTATCATTTCTTCCTTTGTAATGATTCTTTCGGTGGAATCACATTTATTACCTATAACTATAATTTTAATATCACAATTTTTATTTTTATTGATTTCGTCTAACCAGTAATTGATTTTTTTTATTGACTTTTGACTAGTCAAATCAACAACATAGAAAATACCCGCGATATTTTTATAATAACTACGGATAATTGGTGCAAAACATTCCTGCCCTGCCGTATCCCAAAATTGCAATTTAAGATTTTTCGAACCTCTTTCCATATATAAAACATTAAATTCCACACCTATCGTGGGTTGGTAAGCAGTGGGTTTCACTTGGTCGCAAAAGCAGGATAGCAACGTTGTTTTGCCACCCCCAGCTTCACCAATTGTTATTAATTTTATCACGTGGTTCATATATATATATAAAATATTATTTTCTACATGGATGTAGGCAAAAAAAATTAATATTTTGTGTTTGTATTTAAAAATACATCTTTTACCAGATTTTCAATATTTAACACGATTTCGATTATATTTTTTGCGTGTTTGTCCATATCTCTTTTAATTTTGCTTATTTTTCTTTTGATTTCGGAAGATATTTTAGATAATTTATCACAAATCTCTTTATCATGAAAATCGATGTGGTTTGCACAAAGGATGGCTTCAATTAAATCAACCGCGCATTTAATTTTGTTGTTATTATTATTTGTGTTATGTAGGTACATAACAGGTTTATTATTGATAATATCAATTTGGAAATCGTCTTTTTTACTAACACCTGACGAATTTGAGATTAAAATACCACCAAATACGTCGGCATTTTCTCTGATATCTTTTTCGAATTTATCGATTTCTTTTTTTGGTACATTGGTGGAGTAATCTTTATTATCAATGAGTATTTTCTTGTCATTTTTACAAGTGATGATGAAATCGCCTCTACCTGGTAAAGAATGCGTGTCTTCTATTTCATTTTTAGGAAATAACATGGTCAGAATTAGTTTCATTTTATCTTCACCGATTTTCCCTTTAACGGATGAATTATCATTTATTTTATGAATAGATAAAATGGATGCTTGCAATACGTCAATCTTATTTTCATAAGTATCGCGAATATGTTGTATTTCACCTTTATGTAATTTATTTGTTTCCAATTGTCTGGTTCTTTCGATATCATTTTGACAGTTTATGATATTGTTATTTTTATCGCGAAGTACATTTAATTCATTTGAAATATTTGTTATTGTGTTGTCTTTGAATTTCAGTTGATTTTTGTAATTTAAAGATACACTTGATTCAATTTGATGAAATAGTTGGTCTTGTTTTTCCTTAAATTCTCTCTGAATATTTTCTATCATTCTATTTTTTGATTCCAATTTACAAATATTAATTTTTTCTACTTCTTTTTCATGCAGTTCCATATCTTTTAGTTTTTTATTGAAATCGCTGTTTTCCCATCTTTGTTTTTGGTTTTCAGTAGATGAAAATGCGGTGATGCCTAATTCCAATACTTTAATTAATTGTTCTGGATTCAAATCTAATATTTTTTGTAATAATGCGGTATTTTTTATTTTTGGTATGGAGATTTGTATGAATTCCATTTTAACTATAAAATGTCTTTGTAAGTCTTTAAGTTTTTTTACATAATTTTTAAATATCATTAAATTTTAATGGATAAAATAGTACATATCAAAGAGAAGAGTGATATGATTTTGGAACCTTTGCAGGTTATGATACAATTAAGTTTATTAGCACATTGTCCAATTGGTACTAAATTAAGTATATCGGAAAATACATTATATTTACAGAAGCCTTCGTGGAGTCAGGGTATGACGCGCTGGTATAAGAAAGATAATAAAGATGATTTATATTATTTATTTCAAGCGATAAGGCGATATTATTTATGGTATAAACCAGATACTTGTGTTATTTATGAAAAAATATTGTTATCTGCCATAAATGGATTGAAAAATTTAATTAAAACATATGAAAATACCGACAAAATTTCAATAAGACATACATTAACGCTGTATACAAACATATTAAGTTTGGAATCGCCTGATTTATTTAAAGATACGACGGCAGATGTGATTAATATAGATAAAGTATTTGAAAACATTACGAAAATGTATAGTAAAAAAATATTATCGGTTGTTCATAATGTGTTGGCTATTTTGGAAAAGGAGGATGTTGAAGATAACAAGAAATATATTTACGATGGATTACAAAATATTTTAATACCTCAAAATATTAGAATAAAACAATGGATCAGAGAGAATTTAACTTGTTGATTTTAAAAAATATTAACTAATTATATATGATACCATCAGAGTTTGGGTTTATTTTTTTGTATGTAGCAGCCTTTGGCTTTTCTGATTACTATGTTAAAATTACTAGGTTAAAAGGTTTTCATTATTTGTTATATTATTTTATAATTGCGATTATAGGTTTTGCAGTATTGTTTAAATGTGGTTTTTTTGAAAAAAAAAATGTATAATAATAGTATATATGCCAACACCAGCAAGAAATACAGCAATCTCGAAGCCGCGGAGCTTCCCACGCCGTCCAAACATACATAAAATAAAGAATTCTGGTTTTCTAAAAAATGATAGCGTTATGAATTCTCATTTTAGCATGAATTTGTTTGGTTCCGCCAACTCAAGTAATAGAAAACAGGGTACATACACAAACATAGCCGCTCTTTCAACTGGAAGCGACACTGCCGCTATAGCTACTGAAAAAAAAGACCCAAATAAGGAAATACGCCAGGCAAGTAAAGAGGCAAATGTTGGTCAAATGGACAGGTTAAATAGGTTGAAAGCAGTAAACATTTATGGCTCTAAATAGATAATAATTTAAAATTTTAAATTATTATATATGATGAATTTGTAAAAATTTCAAAGATTAACCCATTTCTAAATCGTGTTTATGAGGTAATCTTTCTTCCGTTTTGGAAGAAATTTGCTTTATTATTCTTTTTTTTGTTCTATTCAATACCCTTTTATTCAATGCTCTATTATTCGATGTTTTTTTAAGCAATTCTTTATTCACTGCTTTATTATTCTCTGTTTCTTTATTCTCTGTTTCTTTATTCTCTGTTTCTTTATTCTCTCCATTATCTGTTTTTTTTATATTTGATGTTTCAGGAACTCTGTCTGAAAGTGGTCTACAATCTCGAATTTTATTTTTACATGATGAACGTTTTTTGAATAAAATAAAAAATACCATGGAAATAAATAATGTACCTGATATTGAAATAACAATAACAGGGACAATTTCTACATTTTTTGATGATGACGGTGATTTAATTAAATCATTTGATGATGGGGTAATTTGTAATGGTATTTCTAAAGTCGAAATTATTGTAGAATCTGTCATAGTTTTTGTTACTATTGTTGTTTTTGTTGTGTTTGTTGTGTTTGTTGTGTTTGTTATATTAGTTAAATTTGTTGTGTTAGTTAAATTTGTTATGTTAGTTAAATTTGTTATGTTAGTTAAATTTGTTATGTTAGTTAAATTTGTTATGTTAGTTAAATTTGTTATGTTAGTTAAATTTGTTGTGTTTGCTTTATATATTTTTGTAATTTCAACTGCTTCGAAACATGCATAAAATTTCATTGAATAAATATTATTTCCAGTACGCCAAACTTCATTACAATTATTTATTTCCATGCTATTTATTGTTGATAATAAAAAAAATAAAAATTTTTTCATATAATTAAATTAAAATGCAATCTTAAATATCTTTTTATAAATAATTTAAACAAATTTATTTATAATTATAAAAGATGACAAAAAAAGTAGCAATAGGGATTGATCTAGGCACTACATATTCGTGTGTCGGTTGTTGGAAAAATAATAATGTAGAGATTATTGCAAATGAACAAGGCAATAGAACAACACCGTCGTATGTAGCTTTCACTGATGCTGAAAGATTGGTTGGTGTTTCGGCAAAAAACCAGGTATCTATGAATACGAAAAATACAATCTTCGATGCCAAACGTTTAATTGGTAGGAAGTATTC
>Ga0209279_10000673_pt1 | contig 20729 bp, 18 predicted proteins | sample CoawatmetaG00DNA_3_FD_187508 | JGI IMG/M metagenome (GOLD analysis project Ga0209279, IMG submission 187508) | Marine microbial communities from the West Antarctic Peninsula - Coastal water metaG006-DNA (SPAdes) (version 2) | ecosystem: Environmental > Aquatic > Marine > Coastal ... | reverse complement strand
ATTTTTGTTTTTGGATCAACTAACCTCCCCTCAACAATTAAAAAGTTAAAGTTTTCATCACTATAAATTATTTGCCCTCCAATAAAAATTTCATAAAGGTCGTTATAGTTTGTTTTTTGAATACTTTTAATCGTTAATTCAGGGTAAGTTTTTTTAATAATTTCTTTCAATTCTTTCTCACCCGACATAACGTTTAAATTGATAAAAGTTAAAAAAATTATTAGAGCAATTTTAATCATGAAATAGCCTTTTTAATAAGTTGTTGTTTTAGAAATTTTGATTTATCGAGCAAACCCATTCCTTTTTCAATGACACCAATCACAATAGATGATTTTTTTGAGAAAATCCAATTAAGGCCAAGAGTTAAAAACCCCATCTGACTTACATCTTCTTTTCTCGCCCTCTCGTATTTGCGCAGAAAACCTCTCAAACCAATATCCATACAATCTCTTTTATCAATATTTTTTTCTAAGGAAATAATATCCCTTATACCTAGATTTAAACCTTGTCCTGCCATAGGATGAATGAAGTGGGCTGCATCTCCAACAAGCAAAATGCGACCCTTAAAAACACTCTCTACACTGTTCATAAAAAGAGGGAAAGATTCTTTTTTTGAAGCAATTTTTATATCTTTATAATGGTTACCGATAATTAGATTTAATTTATTTTCAATAGATTTATCATCAAGGTTATTAAGTTTTTCAAAGAATTGGTTATCGCATGACCATACAATTGAAACCAATCCTTTTCTAATCGGTAGCACTGCTAAAATACTTTCTTTTAAAAAATATTGAATTGCTTGCTTTTGTATTTCAGACTTAACTTTAAGTTCAAATGATAGAGCTGTCTGCTTAAAATCGTGCTTTAATGAATTGATTGTTATTTTTTCTCTGACCATTGAATTAGCGCCATCACAAGCAATTATGATTGATGCTTTATGTTCTTCATTGTGTGACTTTAAAATAGCTTTCTCTTGTTCTTTTTTAATCTCAAAATCAGTAGCTAATTTTTTGAAATGTTTTTCATTATTAAATGTTTCCTTTATAGCTTTATTCAAATCTTTTTCATTTACCATGTAAGCAAGTGCAAGCTTGTTAGCATCTTCTGCATTGAGGGTGACAGAATTTTTAATAGAGCTATCAAAAATTTTCATACTTTTAATTTCGCTAAGTGACTCAAAAAATAATGAGGGAAAGCCAAGTGACCTTAGCCAGTCGACACAGGACGGAGAAAGCGCAAAAGTTCTGTTTTTTATTTTTGATACTTTTGCAAAATGGTTGATTTCAAAACCTTTTGATTTCAACATAATATGCAGAAGCTCTCCGATTAAACCACCACCTATGATAATAATTTTATTTTGAATATCATTCACCATAACTCATCTTCCTAACAAATGATTGTTTGATAGGTCTTGCAATATCCAATAAAGAGAGTGAATAGCCTCTAACTTTTTTTAGTCCTACCAGATCATTTGAAAAGCCCTTTACGAGCATTTCAGTGAAATTAAGTATTTTTTTTCGCTCGCCTGCTCTTGACTGTTTATATTCATTAAGCAGAGCTTCTAAACTTTTTATCTTTGAGTGATCTATTAAAGACTGATTAAGCTTGTAAGCATCCCTTAATCCGATATTTAAGCCTTGTCCAGCAACGGGATGCATGGTCTGTGATGCATTCCCGAGAGCTACAATATTTGAATGCATTACTTCCACATATGTTTGTTTTAAATCAAACGAGATTCTTTTCTCACATTCTAGAAAGCTTCCAACTCTGTCGCCAAAGCTTTCATGAAGCTGTGATAAAAAACTTTCTTTATTCAATTTTTCAAGCTTTTCTATAAATTTGCTTGGCCCTGTCCAAACCAATGAGAATTTATCGTCTTTATTAGGAAGTAAGGCAATAGGTCCATTTGAGGTGAATCTTTCATAGGCGACATTACGATGAGGTATTTCAGTCAAGACTTTAGTTACAATCGCAGTATGATCGAAGTGTTTTATTTTTTTATTTATCTCCAGCCCTTCAATATCTTCGGCAGCTCCATCAGCCAAGATAACAAATTCACTTTTCAAGTTTTTTATTTTATTATTAGTTTCTAATGAAAGATTGAGCATAGCTTTTTCATCTATACATTTAGTAACCTTTGTTTCATAAAATGTCTTAACATTACTTATGCATTCTATCTCCTCTTGAAGGACCGCCATTAGATCACCGTAGGAAACAATATATCCTAATGATTGTTCATTGAATTCTCCAGCATCCAATAAAGTCCTGCCAAAAGAACCAACCTGACTTGTATGTATCTTCTCTATCTTAGTTATGTTTTTCTTTAATCGATCCCAAATTCCAATTTCCTCCAAAATAAGTCGGCTTCCATTTGAGAGTGCGAGTGCTTTATTATCTTGGTTAGTGGCGCCACGATTTTTAGACTCAAAAATTTGAATTTTACCTTTACTAGCATGGTTTAATATTGCAAATATCAGACCAACTGGGCCACCGCCAATAATTACACAATCAGGCATTTGACGTCCCAATAACTTCTTCGAGCTCTTTTATTTCTTTTGGTGCATTCTTACTTAAGACATCATGGCCATTAGAAGTGACTAAGACATCATCTTCTATCCTTACCCCTATTCCCCAAAATTCTTTTGAGACATGATCGGATGGTCTGATATAACAGCCTGGTTCAATAGTCAGTACATTTCCTTCAGTAAACTTTACAGCTTGTGATTTCTTAGATTTGGATAAATATTTTCCTACATCATGCACATCTAAACCAAGCCAATGACTTGTTCTATGCATAAAGAACTTTTTATATAATTCTTTTTCATAAATTTCATCTCTTGATCCAATTAAAAGACCTAAATCTATTAAACCATCAATAATAATTTTAAGTGCTTCCTTGTGCGGATCATCAAAAAAATTTCCTACTTTAACTTTTTTGATGGCAGCTTTTTGTGCTAACAGAACTAATTGATAGATTTCTTTCTGAGCTAGGGAAAATTTACCATTTACAGGAAAAGTTCTTGTAATGTCTGATGCATAACTTCCTACTTCACATCCAGCATCTATTAACAAAAGATCTCCATTCTTTAGCTGAGAATCATTTTCTACATAATGAAGAGTGCATGCATTAATCCCAGATGCAACAATAGATGAATAAGCTGGGTTACGTGCCCCCTTCTTAAAGAATTGATTTAAAATTTCTCCTTCAATCTCATACTCGTATTTATCAGGCCTGGTTAATTTCATAGCTTGTATATGCGCATTTGCTGCAATATCTGCAGACTTTCTCATCAAATTAACCTCAAAATCGTTTTTAATAACTCTCATATCATCTAATATTTCAGATAAATCCTCACTTATTTTATTATTTTCTTTGAATAAACTAGGTCTAAAAATTTGATCAACTTCAGAAGATGGTAATAAAAATATTTTTTTACTTTTTATTAATTTAGGAATAAGTTTATGGGCTTCTGTTAATGAATAACCCTCATCAAATAAGAATTCTTTGCAAGCCTGCTTAGGGCCGTATATATAACCATTCCAGACTTCTTTTGTTTGATCTTTAGGCTTACAAAAAATTATCGATTTTGGGTTTATTCCTCCAAAAATAACTACCAATGAATCTGGCTCTGGAAATCCTGAAAGGTAATGAAAATAACTATCTGATCGAAATGGATAATGGCAATCTTTATTTCTTATAGACTCCTTCGAGTTTACAATTATAGCAACGCCATCATCTAATAAACATGAAAGCCTTTCTCTTCTACTTTTAAATTCTTTATAATCTTTCATATCTTTAATCATCTGAATTAATCAAATTTAAACGCTCTGGAGTACCTATGTCTGACCAAAATCCCTCATAAAATTCACCTTGAATATAATTTTTATTTATTGCATTTTCTAGTATTGGTGATAATTTAATTTTACTCCCTTCCATTAATTTATAAAATAATTTTGGGTCATAAATAGCAATGCCCGAAAAAGTTAATGAGCTATCAGAGTTCATTGTTAAGGCGCCATTGTTCAGCAAACCAAAATCGCCTTCTAAATTATGTTCTGGATTATTCACTAAAACTAAATGGCCAAGATTTGTTTTTTTTAAAGGTCTTATTTTTAGGTTCTTGTAATCATAATTTGAGAAAATATCAGCATTGATTACTACAAAAGGGTCATCTCCCAAGCTCTTGATTGCTTTCTTTATTCCTCCAGCAGTTTCTAACGCTTCAGTCTCTTCTGAAATGGATATATTTAATTCCCAATTCGAGCCATCCCCGACAAATTCGATAATTTTTTTTGATAAATAAGACACATTGATAACAATGTCCTTAAAACCAGCGTTCTTTAATTTTTTCAAATGCCAGTCAATCAAGCACCTTCCCTTGACCTTTAATAAAGGTTTGGGGTTGTCCTTAGTTAAATTACCCATTCTCTCACCTCTGCCTGCTGCAAGTATCATTGCTTTCATTTAATTACCTTATCTAAAAAATTTCTTAACTTATGAAAATCTCGATACCTTTCAGTCGCATCCATTAAGTACTTTTCAACTAATGGGATATTTTCAAGATATTGATTTTTTTTGTCTCTGATTGATAACCTTGCGAATATACCTAAAATTTTAAGGTGTCTCTGAATACCCATACATTCAAAATCTTTATAAAAGCTTGAGAATTCTAAATTATTGATTAGTTTATTTATTTTAGCTTCTTCCCAATACCTTACCGAGTGATCTAAAATAACGTCCTCATCCCACTCAATGTAAGCATCCTTTAAAAGAGAAACAAGGTCATAAGTTATGGGGCCTACTAATGCATCTTGAAAATCTAAAATTCCTGGATTATTTGGTTTTTGTATCATCAAATTTCTACTATGATAATCACGATGAACAAAACAATTTTTCTGGTTTGAAACTTTTTTACTAATTTCTTCAAACAAAATTATTAATTCGTCATATTCTTTATTATCAAACTCATATTTTTTATATTTTCCTAAGTACCACTCAATAAATAGAACCATTTCATCAAAAAGTATTTTTTCTGTATAGCTTTGGCAAAAATCTTTTTTTACAAATTTTTGCATTTTAATCAGTGACTGAACTGCATCATTATACAAGCTCTGCTGATTGTCTTCATTTAAGACATCAAGATAGGTATCTCTTCCAAAATCCTGCATCAAAATGAATCCAAACGTTTTATCTTCTTCAAAGATATCCGGAACATTAACTTTATTTTTTTTTAGTATATTACCAATTTTTAAAAAATTCTCTATTGGCTCATTTTGAGGTGGTGAGTCCATAGCTATAAAGATATCTTCAGCTGTTTTTACCCTAAAATATCTTCGAAAGCTTGCATCACTCGAAGCGGTGGAAATAGAAAAATCTATTTTCAATTTTTTTGAAAGCCAACTTTTTAATAAATCTGTTCTTTTTGATCTATCCAAATGAATTTCTCTGTGGTGATAAAATAAGTTCTTTTTTAATTTACATGAGTTATAATCCTCAACTCACTGATTTATATATTAGTTTTTTAAATTAAAGACTAAGGTTAATTAATAATTTATATGCTTAAAATGACTATATCAGGTTTCGTATAATTTGAATTTAAGAACAAAAAAATTCTGGATTTTTCTATTTATGTTTTTTGCATTCAAAAACATAAATCTATTTGCTGAAGAAATGAATCAAAATAGATATTCGCCTAATAATAAATTAACCGAAAATAAAATAACAATAGAAGGTGACTCACTAGAAAACATTCTTGACAGAAAGCTTAGGGCTTCAGGAAATGTCACAGTTTCAAAAGGAAATCAATCAATTACTGCAGATTTTATAGAGTATGATCAAATATCTGAAGAGCTTTATGCCAAAGGTAAAATTAGAATTACTACCCCTAATCTTCAACTTAAAGGTGCAGAGTTAGAAATGTCAATGGCAGAAAATACCGGTTTAATTACAAATGGCTCTTTTATTGCAGATATTAATCAAAATAGCACATCTAAATTCAATAAAAAATTAAGAGGAACCGCCACCCGTATTTTTATTGAAGGAGAAGATAAAAAGAAATTAGAAAATGCAAAAGTTACAACTTGTGAGGCAGGTCAGGATGAATGGTATATCACTAGTGGTGAGACACTTATGGACCAGTCCTCAGGTAATATAAAAGCAAAAGACGCTTTGCTATCGCTTAGAGGTGTTCCAATCATGTATTCACCTTATGTTGATTTTTCAATCACCAGTGAAAGAAGATCGGGTTGGTTGCTTCCAACTACAGGTTCAACAACAATGGGTGGATTCGAGAATTCAATACCGTATTACTTCAATTTATCTCCTACTTATGATGCAACACTTACAACTCGAAACATGTCGAAACGTGGGCTACAATTTGATGGTGAGTTCAGGTATTTGAATCAAAATTTTTCTGGTATATCTAATCTTCAATTCTTAAATAAAGATAGAGATACTAACAAGAATAGGCGCTATTTAATAGATATTAAACACTACCAACAATTCGGTGAAGGCTTTACTGGAATAATTGATTTTGAAAAAGTTAAAAAAAATGACAATAATTACTTTGCAGATATGTCTTCAAAAATTTCTGATACGAGTACTGTTAGCTTAAGACAAACAGCTAAACTAAATTATACAAAATCAAATGATTATTCAGATTTCAATGCAGACCTTCAAGTACAGAAATTTCAAAATTTAACTTCAGCCTCACCGTATGAGCTAAAGCCCCGCTTAAATGTAAACTTCACTAAAGATTGGGAGGATGCAGCAGATCAATCATTATATTTGCAAACAACAGCAAATTTCTCATTTGCTAATTTCACTACGGGTGAGAATGCGGGCAAAGGCATTCCTAAAGGCACCCGTCTTGCATCAACGCCTAGCTTAACATTACCAATGGAGGCGAGTTTTGGATATATAAAACCTAAAGTAATAATGAATTTAAGGCACTATGATCTGGATGATGCAGATATAAACCAAAAAAGCTTAGCTATTCCATCTTTTTCAATTGATTCGGGAATATTTCTAGATAGGCCTTTTAAACTTAGTGGTTATAATTTTACTCAGACACTCGAGCCCAGAGTTTTTTATACGTATACGCCTTATGATGACCAATCTGAAATTCCCATGTTTGATACCTCTTTGAATGAATTAAACCAATACAATATTTTCCAAGAAAATCAATTTTCTGGAAATGATCGTATTATGGATACCAATGCAATTACAACCGCAATTACTACGAGAGTATTAGATGATTCTGGCTATGATTGGATGACATTGACTATGGCCCAAAGATTTTACCTATCCGATAGAAAAGTTTTAAATGAGGCACAATTCGATGGATCAACATATAAAGGCGATAAATCTGATTTTTTAGTTAGCGCTAAAGCGAACCTATCAAAAGCATTAGAGTTATCGACTGATTACGAATATAATTTTTCTGAAGATATAACTAATAGGTTTACTGCGGCTGCTAGCTATGCGCCCGAACCAGGAAAGGTTTTAAATGCCTCTTATCGGATGGTCTTAAACCCAGATTCTAATGAATATGATGTCAAACAATATCTTCTTTCAGGACAATGGCCAATAAGTTCAGGCTGGTCCGCATTGGCTAGTTATAATTATGACATCTACGAACGACATGATATTGAAGCAATGATGGGTACTGAATATGACGCTGGCTGCTGGTCTGCTCAATTTATGTTCCATAGGCTTCAACTTGCAACTGATGAAAATTCTACCAACACTTACTTCTTAATGCTTGAAATCGGTAATCTGGGCTCATTTGGCCAAGGAGATAAGTCGGGATTGTTTGAAAAAATGAATAGAACTGTTCAAGGAAGCTCTTTCGCGAGTGACCTCCCTGATGAATACCGCGAGAAAAATTTCGATTAATGATTTTTAAAGCTTCTATAATTCTGTGGTTAATAGTTTTACAAAATATTTTTTTGGTTACCTTAGTAAATTCTGCTGAAAAATATATCGAAGTTGATAGTATCATTGCTGTTGCTGAATCATCGACAATTACAAAACAAGAGCTCAACAAACAAAAAGAAAAAGTCAAAAAAACATACTTGCAGCAGGAGGCACCCCTGCCTAGTGAGAGAAAAATTACAAAATTAGCCCTAGATCAATTAATTACTAAAAAGTTAGTTATTGAATACGCTTTAAATAAGGGAATAAACATTAGCTCTGAAAAGCTTAACAATGTAATCAATAATATCGCTAAGTCAAATAATATCTCGATAGAAGAGCTTATCAAAAATATTGAAAATGATGGTACAAGCTTTTCTGACTTTAGAGAGGATATAAGGGCTCAATTAATATTCAGTACAGTTAAAAAAAAAATCATTAGCGTAAACTTAAGAGTATCTGAATTTGAAATTAATAACTTCATTGAGCTCCAAAAAGAAAGAACACCTACTAAATATAATTATTCTCATATTTTTATAGAATTTATTGAAGATAATGAGGAAATAAATGCTGAAAAAACAAATTTAAAATTGAATAAGGTAGTAGAAGAGCTTAAAAAAAATAATTTTGATAAGGTTGCAATAGATTATTCAGATGGTCCAATGGCAAAAAAGGGAGGAAGAGTCGATGTGGCCACAGCTAGCCAGATTCCAGATTTATTTATAAAAATATTAGAATCAATGAAAATTGGAGAAGTAAGTGAACCAATAAATGGTTCAAGTGGTTATCATTTATTAAAGTTGAATAATATTGAAGAATTTGAAATGGAAATCATTATTGTTAATCAATCAAAAGTTAAACAAATTTTACTCAAAAAAAATCAAATAGCATCTGAGGACGAGATAAAGAAAAGATTAAATCATATTAGAAATTTGATTGTCGAAGGTATGGAGTTTTCTGAGGCTGCTGAAAAATATTCTGAGGATAGCTCTTCTGCAAATGAAGGTGATTTAGGATGGCTCAGTCCAGGAGACACAATTCCTGAATTTGAAAAGGAAATGAATGATCTAGATTTAAATGAGATTAGCCAACCAGTTAAAACACCATTTGGATGGCATTTAATCCAAGTAAATGATAGAAGAGAAAAAGACTTATCAACAAAATCATTAAGGGAAAAAGTGAAAAACAGTTTATTAAAACAAAAAACAGAAATCAAATTCAATGATTGGGTTAAAACATTAAGAGAGGGTGCTTTTGTGGAAACTTGGCTGTATGAAAAGTAATGAAAAGAATACCTAATCTCATCATTACATCTGGTGATCCGGCAGGTATCGGGCTAGATCTTTGTGTGATGCTGGCATTTAAAAAATTCCGAGCAAATATCACAATCATGGGAAATAAGGACGCCATTCTTTCAAGAGCGAGCCAGCATAAGAAGAGTCTTACTTTTACAGAAAAAAAAGGAGCTCACCTAGGAAATGGAGAACTGAAAATAATTAATTTAGATTATAGAAATCCAGTTATTTCCGGAAGACTAGATAAAAATAATTCTTTACAGCAGTTAAAAGGTTTAAAAAATTCAATTAACTTATGTTTAAGTAAGAAATTTGATGCCCTAATTACGCTTCCAATACATAAGAAAATTCTTACCTCAAAAAAAAATAAATTTACTGGGCATACAGAATATATTGCGGATGCATGCAATCTTAAGGGGGCTGAGGTGATGTTATTATTCAATAAAAAAATAAAAGTGGCTCTTGCTACAACTCATATTGCCCTAAAGGATGTTCCGGGAAAACTTACACAAAAAAGCTTATGTAATACTATTTCAACACTGCATTATGAATTCAAAAATAAATTTAATATCAGTAAACCAAAAATTACTGTTACTGGTTTGAACCCACATGCTGGAGAGGATGGTGAATTTGGGGATGAAGAAATAAAAATAATAAAACCAGCTGTAAATAAAATGAAAATGTTGGGTATTGTAGTTAACGGACCCATTCCTGCAGATACTGCATTTACACCCAAAATATTAAGCAATACAGACTGTTATCTTGCTATGTATCATGATCAGGGGTTAGCACCCTTTAAGGCACTTACTTTTGGTAAAGGTGTTAACGTGACACTTGGATTGCCAATCATAAGAACCTCAGTAGACCATGGTACTGGCCTTGATATTGCTGGTTCAAATAAAATTGATCCAAGCAGTTTTTTTGAATCAATAAGGTTAGCGATTAGTTTAGCTAATAATAAATATTGAGAGCAAAAAAAAAGTTTGGGCAAAATTTTTTAGTTGATCGTAATTTTATATCTAAAATTATAAAAGAAATTAATCCAAAAAAAGACAACAAAATTCTTGAAATTGGACCAGGTCAGGGTGCGATCACGAACGCAATATTACAGAAAATTAATCATATCTCGGTTGTTGAAATTGATCCTGATATGATAAAAATTCTAAAAAACAAGATTAATCCTAATAAAATCACCATATTAGCCGATGATATTTTAAATATAGATGAAGATTTCTTTGCAGATTTTAATAAAATTATTGGAAATTTACCCTACTACATCGCAACTGAAATTATTTTAAAAATTGCAAAAATATATGACTCCACTTCAGAGCTTTATTTTATGGTTCAAAAGGAAGTTGCTAAGAGAATTACGGCTGAGCCATCAAACAAATCATTTGGACGGCTATCAGTTATCCTTCAGTATTACTTTGAAACAGAACTTTTATTTGAGCTACCACCTGTGGCATTTTCTCCACAACCTAAAATTACTTCTGCATTCATTAGGTTAATAAGAAAAAAAAGGATTGTTAACAAAGCAATTAATGAAGATTGCTTTGAAAAAGTTATTAAAATAGCTTTTTCACAAAAAAGAAAAACAATTAAAAACAACTTTAAAAATATTTTATTTGATAAAGATTTTTTAAACCTTAAGATATCACCAAAAATTAGAGCCGAAACACTCACCATTGAGCAATTCATAAAATTAGAAAATTATTTTACACAAAATAAAATAAATTTTGATTGCTGATATAATTCAAATGTTTTTTAGGAGTAAAAATGAAAATAATATTAATTGGTGCGCCAGGAGCTGGAAAGGGTACTCAAGCCACGTTCTTAAAAAAAGAATATGGAATTGCTCAAGTCTCGACAGGTGACATGCTTCGAGCAGCAGTACAAAAAAAAACTGAATTAGGAGTAAAAGCTGAAAGTTTTATGAATCAAGGCAAGCTAGTTCCTGATGAACTAATAATAGATTTAGTTAAACTAAGAATAAATGAGGATGACTGCAAAAATGGTTTTCTCCTGGATGGTTTTCCTAGAACAATACCTCAAGCAGACGCGATGATTGACGCTAACATATTTATTGAGTATGTAATTGAAGTAGCTGTTCCAGATAATGAAATCATAAAGAGACTTACAGGTAGAAGAATTCACCCTGCTTCAGGGAGAATTTATCATATTACATATAGCCCTCCAAAAAAAAATGGTATCGATGATATAACAGGTGAATCACTTATTATTCGTGATGATGATAAAGAAAGTACTATCATTAAAAGACTCAATACATATCATGAACAAACAGAGCCGCTTATTAGCTTTTATTCAGATTTATCTAGTAAAAACGCTTCAAATGCACCCGCCTTTATTTCAATTGATGGGGTAGATAACCCAAACAATATAAACTTAAAGATTGCAAGTAAATTAAAGTAAAGTAAATAATTATGCAAGAAGACTACCCATTTAAAAAAATAGAATCAAATGTTCAGAATTTTTGGAATACAAATCAAACATTCTCCGCATCAGAAAAATCACCCAATAAAAAATATTATGTACTATCAATGTTCCCATACCCAAGCGGTAAGCTTCATATGGGTCATGTTAGAAATTACACAATTGGTGATGTTATTTCAAGATTCAAACTTATGAACGGGTTTAATGTTATGCAGCCAATGGGTTGGGATGCTTTTGGGCTACCTGCTGAAAATGCAGCTATTCAAAATAAAACTGCACCAGCAAAATGGACTCATCAAAATATTGACCATATGAGAGAGCAGCTAAAAGAACTTGGGCTAGCAGTCGATTGGCAAAGAGAAATTGCAACATGCTCAGTTGAATACTACAAATGGGAGCAGTGGCTTTTCTTAAAACTTTTCAAGCAGGACATGATTTATAAAAAAACCTCAACAGTCAATTGGGATCCAGTTGACCAAACAGTTTTGGCTAATGAACAGGTAGTCGATGGAAGAGGATGGAGATCAGGTGCGCTGATTGAAAGAAAAGAGATTCCGCAATATTTCATGAGAATTACAAAATATGCTGACAACCTTCTTGATGGCCTTGATAACTTGAATGATTGGCCAGAGCAAGTCAAAACAATGCAAAAAAACTGGATAGGAAGAAGTGAAGGTTGTGAGATTGAATTCGATCTTATACAAAAAAATAATTCAACAGAAGATATTTCAAACGAAAAAATTAATAGTTTAAAAGTTTATACCACAAGACCAGATACACTGATGGGAGCGACATTTATAGCAATTGCTCCAGAACATAAATTATGCCAAATGATTGGTGATGAAGACATACAATCATTTATTAAAAATCTCAATAACAGTGTTTCTGAATCAGATATAGCCACAGCAGAGAAGGTTGGAATTTTTACTGGCTTATATGCTTTACATCCTATCTCAAAGAAAAAGATACCTGTTTGGATTGCAAACTATGTATTAGCTGGATACGGTGAAGGTGCAATCATGGCAGTTCCTGCACATGATGATAGAGACTATGAGTTTGCAAAGAAATATAAGTTAAGCATCCTTCAAGTAATTAAAAGCGAGTCAGGAATTGATAAATCAGCATACACAGGCAAAGGTAAATTAATTAATTCAGATGAATTTAATGGAATGGAAAGTTTCGGAGCTCAAAAAAATATTACTGAAAAAATTGAATCTTTAGGCAAAGGAAGGGGGAAAATTCAATATCGCTTAAGGGATTGGGGTATTTCAAGGCAGCGTTACTGGGGTTGTCCCATTCCAATGGTTCATTGTCAGAATTGCGGAGATGTACCAGTAGACGAAAAAGATCTTCCTATAAAATTGCCTGAAAATGTCAAAATTGGTGATCAGGGATCTCCTTTAAAAAAACTGCTGGATTTCACAAAGTGTAAGTGCCCAAAATGTGGTGGAGAAGCAAAAAGAGAGACTGATACACTAGATACTTTTTTTGAATCCTCCTGGTATTTTGCAAGATATGCCAGCTTTGACCAACCTGATGCAATGCTTGATGAAAGAGCAAAATATTGGCTGCCAGTAGACTATTATATTGGCGGGATTGAACATGCAATCTTGCACCTTTTGTATGCACGTTTTTTTAATAGAATATTATATGATATGAATTTAGTTAGCTCGCCTGAGCCATTTAAAAAGCTATTAACTCAAGGGATGGTCCTTAAAGGTGGGACCAAAATGTCAAAATCTAAAGGAAACACTGTTGATCCAAACAAATTAATAAAAAAATATGGTGCTGATACTGCCAGGCTTTTTATTATGTTTGCAGCTCCTGCAGAACAAAGCCTAGAGTGGTCAGACAAAGGTATTGAGGGCTCTCATCGGTTTCTAAAAAAACTTTGGTCATTGACCTTCGTCCACCAAAATAACAATAAAGATTTAGGGAGTGTGGATGAAAAAGAAATAAATCACTTACGCTTCAAACTCCATTCAACGATAAAGAAAGTGACAGATGATTTAAATAGACGTAATAGTTTTAATACAGCTATATCTTCCATTATGGAGCTCATAAATGCCTATACAAAGTCTAATGACATTAGAGCGCTATCATTTAAAGTTAGGCAGGAAATGTTTGAGAATGTCATATTGATGTTAAATCCATTTGTACCGCATATTTCAAAAGCTTTATGGGAGACTCTGAGGCCAGAAAGCTCAATCGAAAATTCTAAGTGGCCGCAAGTTGATGAAAATGCATTAATCAAAGATGAAATTTTCATTGTGCTTCAAGTGAACGGAAAATTAAGAGCAAATATGCTAACATCAACTGAAGACACAGATGAAGAAATACAAAAAAATGCACTTTTGCAAGAAAGCATAAAGAAATACGTAGGCAATAAAAAAATAATAAAAACTATATACATTAAAAATAAATTAATGAATATTGTGGTGGAGAATTAATTATGCAAATTTTTCTGAAAGAATTAACTATTTTAGTACTTATATTGATAATAAGTGCATGTGGCTTCCAGCTAAGAGGAGATATCCAAGCAAATTTTGATTCGATTTCAATTTCAGGAGGTACATCAAGCTTTAATAAAACACTTCAAAGAAAATTCAGGCAAGCTGGGATTGCCATAGAAAATGCTTCTCAAGCTGAAAAAATTGTGGAAATTATAAAAAATAATTTCACAAAAAAAATATTAACTTTAACGGGGACAGGGGCTGTAAGTGAATATAAACTAAATTATGAAATTACTTACCGATTTAAAAGTAAAAACAGTCAATGGAATGAACCCATAACAATTGAGACTACAAGAACATACACTTATGATGATGCAGATATCTTAGCCAAGGATGAAGAAGAAAAAAGGCTAGTATCAGGCATGGAAGATCAGTTAATCAGAACAATGGCAACACAAATTTCACTCTCAAAATAAAATGTTAGTAAAATTTGCGCCTACCAATGTACTTTCTAATCTTAAAGAAAATAATAAAAGTTGTTTGGTTGTTGTTGGTAAAGAACCCATACAAATTTGTGCTGTAAAAGATGACATCAATAAGTCATGTCAAAATGATTCAATAGATAAAATTAAAATAAAAGTTGAAAATGGTATTGACCTTAATCAGCTTGATCACACGTTTAATAATCAATCACTTTTTAGCTCACAAATAATATATGAATTCGAAGTGTCAGATGGGATCATCAAAAAAGAAATTAAGGAAAGTATTCTAAAAAAAATAGATGAACACAAAGATAGTTATTTTATTTTCTATTTTAAAAAAGATTTTAAAGAATACAAAAAGCAAAATTGGTCTGAGCTACTTAAAAATTTGAGTTTAACAATAGCTGCAGAGGAACCTAACACAGAACAAATCTCGCAAGCAATATGCGATAGAGCTCACTTTCATCAAGTAAAACTTACAAATAAAGCCAAAATACTCCTTACCAATTACTCAATGGGCAATCTAATGCAAGCTGAGAATGATATAAAAAAATTAAAATTAATCTACGATAAACAGGAGGTTGATGAATCATTACTTTTAAGTCTTATTACTAATGGCTCAAAATATGATGGCTTTAATTTTATCGAACATTGCATCAATGGAGACATAAAAAAAACAAATGAAGCAGCCCTCTATCTTGAAGAAGAAGGGATGCAGCCTTTAATGATTAATGGCTTATTCGCTTGGTTTTTCAAAGCCGTTTCTAGAATTAAATTATCAAATAATCAAACTATTAACTCAAATATTTTAATGCAATTAAGAATTTTTGGTGCTTCTCAGAATTTAGCTTCACAAGCAATTAGATCATTAAGTGCAAAACAAGTAGAAGCTTGCTTAAATAAAATTCAGGAGATAGATCAAATAGGTAAAGGCATCAAAATGGGAGACTCTTGGTTAGAAATAAATAGGTTTTCAATGGGAATAGCAAAAATGATGAATAGAGGAATAAATTTAAAAAATGGATGAGTATATTCAAAATATTGGGGCTAATGCCAGAAAAGCTAGTCATAAACTTTCCTATGTAACAACCAACCAAAAAAATAATTTTCTTGAAATTTTAGCAAAGTCTATTAATGAGAATCAAAAAAAAATCATTGAAGCTAATTCTTTAGATCTTTTAGAGGCTAATAAGGGTAATTTTGATGATGCCTTTATTGATAGGATGACGTTATCAGAATCTAATATTAAAAGTATGTGTAATGGAATATTACAAGTAAAAAACCTTGAGGACTTAATTGGTAAGGTAATCAATAGAAAAAAAAGGCCTAGTGGAATAGAGGTCTGTCAGATGAGAGTCCCAATAGGTGTGATTGGAATGATTTACGAATCAAGGCCTAACGTAACAGTAGATTCAGCTGCTTTATCTATCAAAGCAGGCAATGCCATAATCTTGAGAGGTGGCAGTGAAACAATTAATTCTAACAAGTATCTAGGAAAATTAATTACTGAAGCACTTATTGAGTCAGGATTACCCGAAAAAGCTGTACAAATTATTGAATCTACAGACAGAATGCTTGTTGACAGCCTGATTAAGATGGATGAATTTGTTGATGTCATTATCCCAAGAGGAGGTAAAAGTCTTATCCAAAAAATAACTGATAGCGCAACGATTCCTGTAATTAAACATTTAGATGGAAATTGTCATATTTATGTAGATGAGTTTGCAGATATTGATAAAGCAGTTTCTATCGTAGACAATTCAAAAACTCAGAGGCTAGGAACATGTAATACACTTGAGTCACTTGTTGTATCATCAAAAATTGCTGAAGAGTTTCTTCCTAGAATTTATAAAATATTTGATCAGAAAAACATAGAAATTCATGGATGTAAAAAAACAAAAGGTATTATTGGTCAAATAAAACTTGCCGTCGATCAAGATTACTTTGAAGAATATCTTGGTCCATATATTTCATGTATTCTTGTCAACTCTCTTGATGAAGCAATAAACCATATTAATAAATATTCATCTAAGCATACAGAAGCAATAATTACTGCTAACGAAGCTAATGGGCTCGAATTTATTAGGGCAATTGATTCATCAAGTGTCATGATTAATGCTTCAACAAGATTTGCTGATGGTTTCGAATATGGCCTAGGGGCAGAAATTGGTATTTCAACAGATAAGATTCATGCAAGAGGGCCAGTTGGGCTTGAGGGGTTAACATCTCTAAAATATATTGTATTTGGTCAAGGTGAAATTAGATCATAATTTAAAATTAATGCCTCTTGTTGGTTTGTTTGGTGGGGCATATGATCCTATACATAATGGTCATTTAATGATTGCCGATAGTCTGACTAATAAGTTAAAGCTGGATCAATTAATTTTCATACCGACTGGAATATCAGTAACTGATAAAAATTTAACATCTGCAAATCATAGATTTAATATGATCAAGCTAGCTCTGACAAATAACAAATTAAATGTGTCCCCATATGAAATAGATAAAAGCCTAAATGCCGAAAAATCATTTACTTTTGATACACTAAAGCACTTCTTTGAAAAAAATAATGCCATTAATTTTTTTATCATGGGAAGTGATAATTTCTTAAAAATTAATACATGGAAAAACTGGGATAAACTACTTAATTACGCTCATATTATTTTAGTTGATAGGCAAATTTCGAGCCTCTCTTCCATTAAGGATAATGAGGTAAAAAAATTTTATGAGCAGCATTTAGAAGAAAATTTTAACAATTTAAAGCTTAAAAGAAGTGGTTATATATATAAACACCAAATAGATTATATTGATATAGCTTCTTCAGAAATAAGAGAAAGACTCCAGCTAAAAAAAGAAGTAAGTGATGTTGTACCAGAAAAAATTAAAATATATATAGCTGACAATAGCCTCTACAAATCATTTGGCCAAGTTACATAATTTTTTAAATTTTCGGGTTTTTGGTGGGGACTATATGGGATGGTAGCAATAAGAGGCTGCTTTATTCTTTGTTTTAATGAGGAAATATTTGCATCTACCTCAAGCATATTATTATCTAAAATATTTGCTACCCACCCAAAAACTTTTTGTCCTCTTTTTAATATTGCTTCTATAGTTAAAAGGCTATGATTAATACAACCTAATTTAATGCCTATAACAACAATGATTGAAGCATTAAGTTCGTCGACTAAATCAGCTATGGAAGTACTCTCGCCCAATGGAACTAAGTAGCCCCCTGCACCCTCAATCAAAAGGTAATCTGCACTACTTTTTAGGGTTTCTGCTTGTCTTTTAATTTTTTTAAAATCTATTTGAATATTATGTTTTTGAGCAGCAATATGCGGGGCCATAGGCTCATCAAATGAATAAGTATTAATTTCACCTACTTCTAGTTTAAGATTTGATTCAAATTTAAGTAAGTTAACGTCTTCATTAGCAGTTTCACCATTTTTCCTATCAATGCCAGCAGCAATTGGTTTCATGCCTATGACTTTCTTATGATGAAATTTAATGAATTGCATTAAGATACAAGTCACAAAGGTTTTACCTATACCTGTGTCTGTTCCTGTAACAAAAAAAATATTATTCATGTTTTATCTCAAATGTTTTGAAGTTTTGATTTTTATTCATATTCCAAGCATGCCCATAAATCACCTCATATGTTGCAGGAAGTAGTCCAGATTTTTTGTATTTATCATATTCTGCAGCAATTTTTTTAAAGTAATTTTTACCTCTGAGGCCATTTTTTTGCTGACTATTTGAGCTTGTGGCACCTATATTTTTAATATCTACAAATAATTTTTCAACATTACTATAAGTAAGCGTATATTCATCTGAATCTAAAACAGGATCAGAAAAACCGTTTGCCACTAACATATCTCCTATTTCATGCATATCGGTAAAACTATTCACGGTATCATTTTGAGATAGTTTTTTATTGATTGCTGATAATTCAGTTAATGTTTTAGGGCCAAATGTACTAAAAATGAATAATCCACCATAGTTTAAAATTTCTTTAATCCCTAAAAATGTTTTATTTAAATCAGTGCACCATTGAAGAGAACTTGAAGTCCAGACCAAGTCTATTAAATTTTTTTTAATTGATAAATTCTCCATATCCCCACAAATGTATGAGATATTATTCTTTCCTAGTATTTTATTTAACCCTAAAAAGTCTTTTTCTTTTGATTTAGCAATCATCAACATTCTTTCTGAAAAATCATAATTGATAATATCTTTATTCTTATAAATATTTTTAAAACCTGAATTATTTTCACCTGTTCCTGAACCTAAATCTAAAATATAATTTGGCGCTATCTTAATAAGTGATAAGCGATCGAACAAGTCTATTGAGATTTTTTTTTGCAGAACTGAATAATCATCATAAGTAACTGCAGCTCGATTAAATGCCATTCTTTTTATTTTTTTATTGATCATTTTGTAAGAATTTTTTAACTGATACAGTCATTGTTTCCTTATGGCTTAAAAATGGAATATGGTTAGCTCCTTTTATCTCTTTTAAAGTAGCCCCCTTAATTGTTTCATGTAACCAAACAGATGCCTTTGTGCTTGTAAGTCTATCCTTATCTCCTGTAATTATTAATGTAAGCTTATCAATTTTTTTCACATCATTTCGTAGGTCAGCATCCTTTAAAACATTAAGCGCGGACTGCATACCACTCTTATTTTCACCTCTTAATTCAATAAATTCATTTTTTAAAAATCTCATCATTTTTTTTGAATCATTAATACCTCTTGTTTGAATTAAAAAAAATTTCATAAGGGTATCATTTAAATTTTTCTTTGCTTCTATTTCAAAATTTAAAAAAAATTGTTTATTTACTCCATAAGGCCAATCTTTTTTTTCAATAAAACATGGTGTTGTTGATATTAAAATTAATTTTTCAACTAATTCAGGCATTTTGATTGCCAAATACATAGCGACTTGACCCCCTAATGACCATCCTAGAATATTGCACTTTTTTATTGGCACATTAGCTTTTATCTCTTTTGCTATATTATCTAGTGTATATGGCGAAATTGATATGCTGCCGCCCATACCAGGAAGATCAACCACATAGACCGTAACAAATAACTTCAATTCATCTACTAAAGAAGTCCATATTTTGCTATTTACACCCCACCCATGGATCATCAAAAGAGGCTCCCCCCTTCCCCCTAAGGACTTAATTTTCATTTTTAACTATTTCATTTATAGCTTGTGCTAATTTTTTAATGTCCCCTTCGGAATGAAGGGCTGAAATTGAAACTCTTAAGCGTGAACTTTCTAACGGAACAGTTGGAGGTCTTATAGCGGGAACATATAGCCCTAATTCGTTAAGAAGCTTGGAAATCTTTATTGTCTTTTTAGCATCTTTAATCATTAGTGGTTGGATTGGAGTAATTGAGTCTACTAAGAGATTTTTTTGATTGATTAACCTTCTAAATAAATATACGTAATCATTTACTTTTTTTCTCAGAGAGTGGTTGTTCTTAATTATTTCAAATGATCGTTTAATCCCATACATAAGTGCAGGTTGCTCAGCCGTTGTATAGATATATGCTCTAGACTTATTTATAACTAGATCAACAATTTTTTTATTGGCACATACCAAGGCTCCTGAAATACCTACAGCTTTGCTGAGTGTTAATGTATAAATAATTCTCTCTTTTGAAATCTTCTTAATTGAATCTTTTTTTTCAAAATGTTCTAATATTCCCTGACCACTTTTGCCAAGAATTCCATATCCGTGAGCATCATCGATATATAAGTATGCATCATACTTTTTAGCTAATTTAACCAATTCAGGAATATTTGCTAAATCACCATCCATACTAAAAACACCATCAGTAACAATCAACTTCTTCTTTTTTGTTTTATTTTTTTTAAGATGATTCTCTAACGCGACAATGTCACTGTGAGGAAACCGAATAAATTTTCCCCTACTTAGAATACAAGCATCGTTAAGTGAGGCATGGTTAAGTTTATCTGCATAAATAAAAGAATTTTTTTCAACAATGGTTGTAATTATTCCTAAATTTGCAAGATAGCCAGATGAAAATAATATTGATGATGCAAATCCTATATTATTTTTTGTAATCTTTTCTATATTTTGATGGGCTTCTGTATGTCCTG
>Ga0209279_10000671_pt1 | contig 20818 bp, 10 predicted proteins | sample CoawatmetaG00DNA_3_FD_187508 | JGI IMG/M metagenome (GOLD analysis project Ga0209279, IMG submission 187508) | Marine microbial communities from the West Antarctic Peninsula - Coastal water metaG006-DNA (SPAdes) (version 2) | ecosystem: Environmental > Aquatic > Marine > Coastal ... | reverse complement strand
TTTCATAAACACTAATTTATTCTAGTGTTCATTCCATACGTGTTTTTTTAAATGTTATTTTCTAAAATAATTAATTATTTTAGAAAATAAATAAGTAGATTTTCATTTTTTAAAGCAAAAAAACTGAAAAACATGTAATAAAGTGTAGAACAACTGAAAAGAGTGGATAACACCTTTTTACATTGTTTTTAGTCTTTTTTTATGTTTTATTTTGTTCTAAATTTGATACACAAAAAAATAGAGAAATTTCTTTCTTTGTTAAATTTCTTGTATAGTTTATTCACTCGTTTCTTCGGAGATTTATTTTTGATGTTTTTTTTAAACAAAATTTACGTCGGCTTTTGCTTCAATTTCCATTAAGATTATTACTTTAGAAGTAGCTTCAAAAAAAATTAATCTAATTATTTCATTTTCTAACGATACTGTTTAAATAAAGCCTCAACATATTATGAATTAATTTGTTGAGGCTTTTATGAATCAGTCAATTAAAAAAAATATTTGAACCTCTCCTTAAAACTAGAGATAATAATTTGATCCTAAATTATTTAGCAACTATACAGTATCAATATTTTATTCGATAGCGTAATACTTTTTATATAAATCAAAATATTTTGCGCTATTTCCGTTTTCAAACGGAATCAACGTAAAAGTGTACGTATGTTTAACATCTCCTTTAATAAGATATTTATCTAATGGTTTAGAATACCAACTATCAACACCAGCTAAACCTCTTTGTTCAAGGTCTATATTTAACTGTACTAAATCTCTTTCTTTAATGTCTGTCGTATGCTTTCTACCATTGTAATTGCTAGCCGTTTTACTATAATCTAAATCGCTAGTAGTGTCAAAATCTTCATTAAGCATATGTAAGGCAGAAATACCTAAACCTTTCGTTTTATTATTACTTACAACTAATAGCCCTTCGTTATTTGAATTGGACAACGCAACCCAACGAACATCCGTTTTGTAGCCATTCTCTTGAGGTCGAATATACGGCACATATTGGTCTCTTACATTCGATTCATATACATCTATAAAAGCAGATACATTTCTATCTTGGTAGTTTTCCCAAGGGCCTCTACCATAATACACCATGTTATTATACGTTTTTTGCAATAACATACTCATACCAACTCTTGGAATATCGCCTTTATAAGTTGTTTCGTTTAGCGTATTTTTAATGGTTATCAACCCATTTCCATCAATAATATAGTTACTAATAAAAAGGGTATTAACTCCAGCGAGATTGTATTCAACTTCTAATTCAACGCTATTCTCTTTTTTATGAAGGATGTTTATGCTTTTTACTTTAGAAAACAAAGAAGCTTCTTTCCATTTAAGACTCTTAATTTCCATTTTATTACCCTGATCATTATCCGTTAAAGGTCTCCAGAAGTTAGGTTTAGGACCATTTTCATCTTTAATTAATTCATTCTCTTTATATTTATATGAGATTATGTTACCAGATGAACGGCTAAATGTAATATCAAAAGTTGTATTATAGATTCTAATATTTTCATCATTTTTATTAACAGAAATGGCAGGTGTTTTTTCTAAAGTAATTTGCGCTTTTTTGAAAAATTTATCTAATTTTATTTGCTCACGAGCCACCTCAAAACCTTTCGATAATAATCCCCAATTGGCTTTTATTTTAGCGGAAAATTCAATAAAATACTCCGTATTTGGTTTAAAATCAATATCTTCTTCTATTGCGATTCGAATTAATTTACCTGTATGTGGTTGTACATCCAAATTTTCAATCGGTATTGATTTGATGATTTTCCCATCTGCCTTAAGCATCGCAAATAAATCAAAAGCACTTAAATTAGTAAAATCATATAGATTTTCAACTAAAATTTTAAGTTCCTTATTTCCTTTATTATACCCTTTGAATTTAAAATTTATAAATTCCTGAGCTTTTTTAACTTCGTACAAAGCAGGTTGCGGAGTTCTGTCTGGAAAAACAATACCATTGTTTAAAAACGTATTATCCGATGGCATATTTTCTCCATAATCACCACCATAAGCATAGTATCTCTCTCCTTTCTCATTGGTTTTCCATATAGATTGATCTACCCAATCCCAAATAAAACCACCTTGCAAGTTGTCATATTGTTCTATCACATCCCAATAATCTTGAAAATTACCAGTACTATTACCCATTGAATGTGCATATTCACTAGGAATATATGGTCTATCTGTTTTAGACCTCCCAATAATTTCAAAGGCTCTTGGCGAAGGGTATTGAGGTGCTAAAATATCGGTATTCCAATCCATATCAAAAATATCATTTGGATTATCATCTTTATAAGGACGCTCATATTGCACAGGTCTTTTCGTTTTATCAATTGCTTTTATAGACTTGTAGCCTGCATAAAAATTAACACCATTTCCCGCTTCATTTCCTAAAGACCATGTAATTACTGAAGGATGGTTTCGATCACGAATAACCATTCGAACCATTCTATCTACATGCGCTTTTTCCCAAGTAGGTTTTTTCGCTAATGAATGGTCTCCATAATACATACCATGAGATTCTATGTTTGCTTCATCTACAACATAAACACCATATATATCGCATAATTCATAAAATACATGACCTCTAGGGTAATGACTTAATCTAACTGCGTTGATATTGTTTTCCTTCCACATTTTAATATCTTTTAATATTAATGCTTCAGACATTACGTGGCCTGTTTCTGGGTCTGCTTCTTGTGCGTTAACGCCTTTCAGTGTAATTCTTTGTCCGTTTACTAGTAATAATCCGTTTTTAATTTCGACACTTCTAAAACCAATTTTTCTAGTTATAACTTCTAAAACGCTGCCTTTAGAGTCTTTAAGTTCAAATACAAGTGTATATAAGTTAGGATGTTCAGCGCTCCATTGTTTTACACTTGGTAATGTTGTCTTAAATGAAATTTTATTTTTAGAAAACTTATTTACAAAGGTCTTTTTTATTTCATTTGCTAACAGCTTATTTTTATCATAAATCTTGTAGCTTAATTGTATCTCCTGTTTTGTTTTTAAATGGTTTTTAAGTTGAATATCACTACTGAAAACACCATTTTTATAAGCCCCATCTAAAGTAGAAGTAATTTCAAAATCTTTTACCCTAACTTTTGGTTGTTCATAGATAAATACACTTCGTTCTATACCGCTAATACGCCAAAAGTCTTGACATTCTAAGTAACTACCATCTGTCCATCTAAAAATTTGGATAGCAATCGTATTTTTTCCTAATTGAGCATGTTTCGTAATATCAAATTCTGCAGGCAATTTACTACCTTGAGAATACCCGACATATCTACCATTAAGCCAAACAAAACCACCCGATTTCATGGCTCCTATATGTAAAAAAAGTTGTTTATTATTAAAGTTTTCCGGGAGTATAAAATCCCTTCTGTATGAACCTACTGGGTTCGTATCATGTGGTGTTTTCCCAGGATTTTTGGGATAAACACCATCTAACTTAATATCTTTAGAGATAGGTGCTTTATAATCTGCAAATTCATATTGATGATTTACATAAATAGGAATACCAAATCCTTCAACTTCCCAATTCGCAGGTACTTTTATAGGATCCCAAGAATCAAGATTTTCTTCAGGGTTGAAAAAAGTTAAAGGCCTGTCATCAGGTTTATTCGCTAAATTGAATTTCCAAATTCCATCAAGCACCAATTTATTGCTAGAACTATTTAAAAGTGTATCTTTTATTGATGATAATGATGAAAATGAGGCATGAGCTGGTTCTTTATTTTCTTCAATAACTTGTTCGTTTTCTATGTAATGATAAATGTCTTTAACTTGACTGTTAACAAAAGAACAAAGAAAAAATAAAATAGATATGAATAAGCGTGTTTTAGAGGTCATCTTAAAATTGGAGTATTAAATAGTTTTGTGAATTTAAGAAATATTAGCATAGTACTAAGCTGTTATTTTAAATTTCTACAGGAGTAATTAAGCGTTTATATAAGTATTTTCTAGTTCTATATCTATTGTTCTAAACATCTTTTTAGTTTTAAATAATTTAAAATTATGTTCGCTTTCCGTTGTTTTTATTTCAACAATATAGTCCTTTAATTTTTTTTGATATATCAATATAATCACTTTTTTTATCTAGTAAAAAGTTCTCTAGATTTTATAAGCCAATCATCACTTCAAAATGTCTTTAAAGACTCTCTTTCTGAATTTAGCCTTTGTGCTTTTGCTTGAAAAACACCCTAAAAGGGATTAGGATGTATTTTAATTGAGATACTATTATAAAATCAAATTATTTTAAATGAATGTAGGGGCTTTTATAGCCCCTACATACTGTGAAATTAAACTATTTAAAAGAGTTTTATGAAAAAAATCTTAAAGTACTTCTCAAAACAATTTCGAGAAATTATTTTAATTATTTATTCACAATCACTTTCTTAGTTTCCGTTTGACCATTGGTCGTTAAACGAACAAAATAAATACCATTTGGCTGATTTGATAAATCAATTGAATGTGTTCTATTCGTAACGTTTGTATAGTTAAATGATTGAAGCAGTTTTCCTAAAACATTAAAAACCGTTACTTTAACATCATCTGCATTATCCATTTCTAATTTCAAATTAGTAATTCCAGTCGTTGGATTTGGATAAATTTCAAAAGCACCTGTAAATAATTTATCATTTACTGTACTTAAAGTAGTCTCAGCTATCAAGAAATCATCATAATACGCTAATGAAGGATTAACAGCACCAGAAATAGTAGTCGCATAGAAGTCAATTGAATCTACACTACCAGCTAATGCATATTCTTTAACCAATGTACCACCATAAATTGGAACTTCGTAATTATATCTTGGAATTTACGTCTATAAAAAAGTAATTAATTATTACAAAAGGATATTCTAAAAAAGAGTATCCTTTTTTCGAAAGAATAAAATTGACAATTTTAAATAAAGTAAAAAAATATTTTATAGTAACTCGATAGCGCGGAAATGTTTTTGATGTCCGTTAATTAAGTCAGTTTAAGTTTAGCTGATAAAGTCGTTGTTTAGAGTCCAGTTTCCGACTTGAGTAAAACCTTCAACTTTTTTAGTTTGAAATTTTTACAATTTTATTTTTAAGTATTTTCGAATAATAGCTTTTTTATATCCTCTAAAAAGTTTGAATTTTTGCCAGTCGAGATCACTATTTATTCCCAAGAATAATTTTTTATTTTTGGGAATACTTTTTTTAAAAAAAATCAGATGATAAAATATGTTGAATATCTTCTAAAAAGTTAGACGTTTTACATTTAGAGGTCACTTAAACTCTTGTTAACCTTTTGGTTTTCAAGAGTTTTTTGTTTTTAAGGGGACGGGATAGGGGACGATTTTTTAAGTATTATTTCATTCTTAATATATTCGACTTAAACAAACCAGTTGATTTTTATCTTTGATAAAAAGCTGTGGTATGAAAAATAATAAAAGTAAAAAATTTATTTAAAACCATCTTTTATTCAAAAGATGAAATAGAATTACAGTCAATTATTGATGCAAGTGCTGTGATTTTAGAGAACTCAAATTGGAGATCATTAGGAAAGAATAAAAGTAATTATGGTTTAGTGAAAAACCAAAAATCAAGTCCTATTCTAACTTTAATAGTGAAAACTACAAATTCAATAGATGGCTCTTCTAATAAAAACATGTTTTTATCTAAGAAAAGATATTAAATTAAAAGAAGCATATAAATCTATGGGTGAGGCAATAGATATCTCTTATCCAAATAATAATTAGGAGTTACCAAAATATAGAAAACAAAATCTATTTACCTAAACAATATATAATGACTCTTCTTTTCTTTCTAAATAAATGGATCGAGCCAGTTTGCTTTTTCTTTAGCACACTTTAGCGATTTTTTTTATCTATATTTAGAGAGTTCGGTTTGATAGAGAACTCTTTAATATGCTATAACGCTATAGAAATTCTTTTTTTAACTAAGTAGTCATCTAAAGCTAAATGCGAGCAGTCATGTCCAATTCCACTATTTTTAAATCCTCCATGAGGTAAATAAATAGCATACTTTACTCCATTAATCTGTATTTCTCCAAACTCTAAATCTTCCGTAAAACGTTCTATCCTTTTATGATTATTTGTAAAAATATAAGAAGCTAATCCGAATTCTGTATCATTTGCTAATTCTAAAACTTCATCATCAGTTTCAAAAGACATTACGCCAGCTACAGGACCAAAAGTTTCTTCTCTAAATAATTTCATATCTGTTTTTATACCAGAAACGATTGTTGGTTGCATCCAATTTCCTCCTTCAGGTAAATCTTCAGGAATTTTTCCTCCATACTCTAATTTTGCTCCTTTACTGACAGCGTCTTCAATTAATTCAAACATTCTATCTCTAGATCCTCTAGAGGCTAAAGGTCCCATAAAAACATCTTCGTTTTCTTTAATACCGAAGCCAATTTTTAATTCTGAAGCTCTTTTTACATATTCTTTTAAAAATTTATTATAGATGTTTTTGTGAACAAAAATTCTATTTGCTGCTACACAAATTTGACCAGTATTACCAAACCTTAATCCGATGGCTAAATCTAAAGCTGTATCAAAATCTGCATCTTCAAAAACAATGAAAGGTGCATTTCCTCCTAATTCCATTCCTAATTTTTTGATAGATGTTGTGCTATCAGCAATTATTCTTTGACCTGTTTGTGTAGAGCCAATCATTGTAATTACTGCAGGTATCTTACTTGTTGTCATTGGTGTTGCAACTTCGCTACTAGAACCTGCCAAGATGGTAACTACGCCTGGAGGAAAATTAATGCTATGTAAAATTTCACCAATCATATATGCTGATAAAGGTGATAATGTTGATGGTTTTATAATTAATGAACAACCAGAAGCTAATGCAGGTCCAATTTTATAACCCACGTTTAATAGTGGGAAATTCCAAGCTAAATAAGCAATGGCAACTCCGGCTGGTTTAGAAATCATTTTATGAGTATGTGTACCCTCATAATCTGGAATTTGTTCTTCCCGCATATTTTTCATTGCATTTGGATACCATTCTAATGCTTCTGTAAGTCTCTGAATATCTTCTAATGATCCTGCATAGGTTTTTCCCATTTCATGAACCATTGCATTTCTTAATTCGTCAGATTTCTCTAAAATTGCATCACGTAATTTAAGCATCCATTCTGTTCTTTCTATTAAAGAAAGTTTAGACCAATATTTAAAACCTTTTTGAGAAGATAACAATGCTTTTTCTGCATCGGCTTTGCCAGCTTTTGCAACTTGTGCAATTATCTCTCCTGTTGCAGGACAAATAACATCTTCTCTTTCTCCACTAACAGCATCAACTAATTGACCATTAATGTATAATTTTTTATATCCGAAGTTTTGAGTCTTCATTTGTTATTTTATTTTAATATTTTATCTATTATGCCTTGTTTAGTCGGTTTACAAACAGCATACTTACGTAATACCTCTTCATTTATGTCTATACCTAAACCTGGCCTATTCGGTACTTCTAACATACCATCTTTCATCTCTAATTTTGGAAAAGTTAAATTGTCTCTTAATCCATTTTCAGTTTGATCAAACTCCATTAAAAAGTTTGGTTGATACATTCTACCTGGAATACACTCTATATTTGCAATAAAATGCAAAGCTACATGTAAACCAATGGATGTTCCCCAAGTATGAGGTATTAAATCAATACCATTAGTACTTGCAAGAGTAGCTATTCTTTTGGCTTCTGTTAAGCCTCCACTTGCACAAATGTCTGGTTGTAAGATGTCTACGGATTTATTTTTGATTAACTCATTAAATCCAAATCTTAAGTATTCACATTCACCGCCAGCAATTGGTATTGTAGTTTTTTGTCTTAATTCATTATACTGTTCGTAAAATTCAGGAGAAATAGGCTCTTCAAACCAACAAATATCATATTTTTCTATTTTTTTAGAAAACTCAACAGCTTCTCTAAAAGTATAGGCATGGTTTGAATCTACCATTAATTGAATATCTGGTCCAATAGTTTCTCTTATCAATTTTACATTTGCAACATCTTCTTTTATTCCTAAACCCACCTTCATTTTCATGGCTTTAAAACCTTGAGAAACATACAATTTAGCTTCTTCTACAAATCCATCAGAAAAATTATCATGATTAGTAAAATACAAACCTGTTGCATATGGTTGTATGCTTTTTCTTTGAGCACCACCTAATAAGGTTGAAACAGGAAGACCTAAAATTTTTCCTTTTAAATCCCAAATAGCAATATCTATTGCACTTACTGAAGCCATATAAACTCCTCTTCTTGAGAAATCTAAAGTTTTTCGGTACATTTTATTCCAAATTACTTCATTTTCTAAAGGGTTCTCACCTAAAACAATTGATTCTAGTAATTTAATACCAGCTTCTACCATAGTAGCAGGACCATAAGCTTCACCCCAACCATATTGACCGTTTGAAGCAGTTACTTTTACAAGACAAATACATCTTTCTGAGTATTCCCATTGTGAAAAGAAAAAACTATTTGAAAGCTTATCTTTAACTACAAATGCTTCTATTTTTTCAATTTTCATAGTTATATGTTTTATTAGGGTTTAGAATATTATCGCAGTTAATTTTAAAGTTTATAAAAATAAGAGAAATTAGCTATTTTTTTGCTTCTTTAATTATCTTAAATGCATCAAATATTACCTTGAAAAAAGATTTTTTTATAAACAGTTAAAAACTTAATAAACGAGATTGCTATTTATATACAATCTCGTTTTTATTAAGTTTTATGATACTTTAAATTGTTATTTTTAATTAAAATTTAAGGTCTTACTTCAATTTCAATTAATGAGAAATCATCAATGTACATTTTTTGAGCTCCTGTAACTCCTACATTTAATTGAGGATGTACTCTAAATGTCCATCTAGAATTAGTCTCTGTAACATCTTGAGGCAAAACAATAGTATTTGTTATTATTTGCCAGCTACCTCTTGGAGTATTTTCTATATCCCAGACATGTTGCATAAATACAGGTTTATTTAATTCTGTTCTAATCTTTTTAATGGTGTTACCAGTTTCTAACCAAACTCTATAAGACGCTTTGTAAGTTCCAGCTTTTATTGGATCTGGTTTAGAGAAAGCAAAACCCCAAAGATTAACATTAGGTAATGGGTTAGTATCTGTAGATTCAAACTTCATTGAAGCATCACCTAAGAAAGATTTATCTGTATTTCTCATATAATACCCAACAGTATTACTTCCATTTACTTTGTTTCCATTTCCTGTAAAGTAATCTTGAGCAAATGCTCTGTTAATTGCTCCATTTTCAGTTTCAAAACTTGCCCAACCATTTCCAGGTAATACATTACCATCAAAATAAGAAATTACATTTATTGGTGCAGTAAAATTAATCAAAGATCTATCGTCTAAAGATTTTATATTACCTCCTGCATAGTTTACAGTAATAGCATCTGAATTATATATTGGTTGACTAAGGGTTAACTCAATATATGTGCCATCTGAATCACTAACTTTAGCTTGACTTACAGCTATGTTTTGATCAAAATTGTTATTTTTAACGTTAACTGTAAAGAAACTTTCTTGCCCGTTAAAAGGTTCAATTACTCCTGTAACTTGAAAGCGTAAAATCTCTTCTTTGGTTTCTTTAATTGTCCCATTAATTTCAAAAGGTAAATCAGATTGAATTACTTTAACTTTTAAAGGGATAATTTTTTCTACGGATGCTGATGGGTATGTACGACCAATATTAGATCTATTTGAAGTAATTGTACCTGCATTAAAAGTTCCTAATCTAAAAAATTTAAAATTAGATATTACTCCATTACTTGAAATAGGACTTCCACTTGTAACATCCCATCTTCTAGAGTTTGGTCTTCCTTCTTCAGATAAATCTTCGTATGTCAAAGAAGTTGCTGCTTTTACTTCTACAACTGGCCATTCATTTTGATTGTCTAAACTAGGCATATCTTCTGCAGAAATCTCAAGTTTAACAACTCCGTCTTGTAAAATTCTAAAAGCTGGTTTTACATAACCAAAAACATCGAATGTAAAGGTTGTATCTACAACATGTAAATCTCCTATTTGTTTAGAAGTAAATGTACCTAAACTTGTTTCTCTTGTTACTGGGCTAGAAAAAGTATTATATAACCTTACAGGGTTTAAACCTTTTTTTCTAAAAAACACATGTGCTTTAGGATCTAAAGTAGATACATCACTATTTTTTATAAATAATGGTAAAGAATCGTTTCTTTTGAATCCTTCTTTTAAGAATGAATTTCCTTCTTCAATTATCCATTCATGGTCGATATATCCTTGTGATAAATCTAAAAAAGAAATATGAGTATCAATATTTATTAAAAAAGCATCTTCTTTTGTTTTGTTCTGATCAAAACCTATAATCCAAGATGTGTCATTAATGTCTCCTGGTGCAGTATAATCTGCGTATTTTTCATTACAACTTGCTAGAATGATTAACCCTAGTAGAAGCGTTTTAATTATATTTTTTTTCATTGTTGTTATTTTAGAATAATTTTTTGATTTATTAATCAATATTATTATTTGATTCTACTTCTCTAGATGGTATCGGATAGTAACCATGTTTACTTTCTATGTAGTTACCTGCAGCTAAATCATATTCATAATCGATAGTAACTTGGGCATTTGTATTATCATCGGTTAGAGAAGGTGCGTTTTGTTTAACTCTAGAAACGCCATTTTCATCAATATAATTATAATTAACACCATAAAGAGTTAATGCTTCTAACTCACTTAAACGTTCAGTAAATCCGTAATTGTCAGATTTTTTCCATCTTTGAAAATCTATCCATCTAGATGCATGTCCTTCTGCTCCCAATTCTAAAGGTTTGTCCACTTTCATTAATTGTTGCATTAATTCATCTGGAGTATATTCTAGATCTGTATCTAATTTATCATAAGTATAACTGATATCTCCATTTGGTCTACCTAATAAAACTAATCCCCATCTTTTTCTAATATTATTTATTAGTTTTAATGCTCCATCAACATCACCTGTTTTAATTTTACATTCTGCTAAGTTTAGCATAACCCCAGATAATCTGATTAGAGTTACGTTTTTTGCAGAATAAGCAGCTCCGTTTGGCGAATCTGTTTCTAGTGCTTGTATATCATGATTGGTGTATTTTTTCCACCAGCCAAAGCCACCCCACTTCACTCCATTAAAACCAGGTCCTTGAACTAAGTGCGTTGGAACTTCATAATAGGTTGTCTGCTCATCTTCTACCACTGCTAACATAGAAGATGCTCTAAGAGATACATTTCTTATTTTTTTTGTACTATCTAATGGGTCGATGTAATAATTTCTTTGATCTAATGGATCTTTAACTTCTGTTTTATATGCATAAGCAATCCAAGCAGGACTAGCAGCTGTTCTTTGAGTATTACCTCTTGTATAAAGTGCAAAAGTATTTGTACCTGTATCTCCATCCCAAGGACCAAATCTTAAATCTACATTATCTGCTGTAAAGTTAATTTCAAAAATAGATTCGCTATTAAACTCACCAGCTGTAGTAAACATTTTACCTAAATCTGTCTCTAGTTCATAACCATGGTTATTAATAACATCATTGTAGTAAGTTGTAGCTATAGGGTAATCTAATTCATTTAAGTAAGTATCACCTAATAAAGCACCAGCAACACCAGCATTTATTTTTGAAATATCACCATCTGGATATGCACCTTTTTTATATAGGTTTTTATATGCATAATCTAAATCTTCTCTAATAAACTTTAATACATCTGCAGCTGAAGATAAAGGTAAACTATATTCTTGAAGGTTTGATGGTACTTTATCTCTTATGATAATAGATCCGTTATTATATGTTGTGTACAAGTTGTAATGAAATAATCCTCTAAAGAGTCTTGCTTGCGCCATCTGTGAGACCCATTCAGCTTTGTCTTCTTCAATTATTTTTCCTTCACCCTCAATTTTAACCAACCCTTCAATTACTTGATTTGCTCTAAAAATACCTGTATAATTTGTTTGCCATTTCTCATTAACCTCATCTGTTGTAGATGTGTAAGAGTGTATATGAAAAGTATTAGGAGATGCAGGAAGAGGTCTGTCTAAACTTGGATAGCCCATATCTGATCTTAATAGTTCTTCCACAAGGTTAAATGTATTGTGATGATATAACATTTTGTATGTTGCATGAAGTCCTATTTGGGTTTCATCTAAATTTCTCCAGAAATTACTTATATCAATTTCGTTGGGGTTACTTTGATCTAAAAATTCTTCATTATTACAAGAAATTGTAGTACCAAATGTAATTAATAAGATTACTATTTTTAAAAATGTATTATTCATAATTATTTGGTTTTAAAAATTGAAATTGATTCCAGCTAAATATTGAACAGATATTGGACCAGTTCCTTTATCTAAACCTCTAGAAGATACATTTCCTCCAACTTCTGGGTTATAACCAGAATAGTTAGTGAAAGTTAAAGGGTTTTGACTACTTATGTAGAATCTTAACCTATCGATACCTAACTTTTCTGTTATTTTACTAGGTAAACTATATCCTAAAGTTACTTGCCTTAAACGTAAATATGATCCATCTTCTAGCCATAAATCGCTATATCCAATAAAATTACGATGATTTCTAATATCATCTCTATATGCAGGTATACTTGTGTTTTGATTTGTCTCAGACCATTGATGAACTAAATCTTTATGTCTTCCAAATCCATATGCCCATGCATTAAATCCATTCATAATTTCATGTCCAAGAGCTGCATACCAATTCATTGAAAAATCAAAATTTTTATACCTAGAATTAAAGTTATAACCTATTTCAAATTTAGGTAAACCACTTCCGCTATAAACTCTATCATTATCGTCTAATTGATTATCTTTATTTTGGTCGATAAATATTACATCTCCCATTTTAGCATTGCTATCTATTTTTTGATATTCAGCAAGCTTATCAGCTGTATTCACAATACCGTTAGTTCTCCATAAATAGAATGCTCCAGCTTCTCTACCAAGTTTATGACCGGTAACTCTAGATTGTGTTTGAGCTCTACCTACTAAACCGGTATCATTTGTAAAGAAAAAATCTGTATCACCATTAATTTTAGTAATCTTATTTTGGTTTGTAGCAAATGTACCAGCCATTTGAAACCAAAGTTTACCAATCCATTGTCTATACCTTGCTGCTAATTCAATACCATCATTTGTCATATTACCAACATTCGCAAAAATACGTGCGTTGTTTCCTCCACCAGCTGAAGTAGGTAAGAAAATAGGAAATAACATGTCTTCTTTGTCTGTTCTATAATACTCTGCACTAAACGTAAGTTTATTTTTAAATAATGCCGCATCTATACCAAAATTAACTTGTTTACTTGTTTCCCAGATAAGATTTGGGTTTACAAAAGACGTTTGTATTGCTCCATTTAAAAGTACTTCGTTACCAGTATTACCCACATAGTTAATGTTAGATGTAATTGTTGGAAGAAACGAATAAGGAGTTATACGATCATTACCTACAGTTCCTCTAGAAATTCTTAATTTAAGGCTATTAACAGTCCCTTTTAAAGGTTTCCAAAATTCTTCATCAGAAACATTCCAAGCAAAAGCTACTGATGGAAAAACACCCGTGTTTAAAGATTCATCAAAAATAGAAGTTCTATCTACACGAATACTAGTACTTAAATTATATTTACCTTTATAACTGTATTGTAAACGACCTATTTGACTTAACCTTGTTGTTGTATTATCAAAACCAGAAGAAACTAATTGTTCTCCTGTAGCACTATTTAAAACATTTAAGTCAGAATTTGTGTTTTCTGTCCTTCTTGCTCTAAATTGCTCAAAAGTTGTTTTTTCTGCAGTTAAGAATAAACCAAGATTTAAAGAGTGATCATCTATTTCTTTTTTAAAGTTTGCACCAATTTCGGAATAGATATTAACTCTCTCATTACTTCTGTCTTCTATATAACTATTTGTAGGTTGCGTAAGTGGACGCCCAGTTCTAGAATTAATAACTTCTTGATAAGGTACATCTATTTTACCTCTTGCAGTTGTATACGTTATTCCAGTATTTGCACTAAAGCTTACGATTTTATTAAGATCATAATTAATGTTAAGAGAAGCATTGGATCTTAATGTTTTTAAATATTCTTTTGTTTTTAAGCTTTCTACTACCCAAGTTAACCTATTGGCTTGATCACCATCGTCTCCTAAAGTTTGTGTATCATCTATAATTAAACCATTTTGTAATGGACTATAAACAATTGCTTGAGATAATAAATTTCCTCTAGGAATATCTCTTCTATCTAATGATAAACCAACACTTGTTCTAGCTCTAAATTTTCCTTTTTGATAGGTTGTATTAGATCTTACATTAAATCTCTGATATGCAGAGTTTAATTGCAATCCTTCTTGCTGAAACATACCCATAGTAACATTGTAAGCAATATCCTTTGTTCCTCCAGAAATACTAGTGTTATAGTTGTGCGTTTGTGCAAAATCGTTAAAAATAAGATCATTTAAGTCGGTATTATTTTGTAATAAATAAGGATTTCTTAAAGTAGGAGAACTATAATCTTCATCTAAAGTATTAGTAGTATTTCTTAAAGTTACTAACTCTCTATATAATTGCTCGGTAGAATTCATTAACGGAACAGCAGCATTTCTAAACTGTAAAGCAGAACTACCATTTATTCTAATTTTTAAAGTACCAACTTCACCTTTCTTAGTTGTAATTAAAATAACACCTGTTGCTCCACGAGCACCATAAATTGCAGCAGAAGCAGCATCTTTTAAAACACTAATACTTTCTACTTCACTTGGTGGTATTCTAGGATCTCCGTCTTGAATAATACCATCTACAACATATAGAGGAGTATTATCTCCAGATAAAGAAGTAATACCTCTAATTAATATCTCTGGTTCACCACCAGGAGTAGAAGAAGCTACCACATTTACCCCAGATATTTGCCCTTGTAGTGCAGAGCCTAAATCTGAAGTAACAATTTTTTCTAGTGATTCAGCATCAACTGTTGCTACTGCACCAGTTAATTCTTTCTTTGTAACAGAACCATAACCAATTACAACAATTTCATCTAAACTTTCTGCGGAAGTTTCCAGAACTACATTTAAAGTAGCACTCTTCACTTTTAGAGTTTTTTCTTTCATCCCTAAATAGCTAAAAACAAGAATATCTCCTATTTTGGCTTTAATAGTGTAATTTCCATCAAAATCTGTTGATGTTCCAGTAGTTGTACCTTTAAGTAAGACACTTACACCTGGTATAGGTGAACTATCTGTAGCATCTGTAACTATTCCTTTTACAACGTTTGTTTGTGCAAATGCAGTAAAACTGAACATCAAGAAAAATAACAGCAAAAAGCTATTTTCTTTTTTCTTTTTCAATAATAAGTTTAAAATTTTCATTTAATTACCTTTAATATTTAAATTAATTTTTGAATTAGTTTTTACCAATAATTCTAATTTTTAATTCGAATTAAAAACTGGTAAAAACTTAATGTAAAATAACAATATATTCTGTTTTCTAATTTTCTTAAATTTATCTCATTATTGCAGTATTTTATCTTTATTCTTTAGAATATTGATATTTTAAGATAAAATTGGATAAACTTTTAGTTTTTGCTTTCTATAACGTTATATGTCGTATTGAGTTTTGCAATTTTTAAATTTACTTTTTCACCATTACTCCATAATACAGTTGCAGAATCTACTTTTTTGCAATCACCTAAACCAATATGCAATCGTGTATTAAAACTATGAGAATAAGATGACGAAGTTGTACCAACTATTCTTTTATATGTTTTATCACAAGATTTTAAAGTAAGTATAGCTCCCATTGCAGTTGCTTTTCCTGAAGGAGAAGAACCAATATTTACAGTTACAAAATTGTTTGAAGTTGAATTAAAGTCATTGGTAAACAAATGCCATCTTCCACGCTCGTTTGCACAAATAATATCTAAATCGCCATCATTATCATAATCAAAAGCATCTGCTCCCATTCCTGAAGAACCCAATTCTTTTGTTATTAATCCATGATTTTTTACACTTTCAAAAGATTTTCCTTCTTTATTTAATAGAAGAACATGTTCGTTTGCTTTAGCAGAATTCCCATAAAGCAACACAAAAATATCAGAAAAACCATCATTATTAAAATCGCCAACAGCTGTACTTGTAGTTTGTTCGGAGATATTTATTCCAAAAGAAGCACTCACATCATAGAATTTACCATTTCTGTTTTCTAACAGTTTTGCAGGTAACTTTTTTGATTCAATCAATTTTGGTGATTTCGTTACATTATGCAAAACTGCGGATGTTGGTGAATTTGTATAACCACCAATTCTCCACATTCCATTTCCAGTATGTCCTATATATAAACCGTTTTCTTTTGTGTCTTTTGGAAAACCTTGTGCATCTTCTTGTTTTAAATTTAAATCATGATGCCCATGATTATCTTCTTTTCTTTCCCAAATTTTCTTTTCTGAACCTAAATAAATATTAAAATCTGGATACGCCATTTGTAAATTCTCGATGATTAAATCGCCATCAATTTCTAAATTTTCATAATTGAAAGCATTTCTTCTTGCAAAAAAGTAAAATGCATTGTTTTCTGAATCATATTCACTTTCAGAATCGAAAGGCAATTTAGAACGCGTTAGAAATAAATCGTTATCACCATCATTATCAAAATCTATTTGCGAAATACTGTTTACTAAATTTATCTTCGGAAGCATTCCTAAAACTTCTTTTGTAGCATCTACAAAATTCCCATTTGCTAAACCTTTAACAAGCACAATTTTTTGACCTCCATGAAAAATAATATCTGTAATATTATCTCGATTATAATCTATTAATGAAGTTCGCATACCAATTCTGTCTGCATGTGGTAAATACTGACTAAATTTAAAATCTAATTTAGTATTACTTTTGTAAATAATATTTCCTTTGTCTAATGCTTTTAAAGTTGGAAAAGCTGAAGTTATTAAATCTAACTTTCCATCGCTGTCTACATCTACAAGTTTCGATGCTCTTCCACGACCACCTTTAAAGTGTTTAAATTCATTACCTTTTGTAATTTTTCTATCTTTTGTAACTTTAAAATATTTTACTTTTCTTGGGTTTTTTCCGTCTCCACCACCAGGTTGAACAATTATTTCTATAATTCCATCAGAATTATAATCTGCAACTGCAATACCATGTGTGTCTCCAAAAATAAATGGTTTTCCTAATTCATAAATTCCATTGTTATTCCAATACAATTCGACACGTCTTGAGTGATCCATTAACAATAAATCTAAAAAACCATCTAGATCTAGATCTGCAATTACTGCATTATCGAACTTTCTACGTGAGCGATTTTCTAAAGGAATAATTCCTTCTTTTTCAGAAAACATTGTTTTGTTTTCAGATTTGAAAATGTCTGATTTAGGTTTTATAGCGCAACTATAACTCATCATCAAAAAAACAATTGCAATGCTTTTGTAAAATATAGAATGTAAAGACTTATTTTTCATAAATGCTTTTATTTAGCTAGATTACCTTTCCAACCTTTGTTAAATTGTGCTACTAGTTTTTGTACGACTTCAGGATTATTTTTCGCTACATTTTTGGTTTCTGTAGGGTCATTTTTATGGTCATACAATTCAATAAATAAAGGCTCTTTTTCAGGGTTTTTATAATCTTTCCAAATGATAATTCTATAATTATCTGTTCTCATTCCATAACCCATTAAATCATTTTCGAACAGATCTCTATTCCATTTATCACCTTGTTGTTTTTTAATTTTAGCTTCTTGCTCTTCAATTAAAGGGCCAAAATAAGTTTCTCTCATACCTTTAGATAAAGGATTTGCAGCCCATTCTCTCAAAGCAGGATTTGGAAACTGACTAAAAGCTGCTTTTTTCCATTCTTTTTCAGGGTTTGATAAAAGTGGTACAAAACTTTGTCCTTCTAAATGAGAAGGTTTTTCTAAACCTGCCAACTCAGATAGAGTAGGGTACATGTCTACCAATTCTACTAAAGCGTCAGAAGTTTCACCTCTACTTCCTTTTGGCATGTCTGGAGTCCAAATCATTAAAGGAACTCTTGTGCCAATTTCATAGTTTGTTGCTTTTCCCCAAATTCCCATTTCACCTAAATGCCAACCATGATCTCCCCAAACTATAATTATTGTATTTTCTCTAACACCAGCATCATCTAAAGCATTTATAACTTTACCAATTTGTGCGTCTATATAACTTACAGATGCTAAATAGGCATGTTTTAAAGTTCTTGCCATTTCATCATTAATTGGTCCTTTTTTAGGAATTCCAAATCTTGCACGCAATTCAAAAGAAGGATGTAAACCCATAGTTGCACCATTTTCTGGAGCCGTTTTTTGAGTTGCTAATTTTATGTTTTCAGGATTGTATAAGTCCCAATATTTTTTTGGAGCTAACCAATCTAAGTGTGGTTTTTTCATTCCCAAACCTAAAAAGAAAGGTTTATTTGGGTTTTTCTCTAACATATCTTTTAAAGTAACAATTGCTAATTCTGCATTGTAACCATCTTCGTAAAATGTATCTTCTACATCTGCATTTTCATAAGCTGGACCTTTTCCTAAACCATTTCTTGGTGCATTTGGCCCATACTTTGCAATCATATCTGCTCTGTTCTTTTTAAACATTGCCTGACTTTCTTTACTTGCAAAACCACCAGGTGTTTTCGATTTTTTAATAGTCATTTTATCATAAGCTGGTTTTCTACTCCAAGACAATCCTAAATCTGCAAATGCTGTTTTATGATAAATTTTACCTGTATAAGTTGCCTCATATCCATTATTTTTGAAATGTTGCGGTAATGTAATTATATCTGGATTTGCATCTCTAAAGTAAGTGAAATTTTCAATAACATTAATAGTTTCTGGTCTTGCACCCGTCATTAAACTTGCTCTAGAAGGACTACAAATTGCTTCTTGACAATATGCTTTGTTAAATAATAAACCATCGCTTGCTAATTTGTCTAAATTTGGTGTTACTGCAATTTCAGAACCATAAGCGCCTAATTCTGGTCGTAAATCATCAATAGCAATAAAAAGAATATTTGGTTTCTTTTGAACCTCTTGTTTATTTTCTGATTTAGATTTGCATCCAAATGCAATAGCAAGGACTAAAAATAGTTGAAGAAATTTCATTTTTATATTTTTTTGATTTATCAAATAATAATGAATTGCAATTTATAAGATTCTTAAGAAGAAAAATTACTGAATAGTACCTCTTATCATATCAAATTTACCATACTTCTTTAAGTATGGTGAATTTGATATCTATTATTTTTACTCAATTGCCAATGGCAGTCACACTCATTTCTGGAATCCCTCTATTTGACCAAGCAAAATAAAGAACAAATTGTGCATTATAGTTCTCAAATTTTGGATTAGATAAGGATCTGTACATTCCTTTTTTATTGTCTTTTCTAATTTTAATATTTCCAGAAATAGCAGAAACACTACTTAATAAATCTGGTTTGTAAGTTGCTGTTAATTTCGATTTCATTGGTAAATGCACATCTAAAATATCCGCTCCTTTTGTTTACAAGAAGTTATAAATAGAAAACTAAATAATACAATTACTAAAGGTTTTATTATTACTAGAATTTATATTATCAAAATTAACATTTATAGGGTACATATCAACCAAATAAATCAGTGACTTATGCTTTTTCCTTTTGAGATTAGCTCTTAATAAATATGCTCAGTATAAAAAATCTAAATAGAATTCTTTATTTTATCAATAGATTCCAAATTTATAATTAACTAAGTCACACAATGTTTTTCTTAGTACATTAGTGGTGTTTGTGAATACATATTAGTAAGTTAGGAAGGTTCTTGAACTCAAAAATGAGTATCTTTAAAATTCAACTTTATACAATTTTATGTTACTTCTAAAAAAAAAATACTTTCTTTCTTTTTTTAATTGGATTCTCAATTACAATTCACTCCCAAAAAGGCATAAAAATTAATGGCACTGTGCTTGCTGAAAATAATGAATCAATTCCTTATGCTGCTGTAGGAATTCCATCAAAATCAATTGGCACTGCAACAACAGAAGAAGGCACCTTTAGTTTATTGGTTTCAAAAAGTAATTTATTAGATTCGTTACAAGTATCTAGCATAGGTTTTGACACCTATAAAATTAGGATACAAGATTTTATCAATCAAAAAGAAAAAAAAATTGTATTATCAGAAGTTGAATTGTCTTTAGATGAAATTATTATAAAAGATAAACCAAAAGATTTTGCAAAAAATGCAATTAGAAAGCTTTGGAAAACAACGATAAATGAAAAACATCAACTCAATATTTTATACAGACGTTTTTCTGTAGAAGATGGCAAAGCACGTTTTTTAGTAGAGCATTACATAAATGTATTAGACAAAGGACCTTTAGAGGGTGATTTTTTAGGTGTTGAAATTGTTGAAGGAAGAAAATCTGGAGATTATAGATTTGTAAAAAAGAAACTTAAAGGTCATCCCGTAAATGTTCTAGCTAAACGAAGTCCATTAAGAAACGGATTTCGTTTAAAAGATTATAAATGGAAACGATCTGGAGATACTTCTTATGACGGTGAAGATGTTTTAATTGTTGAAGGAAGACTCAAAAAAAACAACAAAAGATTTATAAGGCTTTATGTAGGTATGGAAACATTTGGAGTTTATAAAATGGAAACTTCTGATTTAAACGCTGTTTATATTTATAAAAAAGACGATGAAGGTCAATTATATTTAAGTTACTATAATAGAACAAGAACTGGAAAAGTAGTTTTA
>Ga0209279_10000668_pt1 | contig 20842 bp, 18 predicted proteins | sample CoawatmetaG00DNA_3_FD_187508 | JGI IMG/M metagenome (GOLD analysis project Ga0209279, IMG submission 187508) | Marine microbial communities from the West Antarctic Peninsula - Coastal water metaG006-DNA (SPAdes) (version 2) | ecosystem: Environmental > Aquatic > Marine > Coastal ... | reverse complement strand
GCTTGATTTTGTCCAGGAGACATAAATTCTATAAAAAGAGGCGATAGACTCTGCGCGAGATGATTATCTGCATAACGAATCAGCATACTATTGTGAGCACGATCGACAGGACTAGCAGGTATTAGTGGCGGCTCTGGAAACAACGCCTCCAAATAGTCAATGATCACTGTGGATTCAGCAATGGTACTTTTATCTTCGAGTAATAGAAGCGGTAGCTTACCCAGCGGAAATGCTTGCAAAAATTCAGCACTCCGCAAAGAGAATGGCGGCTCGCCAATTTCGACCGGCAAATTCTTGAGCCGGATTTGAATACGCACTCGAGCAGAGAAAGGGGAGCCTGTAAGATCATAGAGCGTCATTATTTAGCCGTCAAAAGTATGTTATTTTTGATAAAATCATTATACATATATATGAACTAATAAAATATATATAAGAACTATTTATTAAGAGGGTCGACTTAACTGCCCCTCTTAAATGTAACTTTATTGTACTAATGCTATGTTATTAAGACAATAGATAATTATTTTCGAGACACTATTCAGTGTAATTCAGGATGGCTAAGACACTAAGATTCCAGTCTTAACGAGATTTTCGATGACTTGCTTTTGGGTCGCAACAAAATGACTGCGGTCAGGGATAGTTATCTCTCCATCAGTAAGTAGGTTATTAGGCGGATAGACGCTAAATTTTCCATAGGTAGATGCAAAGAGTTCCAGTCTCTGTCGTGCAAGAATGTTACTCATTCCGGGCCTCAGTCGCGCACGGCGAAGCGCCGCAACGTCAATCTCGGCATTGCCGCACATTGACTCACCGACATCAGCCTCAGCTAAAACATGGCCATGGAAGTCCACCACTTTTGAGCCTCCATCGGTAGAGGCGGCGGGAAAGGCTATATCTGTGATGCCAGCGCTGTTGGCTGAAACAATATAGACCATATTTTCATAGGCCCTTGCCTGCTTAGCAATGTTTTTCGGAGTAGCCAATGGACTTCCAACTTCACTGGAGGAATGACAGATCACTTCGGCACCTCGAAGTGTTAGGGCTCGAATAATCTCTGGATAAAGAATCTCTTCAGACGCTACTGCAGCCAGCCGTCCGATTTCCGTATCTACAACAGGAAATAAAGACTCCTCACCATAGACTTCGATATATCGTTCCAGCAAATCATGGGGCGTAGGCGCATACATAGATATCAGACGTCGATACCTTAGAATCACCTTACCAGAGGGATCAATTATAAAGCTGACCTGAAAATAAATCCCAGGGAAGTTGGGATCTAATTCGTAAGCATTACCAGACAGAAAAATATCATTATCCTGGCAAATCTTGCCTAGCGCAGAATATTCAGGGCCATTCATTTCAATACAGGCTTTCTCCGACCAAACCTTAATACTCTCAGCCATAGGGAAGCCAGTCAAAAAGTATTCGGGCAAAACCACTAGCCTAGTCTTCAGCCCACTAAATGAACTGATAAAGCCTTTACAGCCTCGTAATAGTTGGCGCATTACTTGCGTTAGCTCTATTTTGATATATCATTTTAACAATTATCTTACGGACCGATCTAAATGCCTAGCACTCTAGATACAATATTTAGTATAAGAATACGTCAGACAATAAGCAAAGAATCCCCAACTCCGCTTTATCATCAGCTGTACAGCTTACTCCACGGTTTTATCCTAAATGGCACTTTGCCAGCTGGAGAGCGCATGCCTACAGAGCAGCAGCTTTCACAAATGTTTCTAGTATCCAGGATTACCGCAAAACGTGCGATGGATGAACTTGCCTCCGAAGGCTTAGTTGAGAGGCACCGGGGTAAGGGAACCCATGTTATCTACAAATATACGCCTAAACCTGTTTCGGCACCACTAACTGGAATGCTGCAAAAAATTGAGAGTATGGCCCGAAACTCACATGCAAGCATCATAGAATGTACGATGATGCGTCCTCCTCAAGATATTCGAGATGAGCTGGAGCTAAAAGCGGACGAGACTGCTTTACATCTTATTCGTGTGCGTGAAAGAGAGGGCATGAAGTTTGGCTTTTATAAAAGCTGGACTACTAACGTAGCAAAACCAGAACATTCAAGTTTATTTGAAACCACTCCCCGACTAAGTTATTTTCGAGACAACGGACTAGTTATTACTCATGTCACTCAGATTATCAGTGCATGTCTAGCTTCTTCTGAGAGTGCTATTGCTTTAAACGTTCCAGAGGGAAACCCATTGCTGAGCCTCACGAGACGTTCATACAACAAAGTCGGCGGCAAAGAGCACCTCACGGACTACCTGCAAGTTCTCTATAATCCTGAGTGTTTTGAAATTAAAAATGAATATATAAATTAAATGGAGAACTGAGCCGACTATAAATGCGGTTCTAACCATCCTCCATCGCAGTGGAGGCTTATAACCTACTGAATAGTGAGAGCAATTTTGACGCCGGCATTAGGTCCAACTTTAATTTCAACAATAACCACCGACCAGATCGATGGCTGTGTGGCTAATTGGTGCGATTACTTGCACCAACGCATACATAGCCAAACACGACTTTCTGTAGCACAAGCCAATGCATGGAACTTCCCGGAAATGGCTGGAACCCGAGTAATTTGGCTCGAAAATATGGTAGGCGATCCGTGGCTGCGCATTATTGAAGATCCTCAAGCAGCGACAATCGCGCCTTTCCATAAGCCCGGCTGGCTATCTCTAGAAATTTGTGTAATGGATGTCGATAGTTTAAGCGAAGAGCTTAGAGAGTCTCCATTTGAGATTATCGGCGAACCAGCAGACCTCGATATCAGCCCTGATATCCGAGCGATGCAAGTGGTTGGATCTGCGGGGGAAGTGCTCTACCTAACTCAAATTAAAGCACCAGTCCCAGGATTTGATCTCCCAGCAGCCAGATGCGCTGTCGACAAGCTATTTATTCCTATCTTAATAGCCACCAATCGTGACTCAGCGGCGGCTGTCTACGAACAGTTTCCTCACACAAAAAGTAGTAAATTTGACACTAAGATAACGGTTATCAACCGAGCTCACGACCTACCCATTGGTCTAAGACACCCAGTAGCTGCCATACAACTGGCGGGGAATAACCTAATTGAAATCGATGAGATCAGTAGCTTAAATATACCCTCTTATGACGTCTTTAGAATGCCTCCAGGTATCAGCATGATCAGCTTTGCCATTAATGATTTAGATTGTTTACCTGCCAACACGGACTCCTACACAATCAAGGACGGCCCATACTCCGAATGTCGTGCTAGCCTAATACGCGGCGAAGCTGGTGAATTAATAGAGCTTATTGAGCAAAACCATCTTAATAGCTATTCTTCAAAGTAAGGTCTGTCTAGTAGTCACAGCTTAAGTTGGCAAAAAAAGGGGCTTATAAAAGCCCATAGATCTAATACAGCCTAACTAGTCGTCATGATGGTGGTGATGATGGCTGCCATCATCATGATGGTGGTGATGCGGACTTCCATCTTCGTGATGATGATGCCCGTGCCAATGATCGTGACGTTTTCCATCAGACTTATGCTCGTTGTCATGCCCCTGTTCATTACCACGAACCTGCATTGTCTTCTCAAAATCTTCTGGGCCATGTGGATGATTGTGATCATAACTGAGCGCCCATTTATAGAGAAGTGGGTCACGCTGATATAGACGGGCCCCTGCCCTCTCTTGATTTTCCTGTGGTGTTGACCATGGGTTATAGTGAAAGTGATTAAACAGTTTTGAATCAGTACGGCCCAATGCGATACAGCCGTACTCAGAGGCGAAAGCGCCATGATTAATATAGGCTGGCCTCCAAAAATACCCGCCTGTGGGAACATCACCAAACTGCATCATCCAAGAAGTGCCCCATAGGTGGTACGACTCTTCCGCACAATCATGATAAGAAATATTATCCTGCTTAAAAGCTGGTGTCATACAGTACAAAAAAGTCATTGCATGAGAGATAGGATTAAAGTTTAACAACTTTATCAAACAGCCTGCAGCCACTGATGGCTTGACTAGATTACCCATAGCCCAAGGAATATCCATATAAGAATCAATACTATGGTAAAGGTCCACTTGAGCCAACGGATGATGCTCCGTAGAAGGCTCATGGCTCGGCTCTCCAGTGTTGTACATCATCATTACAAGGCAGCCTTGCTGTGTCGTTATTGCCGGCATAGAGTATCCTGCTGGGATAAAAAAGTAATGCCCTTTACGGCAAGTCTGATCACCTACCTGAAGCTCCCCTTCAACAATAATCATCTCTCGCTCTGACCATGAAAATCCTGGAGGCTGTTGATAACCTCCATCAAGCTGCACCGTCATGCTACAGGCACCTGTGTCTGAATCAAGGCTGAGCATCTTGTATCTCATACCTGGGCTAAAACCGGGAAGCTGCATGTTTTTAAAGTGAACGTCTCTATCGCAAAAAGGTTCAATGTGTGGACGTGCCATAGTTATTCTCCAATACTATCTTTTAAATTTTGAAATCAATTTTATTCTTCGTCTATACCATATTTCCAGACCACCTGATCTCGGCGCCCCTCGGCCTTTACCGGTAAATCTTCTGATTTTATGACCACCTTCATATCACCATCGTCATTAAACCCAGTTGTAGTAATGCGATCAAAAAACTCCTGATACCACTTCTCACGCATTGGCGCCAGATCCTCCATCTCGCCAGAAACCGCTCTATAGCGCTCCTCTTGCTCCGCTACCTCCTGCTTAATCCAAGCCTCAACTTCTGGCGAGAGCTCGTGCTCAATAAACAAGTTTTTAAATGTCATTATTTTAAACCTCTCTTTAATTAACTAGTTTTAATTCTCCAGAAACCAACATACTATCGATTAAATCCTGGGTCACGCCCACCTCGAGCAACACATCTGCGCTGTGCTCTCCAAGCCTCGGCGGGAGTGACTCAATGACGGCTGGTGTCTTGCTGAAGTTGATGGGCGGGCTACTCATACGTATCCGACCCTCAGTTTCGTGCTCGAATTCTTGCCAAAACCCAGACTCAACTAGCTGAGGATCTGTAACTAAATCATCTAACGAGTTGACTACCATCATAGGAACATTAGTGTTGCCTAATAGCTCTAACCATTCGGCCCGAGGGCGCGACGAAATGATTTCTCCAGTAACTCTGTAGGATTCATCAATATTTTGTAAGCGGGTCGCCATATCGATAAAACGCGGATCTGTGGCCAACTCTTCTCGCGCACAAAGCCGGCAAAACGTTTCCCAGTGATTATCCCAATAGGGCAATACAGCCAGATATTGGCCATCAAGCGTTTTATACGGGCGTCGATGTTTGGCCATCAAGCGAACATACCCAGCCTTGCCTATGGGAGGCTCAAAGGTTTGCCCCCAGAGATGCTCAGTCATTATGAAAGACACCATCGACTCAAACATTGGTACTTCGATTTCTTGACCTTCACCACTTCTTTGCTTGTGAAATAATGCGGCTAACACGCCCTGAACAACCATTAATGCAGTTGTTTTATCAGCAATAATGGTCGGCAAATAACGGGGTTCGCCTCCCGACATACTCTGTAACATTGCAATGCCGCTCGCAGCCTGAATTGAATCATCTAAAGCACCTTTGTCACCATAAGGTCCTTTTTTACTATACCCATATGTCGCACAATAAATCACTTCTGGATTAACAGCTTTGACGCATTCATAATCAAGACCGAGCCGTTCCATCGCCGCGGGGCGGAAATTATGTACTACCACATCGGCCGTCTTAATAATCTCCATCGCAGCTGCTTTTCCACGAGAGGATTTAAGATCCAGCGACACAGAACGCTTATTACGATTACATGTTAGAAAAAGAGCACTCATATCGCTATTATTACGATGAGGTCCTAGATTACGGTTGGTATCACCGCCGATAGGCTCTATCTTGATTACATCTGCCCCCAGATCACCCAGCATCTGGCAGGCATAGGGACCCAAAACCACACTAGTCATTTCAACGACACGAATACCGGCAAGAGCTGTAGTCATTTTATGCGCCCATCAAGACCATATATCTTAATCACGTTGTCCCTAAGGAATTTTTTCCGAACCTCTGGTTTTAAGCCAAATTTCTCAATTTCATCTAGGGTGCGTTTAAATCTTAGTACAGGAAAATCAGTCGCAAAAATAACCTTGTCCTGTCCGTAAGAATTCAAGAATTTAACGACACTTTCTGGCCAGTATTTTGGGCTGTGGGCATCGGTGCACATGTATACATTTTCATGTTTCCATGCCATGGCAATCATTTCATCATGCCATGGAATCCCAACATGGGTACCGATCAACTTAAGCTCAGGCAAATCACAAGCGATATCATCAAGATAAATGGGGCGTCCCACCGAACGACAACGGTGCTGCTTTGAGTAGATAAGTGATTGCCCCACCTGCATCTGAATCGGAATACCTAACTCAATACATTTTGCGTAAAAGGGATAATACCGAGCCTCATTGGGGGCTAAATCAAACCAGTGAGGATAGAGATGAGCGCCAACAAATCCCATATTAGTTACTGCATCTTCCATAGCCCGGACACCATCCATCCCAGTGAACGGGTCAATGCCAACCAACCCAAAAAAACGATTTGGATATCGAGCAACTGCATCAGCAACCACTTCTACTGGCATATGATAACAGCCAGGAAGACCTTTACGGCCTGCTTTTGCGGCAACTAAAAAAGCGCTCTGGATATTAGCTTCGTCCATGGATTCAATCATCTGCTCCAGACTGATCCCTGCACTACTGTGCTGACCTTTGACCTTTCCGACAAAAAACTCATCAGTCCAAGTCGGTCGATGTGACAGCGCCTCAGCGGTCCAGATGTTTACTACTGCATCAACGACCTTATAATCTATTGTCATAAATTAACCTATAACCCAAGTAGTGTTATTGAACAGCCACACATTAACATTGTACCGCCTACAAATGCATGGCTAAAGCGCTCCAATCTTGGCAGTTTTATATCTTTTAACCCCCAGATAGAACATACCACCATCACCAGCATTGTAAGTACCGTGACTATACTAAAGATACTCGTAACGATTAGAACAGCCCCCATACTTTGTTTAGCCGCAGGGTACATAAGGATTGGAATCAGTGCCTCACAGGGGCCCAATACGAATACAAAAAACAGGGACAAAGGCGCTACAACTCCATCGGTCTTTTTATGGACATGAGCATGTTTTGCGTGATGGTCATGCTGATGTGTATGCCATACATCGCCGTGAAGATGTCCGTGAGTATGAAGTCGATCCTTGTATGCCTTGCGTATGCCCCAAACCATATAAACAAGTCCAAACGCGATCAATGCCCACGCGGCAAAAGAACCTCGAGTACTCTCTAATCCCTCAATCTCACCTAGTTGGATCCCTGCGTATACTCCTACCAACCCAATAATTATTGAGCCTGTAATGTGGCCTACTCCAAACAGAGAAGTAGTCTTTATAGTCTTGGCAAGTGACCAGCCACGTGCCTTCGCCATCGCAACAAAAGGCAGATAATGATCTGGGCCAAGTAGTGTATGCACAAAAGCAACTGTTGCCGCAGTCGTCGACAAAAGTATAATCTCAGGAGTCATGAATTGGCTCATATTTCGTTAATATATCTTGTCTCAACACATTTTTCCGAAATTTATATTTGTATTATTGATACGTCTTTATAACTTTAATTGTATTCTGGTTACAATTACAATTCAACCTTTGCTATCGAATTAAGTCAGTCCATTAATCATTCAGAAGCTTAAGAATTCCATCAACCCGTCATTACGCTAAAACAGCTTATATTGGCAGTAATATCATTGAAATTAGTCATCGAAAATCCTAACTAAAGACAAGAATTTTGATGCAATCAGAGACAATAACAACTATATCTGTGACATTATTTAACAAGCTTTGAACTCTTCATAGAATTTTAGATATTGTGCTCAGCAAACGAGATCATCTTATTCGTACTCGTTTTATAAAAATCTTATTGGATACGTTAGTACATAAATCTCATATTGCAAAGCGCAGGCCTAGCGCCAATAAATATGGTATGTTATCTGCCAAATATTTACGGAGGCTTTTACTATGAAATATCTATTAATTCACTTAGTTATATTTTTATCCCTCACCACAGGATTACCTGAGGCCCTTGCTGGCGAAGAAGAAAATAAAATTGAAGCAGAAGGAGGTAAATGGGCTGTATTTTATGAAACGGGCAATCTCAATGGACTAATGACATTATATACACAGGACGCTGTTGTAGCGCTGCATGGCCAGCCTGCATTATTTGGAAAGGACGCAATACGCGCATACTTTTCGTCCAGGTTAGGTAAGGCTCAATCAACTTTCGAATTAGATTATGAAGTGCGACAAACTCATGGCGATATTGCTTATATTATAAGTAAGTATTGGCTGATTGCTAAAAACAACCTAACTGGTGCAATGTATCGTGATGCCGGCCGCTCCATGCTCATTTATAAGAAAGAAAAGGGGGAGTGGAAAATTGCAGCCGATATTGACCAAGCTAGCCCTGACGTTGCATGGCCTTCGCCTAAGGGACTTCAATAGGTTCGTAAAACCGGCGCTGCAATCCAGTATTGTTAAGTTCAACACTGGGCTTTATCTGAATCTAAATGTGATTGGGCTTGTCCTCGCATCCTTCTTAGATACTAAGGAGACTGAGGCTCATAGAGCAGCTAAATTGAGTAGCCAAATTCCTCGCATCCTAATTTTTTAAGTACGCTGATTTATCACCATGGAAATAGCCGCAGTTCTTGTTTAACGACCAATTTCCAGAGGTATATATAGCTGCGTGCCATACCGCCCTGCCCCACACGCGTTATTGAACATTAAATAATGACTTATATTAACAAAGAAAAACCCACCGGTAACAAGTGCCGGTGGATGTCAAACTACTATCGTGCGCCGAACTTGTAAGATACGCTCGCCATATAAGTACGTGGCATATTGTAGTACCCAACAAATAAATTCGACGTAAAGTAACGTTCATCTGTACAGTTCTTACACTCAACATTAAATGACCATGCATCATTAGAAGGGCTAAGTGAAATTCCTGCATTTACAATCGTTGACGAAGTGTTCTTACCTTCGTTGCGGCTTCCAACATAGCTAGGACCAATATAGCGTAAAAGGCCATAAGGTTTTAGCTTCATACCATCAACATCAAAAGTGACATTAGTACCTAAGGTAAAAGTCTCATCAGGACTTCGCTTAGGCTCCGCAATATTACAATCACCGTCATAAGCTGCATAGCTGCTATTAGGTGCTACACAGCCACTAGGGAGATCAACATATTCAGCATCTTGTAAGCCAACCACGCCGTATACTTGCCAAGTATCCGTAAGTAGCGCTGTAATCTCAGCTTCAAATCCACTAACTTCCATGCCACCAGCATTAGTTGTTAAAAACTGTCCGTCTGGCGTGGCCGCGGTGGTTTGAAGATCTTCAAGATCAGAGTAGAAAGCTGTAAGGTTAGCCCGAAGACGGCCATCCATTAAATCAGCTCGAATACCAACTTCATATGCCCAAATTTCCTCTGGCCCAAACGGCTGAGCAGCGACACCACTTGTTGCCCGAGCATTCCAACCTCCAGACTTAAAACCATTGGTTGCAGATACATAACCCATGACGTCCTCAGAGAAAGTATGAGCATAAGCAATACGTGGCGTGAACTTTGATTCATCCTGCGATACCGGCACATTAGCAGCAACAAGATCTGCCGTAGTAATACTGCCGGAGAAGCCGATATCTTTTTCTTCCGTCGTGAAACGCCCACCCAACGTCAATGTCCCATTCTCACCCACTTTAATGTCTGCCTGCAGGTATGCTGCGACGCTGTCTGTTCCATTAGTAAGAATTCTATCAGCCAGAGGGATAAAAAGTGCCATGGTTGGCAACCCAATCAGAACGCTATAGTCTAGATAATCAGTGAAGTCAGTCTTGTTATCTTCGTTCATCATATAGATGCCAGTAGAAATATACATACGATCATCCATTACATTCCCAGACCACTTTAGTTCCGCCGAGAACATGTCATGCTCGCTCACATTGTCGATAGCGAAAAAGTCATCACTTAACGCGTTAGGGAAATTGATCATAAACTCTTGGTCCAAATTACGTTGGCCCAATATAAAACTAGCAGTACCACCCCCCACGTCAAAAGACATGTTTGAAATCAGGTTCAGTGTTTCAACTTTATTTCCATAGAGCGATGATTTTTGGTTGTAGGGTGCCGGCAGACCGCCAGTCAAACGGGAAGTCGAGACTCGATCATCACCATCAAGCGCACCATAAATACTTGAAGCTTCGATGTCTGCATAATCTATTGATAAATCCCAAGTCATTCCGTCTGATAAAAACCGAAAGGCTCCCCGCATGCCCTGCTGATCGGTGACATTATAGTCCTTACCATCAATACTATTTTCTAGGTAACCATCATCTTTAACGTGAAAAACCGAGAACTTTGTTAAGACAGCGTCGGTAAGCGGCATGTCAATGCTCGCACGGAGTTGTGTGCGGCCAAAACTACCGGCGCCAGCCTCAAGATAACCACCCATCTCTTCACCAGGCTTACGCATCACAACACTAATAGCACCGCCTGTAGTATTGCGGCCATAAAGTGTCCCCTGCGGTCCACGCAAAACTTCTATACGCTCTACATCAAATAGTGAAAAATTATTCGCATTTTGCCGCGTAATGTATACGTCATCAACATAAGTACCCACTGGAGGATCAAATGTCGCGATCGATTCGTCATTACCTTGTCCACGCAGATAATACATATTGGCCGTGCCGAGACCCGTATTATTGCCACCAAAAAGATTAGGTACAACATTGATAAGATCAAGGCTATCATCTAACTGCAGGTCTTCTATCATAGCTTGGTCGTAAGCGCTTACCGCCACTGGAACATCTTGGACCGACGCCTCTCGACGTTCGGCAGTAACCACCACCTCCTCTAGCTGTGCAGCCGCAAAAGAGCCCAGTGGAATAGATGCTGCAAAAATTGCCGATATAGCTGAAGTCCATCTACGTTTATTATTCATATTAATACTCCCCTTTATATTAAATTAACCTTATTTATCGTCTTTTTTATAATTCGGTATCAAGTTTTATACACTAATTACTTTACTCAATCAACTATAATGAAAGAATAATATTACTATGATAATCTGATAAAAAAGCGTTTAATCAGCATTTAGAAAAAACCAATGAATAGGCCAAAAGGAACTTTACGATACATCTATGAGCAATTACCCTACTTTATTTTCGTCGTGGACACTCGGTGGTGTACCGTTACGAAATCACCTAGCTCATGCCTCAATTCTGACTCATTTCGCTAAAGAAGGCAGGCCCACTGATCGGCTTTTGCACTATTTAGCTAATCGAGCGCGCGGAGGTGCTGCCATGATTGTCACCGAACCTTTGGCGATGTTATCTAGGGTGCCACCCAGCAATAGAGTTCATGCGTTTAGTGATGATGCATTGCCTGAATTAACTAGGTTGGTTGAAGCCGTCGAAGCACATGACACTCGACTTATTGGTCAAATTCAAGATCCCGGTCGCGGACGACATGAAATTGGACGGAATGAATCTGCAATTGGAGCTTCAGCATTGCCTGATGATTTAAGCTGGACAGTTCCTCGCGTATTAACCGGACTGGAAATATATCAATTAATTGAGGAGTGGGCTCTTGCATGCAGGCGTCTTCAACAAGCCGGGTTTTCCGGCGTAGAGATTTCAGCGGGACATGGGCATTTATTTCATCAGTTTTTATCATCGCATTCAAATATGCGTGAGGATGAATTCGGTGGCGATCGGGCAGGTCGAGCTTTATTTTTAGTCAAACTTATTATGCGGATACGGGCAATATGCGGGCGACCTTTCATTATTGGAATTAAATTACCTGCTAGCGATTCCATTAAGGGAGGTATCGATTGCGTTGAGGCAGGTAAAATCGCTAAACATATCGCTGCTATTGGGGAGCTGGATTATTGGACATTTGTCTGGGGTGCTCACGCAGATTCATTATGGCAACATTTACCTGGTGAGGAGGGAGCCCGGGCTCCCTATTTAGCACAGATAAAACAGCTACGGCTTTCAGAGCCGAGCATACCTGCTGGTGCTTTGGGCTATATTACCGATCCTAACGAAGCCGAGAAGGCGCTGACAGATGGGACAGCCGATATTGTATTTTTAGGTCGCGCGATGATCGCGGATCCTGCGTGGGGAGAGAAAGCTCGGCAAGGAAAAGAGCAAGAAATTAGATATTGTGTCTCCTGCAATAATTGTTGGCGATCAACCGTAGAAGCTGGAGCTGTCGCGTGTGACAACAATCCCGCTATCGGAATAAAGGATGAGGCTCTTTGGCGCCCTACGAAAACAAAGCATCAACGTCATATCGTTGTAGTTGGTGGTGGTGTTTCTGGATTAGAGGTAGCATGGATTGCCGCGGCACGAGACCATTCTGTAACGCTTTATGGTAGTAACAATGAGTGGGGGGGTAAAACTCGTATGCATGCCGGATTGCCCGGAGCAGAGAATCTTAGTAGTGTCTATGATTATCAGTTTTTAGCCGCCGAACGAGAGGGAGTTAAATTCCGCACTGGATTCGCAAGTATGTCAGATCTAGAGGCTCTGGAGCCGGACACTATTGTTCTCGCAACCGGTGCCACAATGTTGGTACCCTCGTTTGTTCCAGAGGCTTACGCTCTTGAAGGACTCATTCCCGATTTACGACAACTTATTGCTAATTTTATGACGCTTAATACTAGCGGAAATGGGCGCTTGGTTATTATTGATAGGGATCATACAGAAATGACCTATGCGGCAGCAGAATTTCTATCGTACCGTTTTACCGAAGTGATCATCGTCACACCAAGAGATCGCCTAGCCTCCGATTGCTCCTTGATTAATCGACAGAAAATTTATCGCCGCCTTTATCTCTGTGGCGTTAAAATTATAACTAGTTGCGAACCGGCTAATTTAGAGGATCTAGAAGAAGGAAAAGTGGTGATACACAATATCTATAATGGGGTTGCCAAAGATTTAACTGATATTTCAATGATTACCTATTCATGCTCACGGACACCCAATGATGAATTAGTTAAACCATTAAAGGACGGGGGATATAATGTTGTTCGAGTTGGGGATTGCTTTGCTCCACGTTCATTATTGGCGGCAACTGGGCAAGGCTTTACAGTAGGCTGTACTGTCTAAAGAGGCAGCCTCTAAATAACGTTGGGTCCTTAGATTCCTTAGTCCTGAGGGTTGTGCGCTTCAATTGCTGACTGACGGATAGAGTCCATAAGTACTTCTGCAGCAGGATTTAATTTTCGACCACTCATGCTAATTAAACTAGCATGCCTTAAGACAGAAGGCCTATCTATATTCACTTTGCACAGAGTGCGTTGATGTTTTACATCATATTTTCGCTCAGCCATTGCTGGTGAAGTCATAAACAAAAAATCACTAGATTCAATTAACTGGCTACCGATGACAGGAGCATCACTGCGAATAAAATATTTAGGCGGGTCAAGGCCTTCGGCCATAAACGTGTTGCGGATTAGATGCCAATCACTAGGGCGCTGTCCTGGAACTATCCAAGTATAACCCTGTAAGTCTTCTAACGTTGGCTGATCTATTTTCATAACTGGATGATCTCGTCGAGCAACAACGATATCCTGTAACGAATAAAGCTGCTCCTCTATAATTCCTTTGGGTGCAGAGTCTTTAGAGGGGAGGCTACCACAAAGAAAATCAATTCTTCCTTCGGCAAGCTGATTTACTAGCACCTCAGAATAATCCTCAATAATGCTAAGTTCGACGTCCGGCCTCTGGGAATGGAATGATTGCAATACCTGTGAAATCAATTCAACGTCACAAGTTTCCCCTATTCCAATCTCCACCTTTCCTGCATGGGCTCCCATTAAAGCTTGGATGTGGTGCACCGCTCGTTCCATACCATTAATTTGACTACGAGCATAAGGTAGGAATGATTCTCCGTATTCAGTTGCCGACGTCCGATTTCCACGAGAACGATTAATGAGAACAGCACCAACAATAGTTTCCAGTTTAGCAAGGCTCATGCCAAGTGCTTGCTGAGTAATACCCAAAACTTTTGCAGCGTCAGCCAATCCGCCTCGTTCAACAATGACAACAAACCTCTCGAGCTGTTTATATTGAATGTCCGCTATCTGGCTTTTATGAAATACTTTAGTTGGCATATAGGAATTATCACAGAATAGAGGTAGAGGTTCTAGCTATCAATTTATAGCAATCATTACTAACTTAATTTTCAATCGTTAGTCACAACACGGGCTTTAACAATCCCGATAGTCCTGCTACCAGAGTGCCTGCATATATAGTTAACACCATAATATAAACCGGTTTGATGTCGCGACTTAATTTTTCATTTAAGTTATCACTAGGGCCTTCTGTCGCTAATGCTTGGAAATCCACCATAACTGGCGCGAAATACTTTTCTAATGCGAGTGCGGCGATTGCGATAACCACATAAGCATACCACTTTAACGCCAACCATAGTGGCATATCACCTTGATATAGAAGCCAGCTAGCTCCAACACTCATTACAGCAATCACTATGCCATAAAACAGCACCTGAAAGTTTAAGGAAAGACGATGCAGAGCGCTGCCTTGAGGTTGAAAAATAATACCCCAGGTTGCAACCAGCCAAAAGAGAGCAAAAATTAATCCATAAGATGTGGGAATAAAATCATAACCCCACTTTGCCGAAAGGACTAGTCCACTACCCCAAACCAGAGGTACTGCCAATCGGGGCAGTCGATCCAAAACCATACCTACTTCTAGCAATGTAAAACGAGTTTCAACACTCAAAGTACTTCGTTCCGCGTAACGACATGCAACAAAGACACCTAGGTCCGTACCCAGCCAAAATACCCACCCCAGTACATGAATAACCAGCGCCAATTGCTCTATCATTATTTGTGCTTTCCTATAGTTTTATCATTTTGAAATTCATCTATTTCGGCTTGTCGAGAGTCAATGGTTTGAGAACCCGAGACCATTGTACGAAATGCATCAGCAAAAAAGGCCTGCATAGCTTCCTGATCTTTTTCCTTTTCAGAGGAGGACAGTGTGAACTTAGCTAATTCCTCAACGCCAACGATACCTTTCCCGATAAGTAATTGCTCAAGATGTCTTACCTGAGTGCGTGTAGCCCAAAGTTGCGACATACTTTCCAGCAATGCCGTCATCAGTGCATCTACGTGGGCAGACTCGAAGAAGATCGGACGTTTGCCGCGCGTATCCAAAAGTATTGCGCCGTCATCAAACTCCTCAGAATTAGTGCTCGCATTATCATTATTCATTGTGAAATCTCGTTAATTTAATAAAGTACCTTTATCTTGAGGACTTATTTCCACGCTCCAAACCCATACCACTGTATACCTTCCGCAAGCCGCCCAGTATTTTCGCCAAACTTAGCATCAACTTCAATCTCTCGAGCATAGTCTTCTGGAGCCATGTAACTATATTGAGGTGTTATAAATTCAACTAATTTACTTCTATCGAAACCCGCATCTAGTCTCAGTTGAGTGAAATCTTGATCGCGAAATGACTTATAAAAAGGCTCGTTGTTATAATACCCATCCCAATCAAGATAAAAAGCATCGTAGGCAGATAAGCTATCATTTGGAGGGAGTTCCATGTGTAACATCAGACCACCAGGCCGGAGTACTCGATATGCCTCAACCATAACCTTGCGGATATCTTTGGCCGATAGTTCATGCAGAAACATAGACGAAAACACTACGTCAACACTATTGTCCGGCAAGTTAAGATCCGTTGCATTCATTTGTTCGAATTTGACATCGACATCTTGATCTTTTGCTCGAGCATTACCGTAACGCAGGCATGCAGGTGCAATATCAATACCTGTAACCTTGGCATCTGGGTACGCTAGCTTCCACGCGCAGGTGTTATGACCAATAGTGCAACCCAGATCTAAAATTATTGACGGTGTAAAGCTTCTAAATTTGTGTTTTACATACTGAGACATTGATTGTCCAATATCATCTAAATTTTTCCCCATCATGCCAAATGAAAAAATATTTAGGCCGTGATCGTAAAGTGCACCCCCCATCCAATCCGCTGCTTCATCCTCCCTATGATAGGATCCCGGAGCCAAATGAACATCTAGTGCTACTACGTTTCGAGGAATTTCGAGATCTAAATCAAGCTTCAGTTTCGAGTCACTACTGTCGTTGGCGGCAGCAATAGACGCACTCAGTCGAGTTTTAGACTGATGTAAAGGTCGCAAAGCACTCCGCCAGACCATCTCTTGCGCATTGTAACGAATACTGGAGTAATACTTAAATAACGAATCACCCTTCATAGCTTGATGAACATCTTTTCCTGACTCTAGGACTTGGTGTTTTTGTACGCTACTAGGTTCAATTTCATCATGAAAGCGAGACTTCATTGCCTCAGCCATATTGTTGAGCGTAAAAGCCCTTAAACCTGACACAAAATCTTGTTTGGCTGATTGTTCGCTTGTGCCTTTCGCAAATAATTTGTGCTCTAAAGCTGCTGGCATCATTATTTCCTCCCTTTAAATGACAATCTTAATATAAAAGGAAAACTACTAAATATCAATAATATATTAGTAATTTCTTTCATTAGAACTTTGTACTACCATACTGCAATTGGTTTTCTATTTTACCGATATGTTACCCGGAGGGTTTAATAACAAAAAATGAGTATTGGTGGAAATTAGAAACTAAAAAATCTGTTAGGTGTAAAGTTATACTCATATAACAAGTTCGTGTATTCTCGAAGTGTTATTTTATTTAATATAATCATCAAAATCTAATGCGAGGCTCTAGCTAGTGACAACTATTATTGTTCTGTTTAATCTAAAGAAAAACGTGACTCAGGTGGATTATGAAAACTGGGCTCAGTCTACCGATCTACCTATAGTCAGAGATCTGAGTTCTGTAGAGAACTATCAAATTTTTAAAAGTAGCGGATTACTCGGCAGCGATAGCCCAAGTCCCATTGATTATATAGAAATGATTACTATCAACGATCGCGATCAATTTAATAATGATATTAGTAGTGAAATAATGACCAAAGTAGCCACACAATTTCAAGCTTTCGCCGATGACCCAAAATTTATAGTCACGAGCGCTCTAACAACTACAACCGATATCAACAGGTAATCCAAATGCATTTAGTAACTGGAAAAGTAGCCCTGTGTACAGGGTCAGGAAGTCCAATAGGCATTGGATCAAGCATACTTCGGCATCTGGCTAGTCAAGGGTATCGAGTTATCGTCAGTGACATTGGTGAAGATAGCAGCCGGCAAGATAATGGCAAGCCGACAGAGGCAATGGAATCCGTAGCGGCAAGTATCAGAGGTGATGGTGGCGAGTGTATTATAATTCCGTGCGACGTAAGAGACCCTAAACAAGTAAAGAGTTTATTCGATCAAGCAGTATCGGCGTATGGACAAATTGATTTGTTGATAAATAATGCAGGTATAGGTTATCTAATGCGACCATTTATCGATGTGCCAGTGGACGAATGGCAGATGGTGCTCGACGTTAATTTAACCGGTACATTTCTCTGCACTCAAGAAGCAACTAGGCATATGATAAAAGCAGGTAATGGTGGTCGTATTATTAATATAGCCAGTCAAGCAGCCAAGAGTGGCTTTCCCCATCTTGCTGCATACGTCACATCAAAACACGGATTAATCGGGCTGACACGATCTAATGCGTGTGAGTTAGGTGAACACGGCATTACGGTCAACGCTATATGTCCCAATCATATTACAACTGAATTGGGTGCCAAACAGAATGAATACTACGCCAAAATTCAAGGATTATCAGTGCCTCAATATTTGGAAGCAATGAAAAGCCGCATTCCAATGAGGCGTCACTGCACATCCCAAGATGTTGCAACTATGGTGGCTTTCTTAGCCAGTGACGAAGCTTCGTATATTACCGGAGAAGCAGTTAATATAAGTGGTGGTGAAGAAAATCACTAGGGAGCGGACACGTGTAAATGAGTAACTTAGAGTAATTCGCTAAGATCAACTACAACAATCAAAGCTGGGCTCCATAGATTGTTCAGTGACGGTCAGACTAGCACCACCCAGTATCTATTGTTAGTCTGCTGCTAATCTACCTATAAGGCTAACAGCTTAACGAAGTGCCAGCCTAAAACCTGATAGTACCATGGTCACATTCACTATAATTTAAACGTAATGTTGTGACCATGGTTACCGCCAAGACTAACTAGAAATCAAAACGTACATCTATACCCCAAGTCAATGGAGCCACAGGATAGGCCTTATCAGGACTGGTCGTTGCTTTCCAATACTCCTGATCAGTCAAATTCTTAACCCAAAGCGCCATATTCCAATTTGCGTCATCTGGTGAGTAGCTCATGCGGGCATTAACAATTGGGTCGTGGTCAATCAATGATCCCGGATTATTTGACACTAAGGAATATGATTCATCCTCAAATGCTACGTCGCCACCAAGACTAATTTCACCGCCCGATAGATTAGCGCGCCAAAGGAACCCAAGATTTGCCTGGAAGTCTGGCGCATTTTTCATCTTTTTAGCCTCACCACATTGAATCGTGGCTATTCCTCCAGGACAAGTTGCTCCTGCTACTGAAATCGTGTCCGCCTGCAACTGCGTGAGCCCATCATACTTTCCGTCATTCGTGCCAATGTTACCGAATATCTCGAGGTTTTCCGATGGCTTGAAAACAGCCTCAATTTCTATTCCTTGAACAGTGGCAGCGTTAAGATTGAATCGTGTGAAACCAAGTCCAGGGACAGTTGCACCTACCTGAAGATCGTCATACTCGCTATAGAAAAAAGTCGCATTTAGCCTCAAACGATCATCTAAAAGATCAGACCGTAAACCTGCCTCAAATGAGGTCACTTCTTCCTCGGCTACAGCGAGGAAACAAGACGTTCCGCTGAAGCAATCAGGCGAAAATCCAGGAGTTTTATAACCGGTAGAAACGGAGAGGTACATAAACATATCTTCACTGGATTGATACTCAAGTTTGGCAGTAAAGGTCTCATTCTGCATATCAATTGAGTCACTGTTAGAAAGCCCAAAAGCCATATTCTGCCCAGAGAAATCACGAGTCTCATCGGTATAACGCATGCCACCGACAAGCGTCAACTGATCTGTCAATGCATAAGACCCCTGCGCGAATACTGCTAGAGATTCTGTATCAGTGACCGAAACATGCCGGAAGATGAACGTAGAGTCAAAGTCAACATCCTCATCCCAGTAATAGACTCCTGCAATATAATTAAAAGCCCCATCAAAGTTAGATGAAATGGTGAATTCTTGACTGAACTGCTCTTGATCAGTTTCCTGAGTATATGGATAACTAACAAACATTGAGGCATCGTCTTCGAGAGTTCTATGCCCTGTCAAAGAAACAAAATCATAGTCACCGAAACTACCTTCAATCTTTAGAGATTGTCCAGACATCTCTACAAGACTGTGGTAGTCACTAAAACAGCCCACAGATAAAAATATTGATGGCGTAAAGCTTGAACATGTCACTCCAGGTGCAGGTTCAGTCGTAAAAATATTTTGATCTCGATCTGTTACTACTGATGGATCATTGCTACTAGAAACAATACTTGAAGGCACGGGGTCTGATCTGTCCTTAACCTGATCGACAGTGAAAGTCCCGGTCCAGTTCTCATTAAAGTTATGCTTCAAACTGGCCCTGACGACGCTGATATCTTTACCACCAACCTCATCTCGAGCATTGGCCGCTAAATCACCATTAGGCGTAACCGTAGAAAACCCGTCTCGCTGTTTATCTAAAATGGCTACACGAAAGGCTGTATCTTCAGATATAGCAAGGTTAGCAACAGCTTTAATCATTTTTCTTCCATCGCTGCCCGCGCCGCCGGTCAAGCTCAGTGTATTCTCATTCTGGGGGCTTACTGTTATGACTCTTATAGCTCCACCATTCGAGTTACGCCCGAACATTGTCCCTTGAGGGCCACGTAAGACCTCAATCTGCGCGACATCTGCGACATCTAGTAATCCACCAATAGTTCGGCCCATGAAAATTCCATCTAGATATGTGCCGACAGCCGGGTCTGGATTCCTAGAATCATCTTCACCAATTCCTCTAAAATATATACGCGACGAATTCGCAGGACCAGTACCATTAATAATAACAGCATTTGGCACATGTCGGCCCACATCAAGAATGTTGCCTATCGATTTTGATTCAATACCTGCCATATCAATTGCTGTAACCGCAACAGCAACCGACTGAATTGATTCGGCGCGACGCTCAGCTGTCACTATCACTTCTTCGATTCTGTCTGTTGCATTAGAAGTATCCTGTGCCGTAACAGACACTGCTACAAAGCTACCTACTATCAGTGGTAATAATAAAAAATTTTTCATTGCCTACTCCCCTGGTTTTTTTGTGGACGTCTTTTTTTGTGGACGTCTTATAGGTCTGACTAAAATGAACCATGTTGGTGCAAATTATAATATTTTCAATTTTAATGTTATATGTATATATTAATATGTCAAGACCAAATATGAAGCCTATCAACACATAAAACGCATCTTCTTAGATGATAGTTAATTATCGTGTCAGTCAGAAAAATAGCATCACATACACGACGGTTGTAACCTACCCATAGGGACTAGACTATATTGCTAAACTGGATTGCATTAGATCGAATAGTCTAAACAAACCTACACAATCAATCAGCTGCTCCTGCGAACATTTTGTCATCGGTGCAAAATTATTTCCCGATCTTTTATTTCTGCTGATATTGAA
>Ga0209279_10000667_pt1 | contig 20858 bp, 27 predicted proteins | sample CoawatmetaG00DNA_3_FD_187508 | JGI IMG/M metagenome (GOLD analysis project Ga0209279, IMG submission 187508) | Marine microbial communities from the West Antarctic Peninsula - Coastal water metaG006-DNA (SPAdes) (version 2) | ecosystem: Environmental > Aquatic > Marine > Coastal ... | reverse complement strand
AAAAAAAAAAAAAAAAAAAAAAAAAAAAAAAAAAAAAAAAAAAAAAAAAAAAAAAAAATGTACATATCATTTTTCTTTTCTAAAATTACTGGTAAATACGACTAAAAATTAAATTGAAAAAATGTCGATGAACCAAGCATAAGCCAAACACAAAGCATGGAATATTTTACATCTTTATTCTCAAACTTCTTTAATGAAGAACAATATGAAATCCAGGTAAGACATGGTGGAAACCAATGCATAGACGAATTTAATGACAATTTCATTACATTAAAACTGGAAAAATCAAAAACAATTGAAGACGTCAAATTGGCTTTAATACCACGTATAAAATATCTGTCAAATACCAACATTAATTTAAGGTTAAGCATTTTCGGCGATCCAATTATAAATAGTTGTCAACTGGATGACTTGCAACATAACGGTGTTATTAAATTATTTATCCAAATACCTAATTGGTAACTTGGTAATATAAATTGGTAATATAAATTGAAAAATTGGTAATATAAATTGGTAATATAAATTGAAAAATTTATATTTTTTTCTGTTTTATTATATAAAACAGAAAAAATGTCCGAAAATGTATGTCATTTTGAAAGTATACTGAAATCTTCCAAGAAAACGTTTCAAACATTACAAAAATCTCAAAGCCATACCACATATTGGAAATGTCGTGCAGCTCGCCCATTAATATTGAAAATTTTAAGACATTTCCATGATTTGGAAAAAGAATTTGCATGGAATGAACTCTTACAAGTTACGTACATGAAAGCAACGAAAGAGTTTCTTCCAATTTTAGATAATGTAATTAATAAAAGTGATATGTATTTAAAACCTTACACCACGTACCGGAGATGGGTCGATGAAGTAAAATATTTAAATATTTTCAAAAAAAATTTATTGAAAATAAAAAAAAAAAGCGAAGATACTACTATAGCATACTACAATTATTTACCTGGGAGCAAGTTGCCACTTGATATTCGAACTAAAATTGTCAGCTTCATTTCACTTGTACCAATGTTTGATGGTGATGGTCAAGATAGAAAATATGTAAGATTGCTTAAAAAAAATTTGGAAATATTTGGCTACTATGTTGCAAGGTAGCTTAAAATAGGACTATTAAATAGACCATAAATAGACATTAAATTGATACTTAAAACCATTTTTTTACTGTATTTATAAAAACACTAAATAATCTTTTCATTTTAAAAAAAATGTCAAAAGGTATTGCAAAATGCGAAAAAGGAATTATTTCCGTTAAAAAATGGATGAAAATGTTCGGTATTCATGAAAAATCTTATCAACAGAAAGCAATTCGCTGGGCGATTCTCAAAGAATTGGGGTATTACGAAACATCTCCTGGAATTTGCGTTCCAACAGGAAAATCAGGTCTTATTGCCGATGAAATGGGATTAGGAAAAACAATAATGATGCTCGGTACTTGGGTTGGAAATTTCAAAAAAAAAACTCTAATCGTTGTTCCATCTGCATTATTAAATCAGTGGGATGAGCTTATTTACAAATGGTTAGGGTTTCAACCTTTCGTATACCATGGTCACAATTCGAAGGTACCTATTGAAGACCTTGAAAAACATTACATTGTTCTTACCACTTACGGTATGATTTCTACTAGAAAAAAGAATTGGACGTCGCCGTTGTGGACCGTTGAATGGGATAGAATAATGTATGACGAAGCACATCATTTGAGAAACGAGAAGAGTAATAAACATAAGGGGGCTGCAAATTTAAAAAGTAAATGTCAATGGTTTATGACTGGAACGCCAATCCAGAATTCCGAAAAAGACTTGATTTCGTTGTGTAAATTAATGGGGGTTTGGGACGAACTTCGTGAAAATCCTGAAAACGTTGTTGAAATTTTGAAACCATATGTCATGATGCGTTCAAAAAAGGATGTTGGACTTAAATTAAAACCTTATGAAGAAAAAATTATTAAAATAACTGAATATGATTCGGAAGAAGAACGGGAATTGTTGCGTGAAGTGCATGCTAAATTGGGATTTACAAATGTAACTGTAGAAAATGTTAATGAGGTGATGCGTTTTTTAGGAGGCGAATCTCATTTGCCTATGTTGACTAGAGCTCGACAAGCGTGTGTATACCCGGGAATTATTACAGAACATCTTGAAACGTTGAGAAGTTCTGGTGTAATTCCAAGAAAATATGAAAATTTAAAAAATGATACAAATACAAAAATTCGAATGATATGTGAGCAAATAAATAAAGAGAAACTTGCCGGCAATAATTCTCTCGTGTTTTGTCATTATGTTCAAGAAATGAAAATTATAAATGAAATGTTAAAAAATAAATATAAATTATCGGTCGAAATGTTGAATGGACAAACAACCGCAAAAAATCGTAAAATAATTCCGACTTTAACGCCGGATGTATTGATGGTGCAAATCCAGAGTTGTTGTGAAGGATTAAATTTACAGCAATTCTCATCAGTGTTTTTCACAAGCCCACATTGGAATCCTGCCGTTGAAGACCAGGCTATAGCGAGAGCACATCGCATTGGTCAAAAAAAAAATGTAAAAGTATATAAATATATTACTGCTGGTTTGGGTGTACATGGCCTTGATTCTGGTACATTGAGTTTGGACCAATATTGTATTAATATTCAAGAAAAAAAACGAGAAGCAATGGTACAATTCAAAAATGATAATAAACAACCTGAATAATTTGTTATAAAAATTTCACACCACGTATGTGATATTTTTTTTGTGTTGCTATTCATTGAATTTATTTATATTTTATATTTAATGGTTGCTTCTTTATTGTCGTTGAGTTTATTGTCTTTTTTCTTGTTGGTTCTATTGATTTTTCTATTGATTTTGCCGAGTTCGAATGAAAAACCGATTCTTTATAAAGCATTGAATATTGATTTGGAACAATATAATTTTAAAAATTTGAAAGAAAAATTTGGTAATAACGATATATATATTAGCCATTCAAGTTCGAACGGTATAGATATGGACGGTGATATAAAAAAAACGACGTTAAATGCATTTTGCAAAATTATGAACGACGAACCAGACTGGTATTTCAAAACAGAAGATGAATATGATTTTTTAAATATTATTGGAATTAAAAATAATGTTATTAAAAAATTTGATGCAATATTTGATAATTACACAAATATTTTAAAAAAGGATTGTTCTTTTTGGTTAGGTGGTAAGGGTTCTACAACCAGCTGGCATACAGACATTGATGATTTGTCTTATTTATATGTCATCGAAGGGAAGAAAAAAATACAATTTATTTCACCGAAGTTTAATGAAAAAATGTACGAGAGAAAGATATTTACAAATGGTTCGAAATGGAGCGAAATTGATTTTAAAAATATCGATTACAAAAAATATCCAAAATTTAAAGATGTTAAAGTGGAGTGCTATATATTAAATGCTGGCGACGCAATTTTTATACCTAAAAATTGGTGGCATTGTGTAGAAAACCTCGATGAAACTATAGGCATTACTTACAAAATTTTTAGACAAGAATATATGTTTTCATTTATTGGTAAATTTTTTCGTAAATGGTATGCAAAATACAATGGTTATAAAATGTACGATATGAATGAAATAATTCAAAAAAAAATTTCGAAAAAAGATTTGATAAAAATGAAAGAACTTATTTTAAAAAATAAGGGATAATAAATTTGAAATATTTATTTCAAATCAAGGTTGCACATGATTTCGTTATTATAATAAGTCCCTTTTATTCCAATTGGTTTATGTGGTGGCACTGTTTTATGTCCAGACCATTTCGTCATATCTTCACTATAATTTCCATAATAACAGTCAAGGTACGGAGGCCATTCGCCTTTTGACTTGATGTTCCACCAATCTGCAATAAACGAACCTACAATATGACCGCGACGATTTGTTCTATTTACTTTAAAGAGTTCCATACCCACCTTTTCTGTTATATATTTACCAGTTTCTTTGAATATAAGAGTTAAAAGATTTAATAGATGTTGGTCGGTTATATTTTTATTTTTTAAAAGGAAATTGCTACCAATTTCGTCGATAATATTATTTTTTACCCATTCGTCACATTTATTTGAAAATTCCATCCCCGTCATGATGCCATTTTTAGTCAAATAATCGAAACAATCGCTACATTTGTAATCAAATAACTCATTGGAATAAAATTTTTTACATTTACATATGTGGTCTTTGAGATATTTTTTCCCATTTCGGAGTGGCATTATGATATTTAATGATTTGAAATATTATATAATAAATTTTCAATTTATTATGAAAATTTATTAAGAAAAAAAATTAATAAATTTTTTAAGTAATTTTTAAGTAATTTTTAAGTAATTTTTAAAGTAATTTTTTAACCATAACGCATTCTCATTTCTCCATAGGAAAGTTGTCGTCCTGTTTCTTGTTCTGTAAACATATGTGCAATCGCGGCGTTCATACCTTCATTTTGCATAACATCCAATGCTTTTTTATTTGCATCGTCCATACCCTTGTCAAAACCTACAGCTTTGTATGCTGTTGCAAATGATTTACCATCATCTTTTTTTTTGTCAACATTATCAACAAATTTTTGAAAATCTTTTCCAACCTTGTCTGCTTTTACATTTCCAATAACTTTTCTTGCATTTTCTATTGTTCCGTGTTCTGTTTCAAGATAAGTTGGTTCATACCAAAGACCACCATTATTGTCATTAATTTTAGTCCAATTTTCCATGATCCCATCTCTGACATATTGTGGATAATCGTATCTTTCCATAGTCCAGTCATGGTCTACGGCTCTAACATTTGGACAGTTTTCCTGTAACCATGTTTTCCAATTATTTGTTTGAGACATTATATTATATAATTAACATAAATTAACTTAAAAAATAATCAATTTAATATGTTAAAATTTTGGAATATATGCGTCAAATACAATAGTTAATCATAAGGGTTTGACAGGTCAAAGTAAATATTTTTTTTTAGTATTGTCGTTTTATAAATTGATTTAATAATTAAAAATAAGTAGTAATAAGTAATAAAGTAGTAATAAGTAAAGAAATTTTAAAGAAATTTTAAAGAAATTTTAAATAAATTTTAAAGAAATTTTAAATAAATTTTAAAAAATGTTTAATAAAAAAAGTTTGTTTTCTTCAACATTAATGATTATATTTTTAGGCTTCGTTGTTTTAAAAGTTGCAGCTGATGATGATGACGATGATGAATTAAGTGAATTTATTGTAAATTTCATTATTGGTTTGTGTGTTGGTATGTGCCAAGAAAACCCAGTATGCAATTATTATCTAACGATTATAACAATAATTGCTACAATTATTGTTATAATTTCTTGGTGTATTTTTGGAGTCGAGAAACCAAGGTATAAGAGAAGTGACCTTGGTTTCATTGGTGGTTATGGTGCAAGTAGAGCATTTTGTGGTTAACTATTGGTTTAAATTGATATGTTTTCGGAATAACATAAATATTAATAACAAATAATAAAAACAATAAAAACAATAAAAACAATAAAAACAATAAAAACAATAAAAACAATAAAAACAATAAAAACAATAAAAACAATAAAAACAAATTAAAAATGTCACCATCAAATGTTACATCTCGAAGTGATGCTAGAACTATTGCTCTATTAAGAAGAAAATTGGCAGCTACCGAAATGTGTTTAAATCTTTGTAAAAATAAAGTTGTCGAAATAATTGAATTTGTAAAAGATACTGATATTAATGATTCAGATGATGTAGTTATTTCAAATAACTTTGTTATTTCAATATCTGAAGAAATACTAGTTATGGATGCGCAACATGAAGAGACAATTGTAGATAGCGAAAGCGATAGTGAAAGCGATAGTGAAATGGGTAGTGAAAGCGATGGTGAAATCGATAGTGAAATGGGTAGTGAAAGCGATGGTGAAATCGATAGTGAAAGCGATAGTGAAATCGATAGTGAAATGGAAGATGGTGAATTTATAGACAGACGTTTTTGTACGCAATTAGAAAATATAACAATTGATGGTGTTCATTATTTCCACGACAAATATGGTATCATTACTGGACATACCCATTTATTAATGAAATGGGATAGAAATGGTGACATGGAGCCTATTGGATTTTTTGAAGAAACTACAATGACTATTATTAGAAATCCAATGGATTTAATTTCAATAAACATATAAATTGTATATGTAAAATTGTATATGTAAAATTGTATATGTAAAATTGTATATGTAAAATTGTATATGTAAAATTGTATATGTAAATATTTTTTTTTTAAATTGAATAAATTATAAAAATGATAATGATTAAGTACTTAACACAACGAATATGATTTCCAAAGAAACATTAAAAGAATATACCGGTTTGGTTGGACGCTTTGTTGGAATTATTTTCATTACATCATTACTCCATTGGATTTTTGCACAAATTTATATAAAATATTGCATTAGAAGTACATTTACGGGAATGTTCACTCATGTTTTCACACTTGGTTCACCTTTTTGTCAATTCATAAATTATATGCAATTTGAATTATCAAGATATTACATTACAATATGGGCAGCTGCTGCAATAGGTCTTATAACTTGGTTCGTAACCAAAGCTAAATGAATATTATAAACATTAAATTATAAACATTATAAATATTAAATTGAAATTTATTTTTTTATGTATTGATTATGTCATCAAAAAACCTAAAAAACCTAAAAAAACCTAAATCTAAAAAAAAAATGTTTACCATTATCTCACCATTATTTGAAATTTTATGTCTTTTCCTAGTAATTTCTAGTTTCGTTAGAAATATCAAAAATTGGAAAGCCAACATTTGCACTACAGCAATGTTCTTATTCTTTGCGTATAATTTTATGAAAACTATTGCAAAATATAAAGGTGTTTCAGCTTTCATGGGTGGGTCACCACTTTGTACAAAACAGGCCTTCTCTGAAGGTGGTATTTGCATTCATTGGGGTGCTGTTGTTACTTTCTTTACAGGTCAGCTTATATGGGGGTACTATGCTTTCCCTGTTAATAGTAATTACGTTTCAAAAAAAGCCATATTCTACTACACTATTCACGCCACTCCAATAATAGCAATATGTTTTGGATTTTTACAAAACTGGAATTTTGGAAGCCAAATCATATGTGATTTAATTCTACTCATTATTGCAAACGAATCTTACGGTGGTAGTCGTAGATTTGAACAATTCGACGGTTCTTTCAGCAAATATCTACGTCAAATGAAGGTGAGCTTTTCAGATGAAGAAGACGAATCCGAAGACGAATCCGAAGACGAATCCGAAGACGAATCCGAAGATGAAGATATTAAAAAACCTTGTAAATTTGATAGACCACGAACACGTTCACGAAAAAATCTTTAAATAATTTAAAATAAAAAATTGATTATATATATTTTTTTTTACAACTACCATTAAAAAACATGACGCACAAAACATTAACTCTTCTTAATTCTATTGAATTAACTTTGTTATTACGTAAAAAAAGTAAAAGTAAAAAAAGTAAAAGTATTAATTACAAAATACACGGATGTACGTTGTGTAAAAAAAATGCTACAGTTATTGATTGCTTCGGTGAATTTAAAACCAGGTTTATTAATAAATCAAAATATTTAACATTTGGTGCACAGTCCGATTCTAACCACGCTGTGTGTTCATCTTGTATTAAGCAATGTAATTTTACTCAAGTCGCAGCTCTCCAAGAAGAACAACGAATAATGGTTGGATACCTTAAAGAATTGACTTCTATTCAACAAAATCCCTCTTTAGAATACAAAATACAATGCGTCAAAGAACAACTTCTAAACATCATTGAAGAGAAAGATACATTGCGTAAACAGGTCTACACTGTTTGTTCGTCGATCAGGATGCCAAAAAAGAAGAAATGTTTTGCAGAAGCTGAACTGAAAAGAATTCAAAAATTAAAAAAAAAAATTAAAAAAAAAATGAAAGAAAGATACATTACCTATAGTGCTTTGCTAATGGAACCACAATTTAGACAATTATTGAAATATACATTAAAAGAAAAAAGAAAAAAAGCAATGATGTTAAGAAATAAAATTCGGGAAATAAAAAGACGTAAATAATTAATTTTATAATATATATATGACCAGTCTAATTAAAAATATTTTAAATGATAAATCTTATAAAAAAATGGATAGTTCGTCCAATTTTTTATATGATTTGTCAGATTTACCGGGTTTGGTACCAGAAGTGACAATACCAGAGTGTTTAATATGTTATGATTCCAGAGGTTTGAAACCAATCATAGTGTGTAGACTTTGTTCAAAATTTGTTCATTATAAATGTTATCAAAAATTTATAAAAAAAAATAATTATTATGCAATGAAATGTATTCAATGTGACACCCGAAGTTTACAATTTAAAAAAAAATGGTGGCAAAGCTGGTGTTGTTTTTGATTTTTTATTGTTTTTTACGGTTTTCTGCCATTTTTGCAAATAATTCACGACGTTTTACTTTGTCTGTTGGTTTTGCTAGTTTGTCTTTTTTTTCTTGTTCTTCCTCTGCTTCTTTTATTTGTTGTTTTTGTATAGATTTTTCAATGTCTTGTTGTGCAGATATGGTATCCAATGTATTACCATATGCGTATTCCCAGGTTACGTTATTTTGATATATCCATTTTTCTAGATTTATCTGAAGCAACATATTGAATTTATCTGCATTTACCTTTGTTGGTTTTAATTCAAAAGCCCATAAAATGAATTCATTTTGGTTATCTTTTGTAATGTATTCAGGTTCCATTGTTTGTCTTAAAAAACAATTAATATAATATTAATCAATTTATTAACTATTAATGCGAATTTGAACATAAAATTTGAATCAAATTTTTGAATCAAATTATTAAATTGATTTATTTAATAATTAAATATATAATTGTTATAAATAAAAAGCTTAAGAACAATACAAGAATTTTAGTATAATGACTTCCAATACACAAATGACATTTTCTCCACTTTTTCACAACAACACCGTTAATATTAACGATGTATGGTTTGAATCGCATAAATCTTTACTTCAACAATTATGTGTTGAACTAGGACATACTGACAAAATCGAAGATATGATGGGTAAATTTTTAGGTCCAAAATTAAAGATGAAAGCTTTCAAAGACCCAAACAAACCAAAAAGAGCTCGTTCTGCGTACTTTTACTTTTGTGACGACGAGAGAAGTGATGTAATTAAAAAACATAGAGTTGCTGCAATTAAAGGTAAGAAAAAGGGTGGTGATGGTAAAATTAATATGGGCGACGTTGCGAAAGAGGTGGCTGCTATTTGGAAAAAGGTGACTGATGCATCGAAACAGAAATATTTACAATTGGCTGAAACAGATAAACAAAGATACACTACTGAAATGTCGGTTTTCAATGAAAAAAATGGCAATTAAATTATACTTTTAAGAAAAGTATAGCAAAAATTTAATTTTAAAAATAATAAAATAATATTTTATTATTTTTTTTTTATTTTTTAATTTTTTTCTATACTTTTCTTAAAAGTATAATGGAAGAAATATTAAGAAAATTTTACGAATGGGGAAATTGGGAAGGTATTATGCATAACGTCTTGTTGCTATTAATACTCTATGTAATGTATTTATTCGTTGTTAGTAAGAAAGATAGAACCTTGACTAATATTTTATTATTTACAATTATTATCAGCGTTGATACGTTAATTCATCAAAATATAAATATACGCAACAATGAAATAACCAACTATAACTTTTAAAAAAAGTTTGTCAAAAAAAATAACTTTTAAAAAAAATAACTTTTAAAAAAAATAACTTTTAAAAAAAATAACTTTTAAAAAAAATAACTTTTAAAAAAAATAACTTTTAAAAAAAATAACTTTTAAAAAAAGTTTGTCAAAAAAAATAACTTTTAAAAAAAATAACTTTTAAAAAAAATAACTTTTAAAAAAAATAACTTTTAAAAAAAATAACTTTTAAAAAAAATAACTTTTAAAAAAAGTTATTTTTAAAAATTAAAATATAAAATTTTGTTTGTTTATATTATTAAAGAATGTCAGATTTGGCAGACATAGAACAAAAATTCCAATTTGGTACTTCAGCGAAATTCGATTTCGACATAAGAAATTACGATATTAATGACATGATGAATATTTTAAACATTAGCGGTGACCCAAGTAAATTAAATTTTTATTCAGTTAAAAAAAAAACAAACAACGTTATCCAAAAGTTACGCGAAGATGTTAACCTTTCAAGCGATATGAAAGACAAATTTGAAAGTTTTTTAAAAGCTCTAGAATTTTTTTTGATTTACAAATATAACGTAAAAGTCGATAATTACGTCATGGATAAAAAAAAAATAGACCCAAGTAAATTGCTAGCAAACGTAAAAGTAAATGACGGTCGTGGCGGCGGTGGCGGCGGTGGTAGCAATGAAATGGTTTCCATTAATACATATAAAAGAAAAATTATTAAAAGGCAATTATCCTTTGATACAAAATTTAGACCTAATTATTTCAAATCTTCACCTGCCAATTTCAAAATGGTTTTATCAACACCCCTTAAAAATGTGATTGCAATGAGACTTATTTCCCTAGAATTCCCAAACGTCGTATACGATGTCGACGCTACTTTAGGTACTAATGAATTTTCCGTTATTTATCATCCAGATAACGATACAGATTTTGGTGGTGTGGGGAATACGACAGGTGGAGCCATAATAAGAAAAACAAAGTATGGTATCAAAGCCGTCGGTCGAGAAATAGGTGGTGTTGGTGGGCAGACTGGTTCAGGTGATGGTTCGAATACTGACACGGCAACAGGTGTCACCACCACTCTCAATAGCGCAGATGGTGATACAACGACAGGTTGGAAAGTTAAATATAATCTACCTTCCGGAAATTACCAATCTAATACGATAACAGCAGCTTTGAATAACTTTATTATAGATGATAAAATAGTGTTTAGTATTGACACCAAAACAGGTAGAACTGTTATTAGTACTGATATTTCTGGTGCCGGTGCTGTTGGGGATTTAGATAACGATGCCACGTTTGATTTAGATTTTACAAATACGGTTGAGCCAAATATACCAATGACTAAAAATTTGGGTTGGAAACTTGGGTTTAGACAACAGAAATATGCCGGTTCGACTACGTATATTAGCGAGGCGCCAATTGATTTAGGGGGTCAAAAGGTATTGTTTTTCTGTGTTGACGATTATAGGACAAATGTTTGTGAAAATGTAAGTATTGTTTATGAAAACTCTTTCATGAATAGAAATATTATGGCTCGTATACCTATTCGACAAGGTAAATTTGTGGTTGTTTACGATGATGGTTCTGATAATATAAGGAAAAGTAGAGAATATTTTGGTCCTGTAAAAATTGACAAATTGCATTTTACATTAATGGATGAATACGGTATTGAAATAAGACAAGGATATAGTGATTTTTCATTTGGGTTAGAATTTGATATATTATATGAAAAGTAAACGTATATGCCTGCAAAATATGCTACAATTTTTAAAATAAATTATGATGATGAATTTAAAAAATTTGCTGCTTCTGGTGCTGTTAGTGCAAGTGCTGTAGACGATGTTTATCATTTAGAATGTTTGGAGATATTGTCTTTAGAAAATTGGAATAAATGTTTTCGAGTAAATAATGCGCGTAAAATAATTGATATAAATTATCCATATTTTGGAGATATTTGTTGTGATTTGCAGAAATCATTGAAAGGTACACTTAATTTTACGGGTGATAGTTTTACAAATGAACCATTAATACCCGGTGATTTAGAAACGTATTATTTTCAATATATGGCGCAACAAATGTTTGGTTCTCACGTCGCATTCCATGCTTTTCAGAATTTAGCAAAAATAAAAAAAAAAATATCATTTATCCCGAAACAAATTATTAAGGTGCTCCAGGAGAGAAAAATACTGAAGGAATTTTATAAAATTATTGCATTTAGGGATGGAAATTTGGATGGAAATTTGGATGGAAATTTGGAAAATAAATTATTTAAAAAGGGAGATGTTTTAGAAATTTCAATATTTTTTAAAAAACCAAATTTAGATATTCATTCTCCAAGTGGTAATATGGTTCAAAATTTTGAATCTATAAAAAATAAATATTATATTAAAGATAGTTTGTGGAAGATTTATTTTATCTTACTATAACTTTTAAAAAAAGTTTGACAAAAGTTTTTTTTTTGACAAACTTTTTTTAAAAGTTTTTTTTGACAAACTTTTTTTAAAAGTTTATTTTGACAAACTTTTTTTAAAAGTTTATTTTGACAAACTTTTTTTAAAAGTTATTATATTTAGTATTATTATAACATGCCATCAGTAAATTTACAGATTCCATTACTTTTTGATATCTCTGCGGGAGGTATTGTTTTTGGCGAAACAATCGCAGACCGTGATTTATTTGACGCACATTTGAATTTTAATTTAGCAGGTGATTCAGCAACAGCATTAAAAACTGAATTTGAAAAACTTTTATATGCCGATACAACAGAAACCGACGTAAGTGGTGTTTTATTCTATTCCACTTCTTCCACTTTAAGTGACACTCTAGGACAACAACTTGGTGAAAGTATTTTAGGGCGAGCATCAATGTTGACGCAACCGTCGAATGCCGTAGCCGATGCTTCAAACAACGCAGCGCACGGTGGTAAATACATGAGTCCCGGTATCCCACTCCCCAATTATGGTGTAATCACCGAGGCAAAATTAACAGCTGCAGTTTCTACCCAAGGCTATTACACTGCAGGAATTGCAGATGCAGGTGGTTCCAACTTTTCCCGTCTCCTTATCCGTCTAATGGCTACACATCTTATGGGACACCCATTCGCACAATCTTTTTTGGCAAACGAGGATGCCATTATTACAGATATTTCCACCAACGGTACTTTAGCAGTTAAAGAACAAGTTAAAACCAAACTATTGGTTAACGATGCTACCATGAATCCTACAAATACGACAGCCGACGACGAAATCAATCAGGCTTCAGTAACATCTGGTACAGTGGATACAACCGACGCCATTTACTATGCTTTAAAGACTGAAGGTATTAGAAATCAAATTTTACAATCGATATATGAAGGTTTATTAGGTACCGCACCAGAGCGTTTCGACTTGTCAGGCACCGGTATGTACGATGCTTCGAGCAATGATATCTCCGGTGGTACTGATTTCGAAGAAGCCAATTCTGATTCCAGTGGTTGCAGACCAAAAAATATCCCTTTTAGAACTGGTGACACTCTCTCGTTTTACTTTAGACCTCACGTTAAGTTGGAAATCGATACAAATGTTGGTGGAACAGGTGCGTCTTACGGTAATGACGATTTGAGTGGTGTTGGTCAAGGTTCATCCGGAACAAGCAATACAAGTATTATATCTATGTTCTTTCAACCCAGACATCGATGGATTTCACATGCATTATCAACTAGTATTGTTCATAGTTCATTAGCTACAAACAAGCTTGCTTACGCAGATACCCTAACAAATGCATACGATACTTATCAAGATGCATCAGGTGATGCTAATCGTCCAGGTATTACTATGATGGGAACCGATTTTGTTGCTAGTGCCGGGGGTCTGTCGGCTTGTGAATTCGACGCACATGTCTGGAAAATCACATTGACTTTATAATAAACTATAAAAAATTATAAACTATACAAAATTATAAACTATACAAAATTATAAACTATAATAAACTATAAAAAATTATTAATAATTATAAATTATTAATAATATGTATTAGAAAATGGTAAATATAAATATTCCTTTATTATTTGATATATCTGCAGGAGGTATTGTTTTTGGGCAGGCCACCTCCGCAATCGACGTGTTTGATTCTCATTTAAAATTTCAATTATACGGTGATTCCAGTGCAGGATTAATAGACGAGTTTAAGAAAATTTTGTACGGTGATTCAGCGGCAAGTGACTCGAGTGGCGTTCTTTTTTATACAAGTGATTCTACTGATATTTCGACCACATTGGCAAATATTATTTCAACCAAAATTTTAGGTGAAAATTCCAAATTAATACAACCTTCCCAACAAACAACGGATAGTTCCAACAATGTTATTGATAATTTTACAGTTAAATATAAACCACCAGGTATACCTCTGCCAAATTATTCTGCCAACTTTGATGCTTTAGGGAGAAATGATGGACCAAACCCCACAAATAATACTGGTTACGATGTTACCGGTCAAAATTACTACACAGCAGGTATAACAGATGGTACAGGAACTTCATTTGGTAGAACATTGATTCGATTAATGTCGACGCATCTAATGGGACACCCATTTGCACAAGGATTTTTAGCAAATGAAAGTGAAATTGTTGCAGATATATCCAATGCGAATACAGGTGACCAGCTTAAAGAGCGCTTGTTGAAAAACGACCCTCTATTATACTCGGTCCATGGTACCGGTGATGCTGGGAAAGTGGATATTTCCAGTGCTACTATCATTTCCACACATGCTACCAACAGTGAATTTGACCTCTTCCAACCGACGCTTAAAACAGCAGGTATACGCAATGCTTTGTTGCAATCGTTGTATGCTGGATTATTAGCGTCCGATACATCACGATTTGATATGTCGATGAACGGATTAGATGTTAGCAGTAATAATTTGTCAGGTGATGATTATGATTCTGGTAATCTTGATTCAAGTTATAATGTACCTAGACGATTGCCATTTAGAGCCGGTGATACATTGTCGTTTTACTTTAGACCAAGAGTGAAATTAAATACAGATTCTAATGTTTCAGACCATACTGGACAAGTTTATTATGGTAATGACGACTTAAGTGGTGTGGGACAAAGTGGGAAGTATTTAAGTACAGCAGCCAAGATTCAAGAAATGTTTTACCAACCCCGGCATAGGTGGATTGCGCATCAAAATGCCACAAAGGTTTATCAGTCTTCCGCTACTGCAGAAAATTTGGTTTCAGGTAATGGTTACGATACATATGCTGGTTCTGCCAGCGATACAGTGCCAAATATTCTCATGACCGGTACCGATTTACATAGAGAAATGGCTGTAGATGGTTCGACTTTAGGTACGGGTGATAGTACAATGTTTGATGGACATGTCTGGCGAATTAAGATTAACCTTTAAGGGGGTAACCCCCTTATGAACCCCGGTTTTTTGTTTTTTATATATTTTATGTTACAAACATAAAATATTTAAATAAAATATATGAATTCAATGTTTGCAAAAAGTTCAGAACCATTATCCCAAAGTGAAAGAATTAAGAATAAAAGAAACAAGGCCATTTTCCAAGGTGTATCCAACTCAAATGATGTTTGTTTAGATAAAACAGGAAATATCAAGAATGCCAAGAATTACGAATGCTTCATGAACACAGTTAATGGTTACTATGAATGCAAGAAAACTGACATATCTAATAACAGAAATTGCTTCAACACGTTTTTAGAAAGTGGGACAGACCAATTCAGTGTGGCAACTTTCCAGGACGCAAGAAGTAATTTCGTTGATTTCCAATTGTACGACGAAACCAACGACAAGGCAGCAATAGGTAGAAAAAATGTAAAATCAAATCCAAATGGGACCAACAGTTTCCATTCAAGTTTAGGCAGCGGTGACACCGCTGATGTTGGTATTAATACCGCAGCAAACATCACATATCCTTATGAAAAACCCGGGTTATGTTCCGATTATGTATTGCAGAAAGTTTCTTTTTTCGACCCATCCGGTAATTTCGGTAACCAATTTGCAAAAGATATTAAGAAATTTTTTCCACTTACAAAAATAGGAACTTAATATATAATGGTTAATAAAGCTTTATTGATTGGTATAAATTATTTAACTAGTAGTAAATATAGATTGAGTTCGCCCATCAATGATGTCAATATTATAAAAGATTTCTTAATTAATTATTTAAATTACCAAGAAGAAGATATTATTATATTAAGCGATTCTCCAAAAGAAAAAGAAAGTGCCAGTTTTTTTAATATCGTAAAACATCTCAAATTATTGGCTACAGAAATGACTTCTCAAGATTTCTTATTTATGTATTTCAGTGGTCACGGTGGTAGCGTTGTTGACATTAATGGTGATGAAACTGACCGAAAAGATGAAATGTTTTTACCCCAAGACTGGCAAGTTAGTTATATTTCAGATGATTTATTTAAATCATTGCTTCTAGATTACAAATGTAAGTTGTTTATTATGTTTGATTGTTGCAATTCTGGTACAATATGTGATTTGAAATTTTCATATAATATTAAAGATAATACGTTAATGAATTATTTAAAAAAAGTTGACGATGATGTTCCAGATATAGTATGTGTTTCATCGAGTGGTGAGAATAAAAACTCTTTTGAAAAATATATTAATAAAAATTTGATTAATACGGATGTCAATAAATTTTACGGTGAATTTACTATTTTCTTTGTTCATATTTTAAAATATTATTTAGAAGAAAATCTATCTTTCGAAAATTTTATTTATAATGATTTAATAAAATTAATGAATTATTATGTTAATCCTCTACCCGATGGTGATTTTTCTGTTTCAGAGAAATTATTACATCAAAGTATTTATAGTACAAATTTAAAACCATTTGTATCGTTAAGTTACCAAGAATTAAAGGATGAAAAATTTTTTTCGAGTAATAGTTCTGAAAGTTTATCGCGATTTAAAGAAGAAGGCGCAATTAACGGTTTAAAAAAGAAAAACCAATCTTCGCTATCCCATAAAGTTTTAAGGCAACACAGGAAAATAGATTTTTTAGAAAAGATAAATAAAAAACTAGTAGAAAAAAATAATAAGTTATTGACAATTATTAATCAAAGAGCAATGATTAATAATTTTGGCATGGTTATTAGTTGAAATGGGTTTCATGTGTTTTGTGGGTTTCATGTGTTTTGTGGGTTTCATGGTGTGGTTTCATGGTGTGGTTTCATGGTGTGGTTTCATGGTGTGGTTTCATGTTGGGTATAATTACATATTATTTTTTTGACATTCATTTATAAAAGAATGGCGCAAAGTACTTTAGGTGCTTCAATGTTAAACGGTGAAAATAACAATGGTCTATCATCTTATTTTACAGAAGACGAGCGTACATTCGGTGGTGAAGACCCAAGTAGCGTTGTTAAATCTTATAATGCTACAAGTAGCTCATCTGGTGGTGAGGTGACGATTATTATAGGTGGTTCATTTGGTGGGAATGGTGGTAATATTTCATCGGTTTTATCCACAAAGTTGAAAGAAATGCTTAATAATTACGTTCAACCGTTCGTAAACGATGATATATCCGGGACTGTGCAGGCGAATATTAACTCGACTCTTTATTTAACAACTTTGTCGGATTTCGGTGCTTTCGCTCCAACCGTGGGTACAGACCAATCAGAATGGACGGATAACCAACTTATTTCGTCTTTTGCTCTTTCAACTATAGGGGTTGTTAATCGTGGATTATTATTATATCTTGATAATGAAGATTTGCAGGTGCAAGTGGCAATTATAGCTGACCAAATTCGTAATGAACTTTCACCGAAACTTATATCCCAACAAGCGGGTATTATGATTAATATTACTACGTCTGCAACTATCGACCTTCGTTATGTTTTTTACGTTGAAAAATATGGTCCACCCATCGGTGGTATTTTTGACCCCATTAAATTAGCCGAATTTGCTTAATTTTTTTAAATTTATTTTAAATTAATTTTAAATTAATTTTAAATTAATTTTAAATTAATTTATTTTAAATTAAAATTATTAATTTAAAATATACAAATGAGTTTTTATAAAAAAGTTAATACAATTATTGATGATTTGAAAGATATTAATCAAATGTATTTTAAACTTCAACATAAAGTCATAACTCCCAAACAAAAGGTTGAAACAATACCGGCAGCAGGTGTTAGGGGTACGTCGAATAATGTTGCAAATCATCGTTGGCCATCTACTCTACGTAGGTTTTGAAATCAACGATTTTAATAAAATATTTTCTTTTTTCAACCTGTTTATTTCTTCTTTGCTATTTTCGGGGGTTGATATATCGGTATTTTCATCATATACAATGTTTAAAATGTTGTAAAATGTGTTTTTTGAATTCTTTGTTGTTTTAACAATGTATTTAAATGTTTCCACCGATAGTTTTTCACCATCGTTTGACGAATTATAGATTGTTACTAATTTTGAGGATATAATCCCTTTTGGGTGCTGATAAACAATATAATTTATTTTATCGTAATTAATAATGTTATTTTCAATCCATGAAATAATTTGTTGGTTCATTGATTAAACTTTTAAATTAACTTTTAAATTGATGTAATTTAATTACTTTTACATCAATCCAATTTGGAATCTCTTTTTTACAAAATGGATGCACATGATTTCGGGAACACACCAGGTATGGAAACTGAAGTAACTAATGAATTAACCGGAGAAACTAATGAAGTAACTAATGAATTAACCGGAGAAACGGATGAAGAAACTGATGATTATACTGAAGATGAAACAGAAGAAGAAACTGATGAAACCGAAGAAGAAACAGAAGATGAAACAGAAGAGACCTTGTTTTTTGAATACAATGAAGAAACACCAAATGAAACACCAAATGAAACACCAAATGAAGAAACAAATGAAACACCAAATGAAACACCAAATGAAACACCAGATGAAGAAACAAAAGTTCCAGATGAAACACCAGATGAAGAAACAAAAGTTCCAGATGAAATGTTTTTTGAATACAATGAAGAAAGTAAAACGTGTTCTATTTGTTATATAGATTTATCGTTTGATAATGTTGTAAATACGAAATGTAATCATTTATTTTGTAAAACATGTTTCTTCCGATGGTTAAAACAAGGATATAACTGTCCAATGTGTAGAAGAAATTTTGTTTCAATAGAAAAATGGTACGAAGGAATCGATGCAAACATTGAAATAAGTAATAGTATACATCTATCAAATAAACTACAAGTGGATAGTATAGTTTTATCAAAAAGATGTAAAAGTTTAACAAAAAATATAAAAAAATTGGAATTTTGGAATAATCAAAATATGAAAAGACAAATTTCTTTAAGACAACAAATTGATTATTCGGAAGGTTTTATTCATGGTATTGAAAATAATATTGATAAAAGAAAAATTGATTTTGAGGCTGCATCCAAATCACCATGGTTTTCCGGTTATACAAAGGGGTATTTCGCACATAGACGAATGAAAACTGAAACTGGTGATGACTTTCTTAATGGAACAGGTCAAACAAATTTATGAACATATTGTCTTATATAAATATATATGTATACAATTTTTTTACAAATTTTATTATTATTTTTAATATTATATTTTTTATTGAGAAATCAGAAAAATAATATTATTCATTCGCTAACTAGTAATATAGAAGCTTTAACAAATAATATTGATGTCGTTTTGGTTGGAGATAGTATGTTGGAAAATAGCAACTATGTTTCCAAAACAGTAGGTGCCAATATAAAAAATACACATAAAAACACAATTGTTTTAGCCAAAGATGAATCTATAGTGGACGATGTAATTATTCAAGTAAAAAAAATACCAAAAGAATTAAACAATAAAAATACGTATGTTTTTTTATCGATTGGTGGTAATGATTTATTGAATATTTATAAATATTCAAATAAAGATATTGTTGATTTGTCCCACGTTGATGTATTATTTGCCAAATACATTAAAACTGTTGATTTTATAACAAAAAAATACAAATTTAAGTTGGTTTTATTAAATATATATTACCCACAAGATTATTCATATTTGAAATTTCATAAAATTATTAAAACATGGAATGAAAAATTATTTTCTTTTTCTAAAAATAAAAATTTACAAGTTTTAGATGTTAGTAAATTATTAAATAAAAAAAAACATTTTACAAATGGTATTGAACCATCCGAAATAGGTAGTGTAATTTTAGCCGATAATATTAAATCTTTTTAATTGTTTTTTTAATTTCTTTTAATTTCTTTTTTATAATCTTTTTTATACTCTCTTTCGTTTTGCTCTCTTTCTTTTCTATAACGCATATATTTTTCAATTTTTTTACTACGTCTCACCTCGGTTTCGAATTTATTTGGGATTAATTTGGCTGTTCCACCACGGGTATTAATATTAAATCCCACACATAATGGGTCGTCTTGTACATCAATAATTGGATATAAATTTTTCTTATTCTGTTTCTTTACGTCGTCGTAAATTTGAATAACTCCAACTTCAAATCTTTGTTTACCATATTTTGGATATGAAAATAATAGTTTATTTTCATATTCGATAATTTTCCATTCTGAATCACATTCTTTCCCGATTTCGCTATAAAAAGTGTTAGTTTGCATGATTTTTTTATGATTTTTTATGATATTTTATAATATTTTTATTAACACAACCTTATATTTGTATTAAATTCAATTTAAAAATTTAAAAATTTAAAAATTTAAAAATTTAAAATAATTTCATTCTAAATTTTTCCAGTAATACACCAGGTTTTCTCTGACTTCTATTTGTGTACGTTACTCTATTTTTTTGTGTTTTTTTAATAATAATATTTTGCATATTGCTACGAATGTTATTGGTAGTAGTGATATCTTTCATTACATTTATTGAATTTTCCACTGTTTCGTTGTTTTTTTCCATTAATTTATCTAATTCGATTTGACCGACGGCTTCTTGATTAATCCAATTTTGTAGTTTTGCTGCTACTTTGTCTGCTGCTACTTTGTCTGCTGCTACTTTGTCTGCTGCTACTTTGTCTGCTGCTACTTTGTCTGCTGCTACTTTGTCTGCTGCTACTTTGTCTGCTGCTACTTTGTCTGCTGCGGCTTGGTCTGCTGCTACTTGGTCT
>Ga0209279_10000662_pt1 | contig 20957 bp, 14 predicted proteins | sample CoawatmetaG00DNA_3_FD_187508 | JGI IMG/M metagenome (GOLD analysis project Ga0209279, IMG submission 187508) | Marine microbial communities from the West Antarctic Peninsula - Coastal water metaG006-DNA (SPAdes) (version 2) | ecosystem: Environmental > Aquatic > Marine > Coastal ... | reverse complement strand
TATCAATTGGCGTTTGGGACCACCCCGAACTCACCATACCGGCAGCGGTGCAAAGAACTGCTGCGTTTGACGGCTTTAGAATTCAAGCCGATGGTACCATTACTTACGCTTATGCGGCTAATATTCCTGCGGCAGGTAAAACCATTAAGCAACTCCATGCGCTATTAGTAGAAAAACTTGGTAAAGTCATTGAAAAACCGCAGTTAGATCTTAAAGTGGTCGGTTTTAACAGCCAGCGCGCTTATGTCACGGGTGAAGTAAACAAGCCCGGCGCATTACCGGTGACTGAAATACCGCTAACGTTAATTGATGCCCTTAATCAAGCTGGCGGACTAAGTGCCCGTGCTGATTGGCGCACCGTTAACTTTACCCGAGATAATCAAGTGCAAAGCATCAAGCTCGATGACTTTTATACCCAAGGTGATATTTCTCAAAACCGTTTGTTACAACACGGTGATATTATTCATGTTAACCGCACTGATAATCAAAAAGTCTTTGTCTTAGGTGATGTCACTAATGCCGGTAGTATTGAAATTAACCGTTATGGCCTAAGCCTTGCCGAAGCCTTAAGTGATGTGGGTGGGCTAAATGAAAAAACCGCCAATGCGAATGGGGTTTTTGTCTTACGTAAACGGCCGGATAATAAAGATGGGGTCATTGCCGATGTCTATCAATTGTATGCACAAAATGTTGTCGCGCTGGTATTAGCGGATCAATTTAAACTGCAAGCCCGTGATATTGTTTATGTCACTACGGCACCTATTGCCCGTTGGAATCGTTTAATTAGTCAGTTAATACCCACTATTTCAGGCCTTAATAGTATATCTGTCATTAAAAGAGATGGCAGCATACTCTAATGGCAATGTTTAATGCTGTTTTATTAGTGTGTGCCGGTAATATTTGCCGAAGCCCTACCGCTGAATACCTGCTCATTGATAAATTGGCTAATAGTGAGATCAAGGTCTCTTCTGCTGGGTTAACGGCTCTGGTGGGTAAAAATGCAGAGGCAACTGCATCAAAAATTGCTTTAAGCAATAACATTGATATGAGCGGCCATAAAGGCCGGCAATTAAACTCAGCCCTTATCGCAGAAAATGACTTAATACTGGTAATGGAGCAACGTCACTTAACAGACTTGCTTGGCCAATACCCACAAGCCAGGGGTAAAACTTTTTTACTGGGTAAATGGCTTAATGACACAGAGATATCTGATCCCTATCGCCAAAGTCATGAAGCGTTTGAACATGTTTATCAATTAATTGATAAAGCCTGCAGCGTTTGGACCAAATATTTGTAATACATATTAGCGATGTGCTGTATAAAGTCTGTAGTAAAATTGAAACAAGACAGAATAAAGACTAAGCAAAGAATATAGAATAAACAAAGATTTTAAAACAATGAGTTTAATAAACTCCATTTTAATAGTAATAACACAGTTAACCATAAGCCACTTAAACTATGTCAGTAAACGAAAAACACCAGCAACCCATCAGCCATCAGCAGCAAGCAAATAATGCAGCCACGGATGAAATTGACTTAATGGCGCTTTTTGGCGCGCTAATTGATCGCAAACTATTGATTGTCTCAATAACAGCAGTATTTGCATTGGCGGGTATTGCCACCGCCCTATTTTCGGCACCTATTTATAATGCCACGGCGATGATACAAGTTGAAGAAAGTGGTGGTTCAGTGCCTGGGCTTGACGATATGGCAGGCATGTTTGAAAGCAGCTCTAAGTCAATCACCGAAATTGAATTATTAAAGTCTCGTTCTGTTATTGGTGAAGCGGTAGATAAGTTGCAATTAGATATTGTCGCTATGCCTAAATTATTCCCTTACATTGGCGGCCGTAGTTTTAGAACATTCAACCCCGTTAAAACCGGTGAGTTTGCCGAGCCACGCTTTGGTGCGGCAAGTTATGCTTGGGGTGGTCAACACATAGAGGTTTTTCGTTTTGACGTCCCTAAATTTGCCATAGGCCAACAATTCACTATTCAAGCAGGCAAAAATAATAGCTTTACCCTTTACACCGCAGGTGGCGATAAAATATTAGCCGGCAAAGTCGGAGAAGAGTTAACCAAGGGTGGCTTTACCTTAACGATAAAAACCCTGCTGGCCCAAGCCGGTACAGAGTTTATCGTGTCGCGTAAAGACCGTTTAAACACCATTGTTGACTTACAAGTGGCCATAGGTGCCAGTGAAAAAGGTAAGGACTCTGGTATCGTTAATTTAAGCTTTCAACACCCAAACCCAGTGTATAGCAAAAAAGTACTCAATGAAGTCACTAAAATATATGTCCGAAGAAATGTTGAACGTAACTCAGCCGAAGCTAAAAAGTCCCTCGACTTCTTAGAGGTGCAACTCCCTGAAATTAAAAAACAGTTGGAGTATTCAGAAGCCTTATTTAATGACTATCAAATAAATCAACAATCGGTCAACATTAGCCTAGAAACCCAAGGGGTGTTAGAGCAAATTGTTGAGCTTGAAACTAAATTACAAGAACTCGACCTTAGCCGTTTGGCGATGTCTCGCAAATTCAAACGTAATCACCCTAATTATCAGGGCATTGTCGAACAAATTTCGGCAGTACAAGACCAACGTGATGGCTTGGCCCAAAGAGTTGCCGACTTACCTGAAACCCAACAAGAGCTGCTACGATTAATGCGTGATGTTGAGGTAGGTAATGAAATTTACACCACGCTGTTAGGTAAGGTACAAGAGTTAGATATTGTTCGTGCAGGCACCATAGGTAATGTGCGTATCATTGATGTTGCCGAAGTTAACACCACCAAACCGGTAAAACCTAAAAAAGCGTTAATTGTTGTTCTTGCCACTTTGCTGGGTGGAATGTTAGCGGTGGCCATCGTATTAATACAAAAGGCCTTACATAAGGGCGTTGAAGACCCGAGCGAAATTGAAGCTATTGGCCTACCTGTTTATGCCAGCGTGCCTTTCTCGGTTCAACAAGAAAAAATCACAAGTTTGATTTTAGGTAAAAAGAGAAAGCGACAAAATAATATTTTAGCAGTAGCCAACTCGGCCGACTTATCTATTGAAGCTTTGCGGAGTTTACGTACCAGCTTGCACTTTGCCATGATGGAAGCTAAAAATAATGTTATTGCTATCTCTGGGCCATCGCCTGAGGTGGGTAAGTCATTCATCTCGGCTAATTTATCGGTCGTTTTGGCTCAAAGTGGCCAGAAGGTATTATTAATTGATGGCGATATGCGCAAAGGGTATTTACATAAGTTATTAGGGATGGAGCCCGAAAAAGGCTTGTCGGACTATTTGTCAGCGCAGCAAACCCTTGAGCAAGTGACCAAAGCCACCAGTGTTGAGGGTTTTGATGTTATTACCCGGGGCATAGTGCCGCCCAACCCCTCAGAATTGCTGATGCATAAAAACTTTAGTCAGTTAATGGACACAATAAAAGCCAAGTACGACATTATTATTATCGACACGCCTCCTATTTTAGCGGTAACAGACCCTGCCATAGTGGGTGGTCATTCAGGCACTATGTTACTTGTAGTGCGTTATGGCTTAAATGCCATTAAAGAGATTGATTACGCCCGTCAACGTTTTGAACAAAATGGTATTGATGTAAAAGGCGTGGTATTTAACGGCGTATTGAAAAAAGCCAGTAACGCCTACGGCTACTACGGTTATTACAACTATGAATATAAATCGGATAAGTAATTATTTCGTCATCCCCGAGGTCATTGTTGGGGAGCCATTATCTTAGCGCTTGGTTTTAAAGTATTTAAGTCGTCATTCCCGAGTTGTATGTCGGAAGTGGCATGGATGCCAATTATTAGATAATGCATGCGCATATTATCCTGAAACCATTGTCTTAACGTATAAATTTAAGTATTTAGTCTGGTTAACTAATAACTAATAACTAATAACTAATAAGTGTAATGAAGCTGTAAATATAAGTAATTATCTCCCCTATTAAGTGTAATACAGTGTAAAATTCGGTAATAGGCTTGATACACGTTGGACGACCATCAGGCCAAGGATTAAAATGTTAAACATAAAGGAATATCAATGGTTTTTATTAACCAGTAAACCGCGAGAAGAACAACGTAGTTATGACAATTTAAGTAATCAAGGATTTGAGGTTTTTTTACCCAAAATTGCTAAGGTAAAGAAAAGACAAGGCGTTAAGTCGTTATCACTAGAGCCACTATTCCCTAATTACCTTTTTATTAAACTCGATGAAAGTGAAGCTAATTTTAATGCTATTCGCTCTACTCGCGGTGTGGCTAACTTTGTCCGCTTTGGTTTAAATATTGCGACACTCAGCGAGAGTCTACTAACCAATATCAAACAAAATATTGATGAAGGTGAAAATAAATCATTAATGGATTTATTAAGTTACCAACAGGGTGATAAAGTACAAGTAACCCAAGGACCCTTTAAGGGGTTAGAAGCAATTTATCAAACAACAGACGGTCTAGAACGAAGCATTCTATTAATTAATATGCTCGGCCAACAAAATAAAGTGGCGATAGAAAACCAACGAATAGAAAAGCTAGATTCTTAAAAGCAAAAGCAAAAGCAAAAGCAAAAGCAAAAGCAAACGTAGTTACACCATCTCAAAATGAATGCTAAAAATGCCTATTGGAGCGAAACCAAAGGGCGGAAGCGTGCCTAAAAGGCTTCGGTGAAAGTCATTGTGGAATTATCTTAGTCACCGGATGGATTACGCAATTACAAGTAGGTAATCCTACTGATTCGCTGTGGTAGGTGGGTTTTAGCCCTTTGGTATAGGGATTTAAAAATTCATGACCACTTTTTAAGGTGTCTGACCCAGCACAAAAAACGTCTGAGTGATTAAATAAATCAGAGTTTGCATGTTGACCGGAGTCAACATTGAAGCAATAAAATATAACACAGAAAAGCAACAGGCGTGGTGCTACCCATATTGTCAGTCTTTTTTGGTTACAATTGACGCAATGGGTTGTCAGAAAAATAGCATCCGAAATTCTTAATAAGAATACTGATTATTTATTAGCAGTTAAAGGTGTTCAAAAACGCTTAGAACAGAAATTTGATAACATTTTCGATATGAGTGACTTCCAAGCTGATGATGGAAGTAATTGTTATGGTTCACAAAATAAATCACATGGTCGTTTAGAAACGAGACTGCATAAGATTAGACATGATACTTCATTAAGGCTATTAGTTTGAATGGCCAGCTTCTTTTATTAAGAGTAAAACGTTAGGCTATATTGTCTCGTTTAGAAAAGAGGGAGAAAAGCCAGTAACAGAGCCGTCAGTTAGATATTGCATTAGCTCTGCGACGCTAAGTGCAGAAGAACTTGCACACGCAGCAAGAGAGCATTGGGCAATTGAAGTGAAGTTACACTGGAAATTAGATGTTGCCTTAAGGGAAGATGCTTGCAGAATAAGACGTGGTGATGCTGCCGAGAACTTTTCAAAAATAAGACATATCGCGTTAAACTTACTAAATAAAGATCAAACGTTTAAAGCGAGGATCAAAAGAAAGCAAAAAAGAGCAGGAAGAAGTGAAAGCTATTTAACTGCAGTCCTTACAGGGCAGCATGTTTCGTAATCTTTCCATGGTGGTTACGGTTATTATAACTATGATTATAAATCGGATAAGTATAGTTGTCTTTCGATTATCATATCGTACAATACTCCGAACCTTGAAGTAAGGTTTTGACAGAGCAGTGAAATGAATAAATTTTATTTAAGTTTTTATAAGTTATTATCAGGAGGAGTGTTATCACAACTGATTTATTTCATATCCTTGCCAGTAATAAGTCGCCTTTATACATTAGAGGATATTGGTGTATATGGGATGATAATTTCAACGATTAATTTTTTCTCTATATTATTAACGATGCGAATGGAATTAAATATTATAGCAGACAAAAATAAGCCAAATGCAATAAAAGCGACAGTACTATTTTTATTTGTTTCTATATTGTTAACTTCCCCTATATATCTTATTTCTATATATTTTGCGACGGGGAAAAATATTGTATTAGCTTTTCTCGGCCTCGGAGCAGCTATTATATTTGCATTCCTACAAATAACCAATTCCACGCTCTTATCCAAAAATGAATTAACCAAAATTTCTTTATCCAATATCATTAGGGTTGCGTTTTGTGTTTTTGTACAAATTACATTTTTTCATGTTTATGGTTCTTCTACCGAACTATTACTTGTTGGCTACCTAGTGTCATTCTTATTACCAGTACTACTGTTCCAGAAAGTAATATTATTTCCTCGAAGGTCTGAGTTATTAAAAATAAAAAGCTATATTATAACTAAATTTAGGGAAACAAGGTATGCAGGCGGGCAGGCATTTATTAACGCGCTTTCACAAACTATACCTTATATCACTTTTCCTATGTTATTTTCCGAGTCAGTTTTAGGTTTATACTTTATTGCCGATAGAGCCTTTCGTTCGCCCTTGATGTTGCTAGGTAACCCTATTAGGCAAGTATTTCTCAAATTTTGTTGTGATGATAATGAACCAAAAAAAATATATGACTTATATAGAAATATTATATACATGATTTTAGCTCCTGCATCAATTGTTATAATAATATTATATGTCTATGGAGGTGAGTTGTTTTCATTTGTTTTTGGAGGACAATATTATGATTCAGGTCTCATTGCTTTATGGCTCTCAGTATGGGGGGCAGGTGCGCTAATCTCTTTCCCTGCGCTTTCCTATTTGAGAGTGAACTTACAAAATAAATTTTTATTTTATAATGAAATATTATTTTGTATTGTAAAGTTACTAATTGTATTGTCATCCTATTTTATTTTTAAAAATGAAGTGATTACTATTGCATTATTTAGCATCGGTGGTCTAATTTCCTCATTAATAATCACTATTAAAGCCTTAACGTTGATTAAAAAGAGCATATCTTGTTAACATTACTATCATTCAACTTTGTTTTTTTATTTTTGTTGCTAATCTACGCTTACAGTAAGCCTCAGTTTATTATAACGTGGGTTGTTATCTTTACTTGTATATGGTCTATTCCTGTAGGTTTAATTTGGTATTTTCAAGGTAAAGATAGCCTAGCATATGCCTTTTCATCTTTTGTACATTTAGATGTTCCAATTCAAGGTGATGGCTCAGTATTACTCATTGTTTTTGTTATTTTTTTGTGTTCTATTACTGCAGTCCTCGGCACTTACTTCGCAGATAAATCAATTAATAGCAATTACTACCCACCCTCAAAATTTTACTCTGGAAATACAGATATAAAATATATTTTTATATTTTGGCTAGCTATTACCTTATTTATTATTTCTGAAAATAGTGTTAAATGGTACTATGTATTTATCCCTGCTTATGCAGATGGTAGTATATATGTAAATTATATATTAAGAACTTTTTACATAATAACTCCTTTAGTTGCTTTATATGCATGCTTCGAACAACAGAACCAAAAATATATGAAGTATGTTTTTTTATGGGCATTAATAATTTCATTGTCTACAGGGCAGCGTCGTAACTTTATAGTTTTCGTTTTGTTTTTTGGTTACTTATTTAGTTATTTTAAATATAGTGAAATAAGTATTAAGAAAAGGCTTTCATTTTTTAAATTTAATCTTTTATTTTTTGGCGCTTTTAGCCTAGTTATTTTGTTATGGGTGTTTAGAGTAGTTTCAACAAACTTATTGAGTGATGGTGTGATAATTGACCCATTTACCAATAGAAGTGTATTAGATGTACTTTTTGGTAGTGGAGCCACGGGTTTACCAACTTCTTACTTTATAGTAGAAATAACTAAGTCAGAGACGGCAGCAAGTTTTTACAATTTATTCTATGGGTTTACACAGGTAATTCCTAGAACTTTATGGGATGGTAAGCCCGTTGGTATTGACTCTATAGTTCAACAAAAATTACAACTTGATGTTAGCCCGTCAGTATTTTGGTTTGGTGATTATTTTTACTCTTTTGGTCTATACATATCTCCTATATTTTCTTTTGTTTTTTCGTTTTTTATTACATTATTTCAAAAAATAGGCCGAGCTTCTAAAACCCCATTAGGATTAATTATATCAGCACTTGCTTTTGGTAATATATTTACATTATACAAAAATGGTTTTGGAGCATTTATGGCAACATTCTCTACCTCAGTGATAATAGCTTCTATTATTTACGTTTTATTTATTGCACGCAAACAGAAGTATTAAAATGAAAATAGCATACTTATTCATGAACTACCCTGCGCCAAGTGAAGTCTTTGGTCAAGTTGAAATAGAGTCTTTGAAAGCCAATGAAATTGAAATTGAGTGCTTTTCAGTTTTTAATAAGTTCGAAAATGAAGCTATATGCAACTATGTGAAACCATCTGAGCTTTTGTTAAGCATTTTTAAATGTCTTATTTCACCTATAATTACATTGAAATATTTTTTATTTTGTTGGAAGGTATCTAAAACAAATGTAGAGCTGCTCAAGAATGTATCTCTTTATCCAAGAGCTATATGTTTAGCTGAAAAAATATCTAAGAGTGGTTCTGAATTTATTCATTGCTTCTGGGGACATTACCCTTCAACAGTTCTATATTTTATTAACAAAAACAAAGGCAAAAACATAAAGTCTAGCCTTTTTACTGGAGCTTATGACCTAGAAAGTAAAACTGGGATAATGGAGTGGGGTGTTAATAATTCTGATTTAGTTTTTACCCATGCCCATTTTAATAAGCAGCTTATCCGTGAGTTTTATAATGGAAATGTGAATGTGGTTTACAGGGGGGTAAAAAGCAGACGGAAAAAGCTGATACAGAAAAAAATTTCAAAAACGATTGTTTTTTGTTGCGTTGGACGTTTAGATCAATCTAAGAGACCTGATTTAGTATTAAAACTATTTGCCTTTTTGAAAGAACATATGGATTTAACAATAAAGTTAGACATATTTGGCAGTGGTCCTTTGAAATATGAGCTCATTAAACTTTCCGAAACACTTGGGATTAAGGGGGATATCGAATTTCATGGTCATCAAAGTCAAGTAGTACTCTTCCAAAAGATACAGCGATCGCATTTCATATTATTTCCTTCAGAGCAAGCTTCTGAGAGATTACCTAACTCTGTTAAAGAGGCAATGAACTTAGGTTGTATACCTATAGTATCTTCTACATCTGGCATTAATGAGCTAGTTGAAAATGATATAAATGGATATATCGTAGATTTTAAAGATGCGAATTCCATATTAAGTATTATAAATAAATGCCTAAGAAACAATGAGTATTTCAACTTTTTAAGTTCTAATGCTCAAAACAAAATCAGAAAAGATTTTTGTGTTGATAAATTGTCAAAAACAAAAGTCGAATTATATAAAAAGGTATTGAAATGACAAATAATGTTTATGTGCATGGTTCATATTATGGCAATAATTATGGTGATGTCTTATTAGTGGATTTATTTGCTGCAAAAGTAAAAGAAGCTGGCTTTCAGCCTGTTTTTCCATTTGCCAATAAATTTTACCAAGAACAAACTGGGGTAAGTATAGGAGTTAAAGATAATGCCATTTGTGGAATATTTTGTGGGGGGGGATACATGGGAGAGTCCTCTAAAGGAAAACTAAAATGGTCAATTAGGAACTATTTTAGGCATAATAAAGCATTTAAACTATTTAAAAAACAACATTTACAATATGGTGTGTTTGGCTCTGGGTTTGGTCCATTAACATATAACCCATATAAAAGTTCTGCGATCAATATAATAAAAAATTCCTCTTTGACTATTGTGAGAGATGAAACAAGCCGTGATTATATTGATGAATACTCAACCGGAAACGATATTAGTGTAGCTGCGGATGTTGTCATTTCTCTTACAAAAGATGATATACCCGATTATGCAGGAGAGAATGTTGAAAAAAAGTGGAAACAATTATTCAATAATGACTTAATCATCGGTGTTCATGTCACTGATAATTTTAAAGATAATAATTCTTTCAACATGATACGCAATGCGATTAGAGATGTAGCGAGTCATTATAAAAATGCACATATTGTTTTCCTTTCTGATGGTACTTCTCGTCTTGGTAAAAAATTAAAACAAACAGTAGATGCAGAAAGTATCTCCTTATTATTACCGGAGAACAGCTTTAGTTTCTATTCTTATGAAAACCATTGGGAAATGACATATTTTTTATCTAAGTTATCACTTGTTATTACTTCTAAGTTACATGTAGGTATAGTTTCTACTGCCATGAACGTTAGTGTTGTTTCAATCCCATATCATTCAAAAACTATTCGTTATTACACACAAGTGGGGGCAAAAGAACGTTGTTTAGAGCAGTTTGATACATCAGAACAAATCTTTGAACATATAAGAAAGTTTGTTGGTAGTGCTCCTATTGTTGTGCCTGAAAACATTCTTACATCTTCTCGACGAGTATTTGTCGAATTACAAAAATTCTTGAAATATCAGGCGGGAAGGTATGTATAAGTTAATAAAACGAATTATTGATTTGCTAGGAGCTTTATTTCTACTTCTTCTTTTGTTGCCGTTACTATTATTGATTTCTATCACAATTAAGTTTACCTCAAAAGGACCTATTATTTTTAAACAAAAACGAATTGGTCTAAGTGGCGTCGTTTTTGACATATATAAGTTTAGGACAATGATTGAAAATGCAGAGAATACTGGAACCGGCCTAAATTCTTATGATGATGACCCTAGAGTAACTAAGGTAGGAGCGTTCCTCCGAAATAGTAGTTTAGATGAGTTACCTCAACTTATAAATATTTTAAACGGCGCAATGAGCTTTGTTGGTCCAAGGCCTCCTGTGACATATTCTCCATACGCGTATGCAGAATATCCAATGCCAGCAATAAATAGATTTGATATCAAACCAGGTGTAACCGGTTGGGCACAAGTAAATGGTCGAAATGAGCTCAGTTGGGACGAAAAGTTTTATTTTGATCTTATCTATTTAAAGAAAGTATCGTTCACGTTTGATTTGAAAATAATATTGTTAACAGCTCTAAAAGTGATTAAGAATGAAGGTGCTTTTGATAAAGGAAGTAAAAATGAGTAGATTAATCTGGTTTAAGGGAGATATCATCCCAGTAGATAATGCGACTGTAAATGTTTTATCACCAACTTCTCAATTTGGAGCAAATGTATTTGAAGGGCTTAGAGGCTACTGGAACTCAGGAACTAAGCAATTATATATATTTCGCCTTGATGAACATATAGATCGGTTAAAGAAGTCAGCTAAGATGATGCAGTTTGATACTCATTATAGTGATTACGATTTAAAAAAATCTGTTATAGACATAGTCAAAGCGAATGCATTTAAAGAAGATATTGTAATTAGACAAACTATTTTTCTTGATGGGTTTGGTAATTGGGCTTCGAAAGGTCCGACTGAAATGTTTATAGCACCCATGGCTAAAGGAAGGGCAATTCCTCCTAATAAAAATGGCTTTCACTGTTCTATTAGCAGTTGGGAACGAATTAATGACAATTCGATTTCACCAAGGGTAAAGGTTGGTGCTAACTATATAAATAGTAGAATGGGGCAGTTAGATGCAATAAACAATGGTTTTGATTCAACGATATTTTTAAATTCTAGAGGAACTGTTTCAGAAGGTCCCGGCTCATGTGTGTTTATTGTACGAGATAATCAACTAATTACACCTCCTTTAACCGCTTCTGTACTTGAGAGTATAACCCGATTCACAATAATGCAGATTGCCAAAGAAGTGTTGGCTATTGATGTCATTGAGCGGGAGGTTGACAGAACCGAATTATATATTGCGGATGAGGTTTTTTTCTGTGGTAGCGCTGTTGAAATTATCCCTGTTTTATCAGTTGATAGGTATGCCATCTCAGAAAATATAGGTAGTATTACTCAATTAATAAAAAGTGCATATCTTGAAATAGTTAGAGGAAATAATAAAAAGTTTGCTCATTGGCTGACAAAGGTGTATTAAAATCTATGAATTATATATACATAACGAACTGTCCTAAAAAAGCAGAACTAGCAAATGAGAGTAATGTTGATTTTGTTATGGTGGATCTTGAGTTAATAGGTAAAGAAAAAAGGCAAGGGCATCTTAATACATTAATTTCTCGACATGAAATTACAGATATTCCAAGTGTTAAAGCTGTACTTGGGAATAGTAAGCTATTAGTTAGAACTAACCCTATTTTTTCTGGTTCTAAGAATGAAATTGATATGTGTATTGCAAATGGAGCTGATATGTTGATGTTACCAATGTTTACTCGCCCTATGGAAGTTGAAAGCTTTATTCGTTATATAAATGGTAGGGCTAAAGTATGTTTACTCTTTGAAACTCCTCAGTCTTTAATAAGAGCGGATGAGATTTTATCAATTAAAGGTATTGATCAAGTACATTTAGGATTAAATGATTTGCATCTAGCTATGAAGTTAGACTTTATGTTTGAACTATTGAGTTCAGGTATTGTAGAGTTTTTTGCAGATAAATGTAAGGAAAGTAATATTCCATTTGGTTTTGGGGGCATCGCCCCTATAGGCAGAGGAAAAATTGATTCATCAATTATAGCTAAAGAACATTATCGTATAGGTTCAGAATTTGTAATATTATCTAGAGACTTTCACAATAATGAACATTTAACTAATTTAAAAGATGCAGGCTTTAAAAATAGCTTTTGTGAAATATCAACTTTTTTCGAAAACTTAAACAATAGTAGTGAGTTAGATTTAATAGAAAATAAAAGGAAATTAAAGGAATTAGTCATGGAGGTTGTTTATGCTTGATTTTATATTTTTTATCGTGATTTTTTTGATTTTATTTCCTTTAGTCATTTACCCATTTACATTGAAAATTTTAAACTTAATTTTGCGAAAAGATATTGTAGATCTTAGTTATGACTATAAACCCAAAGTTACTCTAATTGTTACCGCATATAATGAAGAAAAGGTTATTTTAAATAAATTACAAAATATACTAAGTTTGAAGCATTCTTTTGATAATTTCGAAGTTATTATTGCTTCAGACTCTAGTTCGGATAAAACAGAAGAAATAGTTAACGACTTTATTAACAATGACTCTATCAAAAAATTTTCATGTGTTCTATTAAGGGTTGAGGGACGCAAAGGAAAAACACATGTTCAAAACGAAGCTGTTATAAAGTCTAAAGGGGATATTATAGTCTTTTCTGATGCAAACAGTATGTGGAATAAGGATTCATTAGTAGAATTAGTTTCCTATTTTAATGATGAAAGCATTGGTTATGTTTCTGGAATGCTTAATTATACCAATAAAGACTTAAGTATTACTTCGAATACTGAAACCAGTTATTGGAACTTTGACCTTAAAATAAGAAAAATGGAATCTGATATAGGTTCTACTGTTGGGGGGAATGGAGCTATTTATGCCATTAGAAAATCCGACTATGTAAATTTGCCTCCTATATTATCTCATGATGGCTTTATGCCCACTAAAGTAGTTCTAAATAACCGTAAGGCTAAATTCTGTGATACAGCTATAGCCTATGAAAGATCTAGTGAGAACGAAGATGATGAATTTGGAAGAAAAGTTCGGATGCAAAGAGGGCAACCTTGGAAAAAGTATTACGACCCACAGAAGTATAATATTTTCAAGTATGGACTCTTTACATATTTCTATATTGGCCATAAATACTTTAAGTATCTATTATACATAACGCATCCAGTAGCTTTAATTTTAAACATAGTTCTTTCCGTAGATTCTATTTTTTACACTTTAATTCTAATTTCACATATTACTTTTTATGCTTTAGGGTATCTAGGTTGGAAATTTGAACTTAAAAATAATTTTTTTTATTTTCCTTTTTATTATTTGATGACAATTATTGCCCAATGGGTAGCTGTGATAAATACTTTAACGGGGAAAACTCAAGCCGTGTGGGAAAAGGCAGAATCAACTAGAAAATAATCTAAAAGTAAAAGACTAATTTAACTCCTATACAGACTTAATTATTGTGCAACAATCAATTAATTCTGTAAATAATAGATAAATAATAGATAAATAATAGATAAATAACATGAATTATAAAATTGCAATTGCCGGTACCGGCTACGTAGGGCTCTCTAATGCTATGTTATTGGCACAACACAATGAAGTCGTTGCTGTTGATATAATCCCTGAAAAAATTGAAATGCTTAATCGTAAAGAATCACCAATTGTTGATGTTGAAATTTCTGATTTTCTTTTAAATAAAGAATTAAATTTCTCAGCGACGTTAGATAAAGAGTTAGCTTATAAAAATGCTGATTATGTGATTATCGCGACCCCCACTGATTATGACCCTGAAACCAATTACTTTAATACTAGTTCAGTTGAAGCGGTTATTCGTGATGTAATGGAAATAAACCCTTCAGCAATTATGGTGATTAAATCAACTGTTCCTGTTGGTTATACTCATCGTATTCGTGAAGAGCTAGGCTGTGATGGCTTAATGTTCTCTCCTGAATTTTTACGTGAAGGCAAAGCTTTATACGATAATTTGCATCCATCACGTATTATTGTGGGTGAACAATCTGAACGTGCGCGTGTATTTGCTAACCTATTAGTTCAAGGCGCAATTAAAGAAAATATTGAGGTATTGTTTGTTCGCTCCACTGAAGCGGAAGCGGTGAAATTATTCTCTAACACATATCTTGCTATGCGTGTGTCCTACTTTAATGAGTTAGATTCGTATGCTGAAGTTCACGGTTTAGATTCACGACATATTATTGAAGGGGTTAGTTTAGATCCACGTATAGGCTCTCATTACAATAATCCTTCTTTTGGTTATGGCGGTTATTGTTTACCAAAAGATACTAAGCAATTAAGAGCCAACTACAAAGACGTGCCTAATAATATTATTAGTGCCATTGTTGATGCTAATAGTACTCGTAAAGACTTTATTGCTGACTCTATTATCAATCGTAAGCCGAAAGTAGTAGGTATATATCGGTTAATCATGAAATCTGGCTCTGACAACTTTAGAGCGTCAAGTATTCAAGGCATTATGAAGCGCATAAAAGCCAAAGGTATTGAAGTTGTTATATTTGAGCCGGTTTACGAAGAAGATGAATTTTTCAATTCCAAAGTGATTAAAAACTTAGCTGAATTTAAAGCGATGTCTGATGTTATTGTATCTAATCGTATGGTTGATGAGTTATCAGATGTTGTTGATAAAGTTTATACCCGTGATTTGTTTGGTAGCGATTAGCAAGTTCAGCTCGAACAAACTCTTAAGTGATGCGCGAATAAACTCCCACCTACAGTGTTGCTGATATGTAGGCGGAATTTTAATCTCTTCGGATTTAATTCTCCGCCGCTTGCGGCTGACACTAAGTGAAAAGTCTTAGCGTGGGGTAGTTCATTAGCGCAGAGTTGTAGAGCAATGGATCAGGACAATATGCGTCCTGCATTGTCTAATAAGTAGTATCCATGCTACGTTTCGCTCAGAAATTTTGAAGATGACATGCACAAAGGCAGAATTTTTATAGATGGATCTCTGTTTTGGCAAAGATTAATAAAGGAAAGTAAATGAAATATTTAGTAACAGGTGCTGCAGGTTTTATTGGTAGTGCTGTCGTTGAACGTTTATGTGCTGCAGGACATGATGTCGTCGGTATCGACAATATCAATGATTATTATGATATCGCTTTAAAGCAAGCGCGCTTAAGTAGAATAGAACATACAAATTTTACTTTTATCAAGATAGATATTGCTGACCGTCAAGGTATTTCCGATTTATTTAGCACTCAAAAATTTGATAAAGTCATTCATTTAGCTGCCCAAGCCGGTGTGCGTTACTCTATCGAAAACCCAATGGCTTATGCTGATAGTAATTTAATTGGTCACTTAACCATTTTAGAAGGCTGTAGAAATAACAATGTTAAACATTTAGTGTATGCATCATCATCTTCTGTTTATGGCTTAAATGGCAAAGTTCCCTTCGCTACATCGGATACGGTAGATCATCCTGTATCGCTTTATGCAGCCACTAAAAAATCTAATGAGTTAATGGCTCATAGCTATTCTCATTTATATAATATTCCAACCACTGGTTTACGATTTTTTACGGTTTATGGTTCATGGGGGCGACCTGATATGGCTCCTTATATTTTCACTAAAAAAATATTGAACGGAGAAACGATAGATATCAATAATAATGGTGATATGTGGCGTGATTTCACTCATGTAGATGATATTGTTGAAGGGGTTATTCGCATTGCTGATGTCATTCCTGAATGTGATGCACAGTGGAAAGTTGAAACAGGTAGCCCTGCAACGAGTTCAGCACCTTATTCAGTCTATAATATTGGCCACGGCTCACCCATTAGCTTGATGGACTTTGTTAAAGCCATTGAAGACCAGTTAGGTATTGAAGCCAAAAAGAATTTTAGAGAAATGCAACCTGGTGATGTCTATCAAACCTATGCTGATACCCAAGATTTGTTCAAGGCAACAAATTATTTGCCTAAAATATCGGTTAAAGAGGGTGTGGCCGAGTTAGTCGTTTGGTTTAAAGATTTCTATAAAGTGCAATAGCCTTTTACTTTGCATTGTTCAAATTTATTAAACCCGCTTAATAGCCGGGTTTACTATTTTAGGGCGCTAATGTATTACAATAGAACATAATTTATTGTATATTTCATACGTCATAGATATTATATTGTATGACCTCTTACTTAAGTTGTACATGACCTCTTACTTAAGTTGTACATGACCACTTTATTGAGTTAAAATGTGTTAGATTTGTGCATAAATAGGGAATTATACGTGCCATTTATTCAGTCTGCTTTGGGCCTTTCGCGCCCCTATAAGCGTGCTATTTCATTATTAATAGACTCGTTGTTTTTGTTTTGTGCTTTTTGGTTAGCATTATTTATGCGTCTTGAAAGCTTCTCTCCTTTATTTGATTTTCATTATTGGCTTGTTTTTACTACTACGCTTCCATTTAGCTTATTTGCTTTTGTTAGGCTTGGTTTGTATCGTGTGATATTGCGTTATATTAATATTCAAGCCTTGTGGGCCGTTGCCACGGGGTGTTTTTTGTCGGCACTCTTAGTGATGGGTTTTTCATTCATTTTTGATGTGGTTATCCCTCGTACTATGCCCTTTATTTTTATGAGCTTATGCTTGATTTTAATTGGCGGTTCAAGAGTGTTTTTCAGGGCGGTGGTTGGCCATCAGCGGTGGCATAAAAAAGTATCGGTATTGATCTATGGCGCAGGCTCTGCAGGGCGACAGCTCTCAGTGGCTTTGTCACAAGGAAAAGAATACCATACGGTGGCTTTTATTGATGACTCTGAAGGAATTCAAGGACACGCTATTCAAGGTATTCCTGTCTATTCTCCTGCTGAAATTTTTAAGGTCGTTAAAAGCGAGTCAGTAAAAAAGATATTATTAGCGTTACCCAGCGCTTCAGGAGCCAGAAGGCAAATAGTATTAGCTAATATGGAGTCTTTAGGCGTTCAGGTTTTAACAATTCCAGGGATGAAGGATATTGTTCAAGGGAAAATGAAACTCGAAGAATTTAAAGATGTGGGTGTCGAAGATTTACTCGGTCGCGATGCGGTAACACCCAAAGCTGATTTGCTGAATGCCAACATTGCCGGTAAAGTTGTTATGGTTACTGGTGCTGGTGGCTCTATTGGCTCAGAACTTTGCCGCCAAATAATTCAATTAAAACCAGTTAAACTGGTGTTATTTGAACTGTCTGAATTTGCGTTATACCGTATTGACAAAGAGCTCAATGAATACAAGCAAGCACATGATTTAAGTCTTGAAATAATGCCGTTGTTAGGCTCTGTTCAGCGAATAAACCGTATAGAAACTGTTATGAAAAGCTTTACGGTGCAAACGGTTTACCATGCCGCGGCATATAAACATGTTCCCTTAGTTGAGCATAATGTGGTGGAAGGTATTAGGAATAATATTTTTGGTACTTATTATGCTGCCCAAGCCGCTATTAATGCCAAGGTTGAAACCTTTGTGTTAATTTCTACCGATAAAGCGGTTAGGCCCACTAACATTATGGGTACAACCAAGCGTATGGCTGAACTAGTGTTACAAGCACTTGCTAAAACTCAAACTTCAACCCGTTTTTGTATGGTTCGTTTTGGTAATGTTTTAGGCTCTTCAGGGTCTGTTGTGCCTTTATTTAGAGGACAAATAAAGGCGGGAGGACCTATTACCTTAACGCATGCAGACATTACCCGTTATTTTATGACCATCCCTGAAGCTTCTCAGCTTGTTATACAAGCAGGGGCGATGGGCAAGGGTGGCGATGTGTTTGTGCTTGATATGGGGGAGCCTGTTAAAATTTACGACTTAGCTCGAAAACTTATTCTTTTGAGCGGTTACTCCGTTAAAGAAGCCGTAGCCCCGGATGGCGATATTGAAATAAAATGTACCGGCTTACGCCCAGGTGAAAAGTTATATGAGGAATTACTTATTGGTAACAATGTAGCAGGCACGTCCCATGAGCGAATAATGTCTGCTCGTGAAGTGATGTTGCAATGGCATGAAGTCGATGAGTTATTAATAAAGCTTGATAAAGCCTGTCATGAGTTTGACCATGAATTAATTCGTGAAATATTACTTAGTGCACCAACAGGCTTCAACCCTACCGATGGTATTTGTGATTTAGTCTGGCAACAAAAAAATAATAAGCAGGTGAGCAAAGTTAAAGTAATTGATTTTAAAAAAGTAAAAAGCTAATTAACCCATGCTGTGAGTAGTCTCGAGTTATTATTAACCTTGATTCCGCCCTTAACCGAGCTAGGTTTTTTTGTTTTGTTTTGTTTAGTTTTATTTTGTTATTTTTTTCATATTCTAGCGCATTTTTATAATGCGCTTTTTTTTGCTTGAAATTCCGTCATAGCTATTTATTATCGCTAGTTTGTCGATTTTTGCGTGAGGATTAGGGACTAGGATTTTTGGATTAAGAATTTTAAGACGTTAATTTACCACTGATGTTGGTGAGAAGTTTTATAACGTGTTGGTATTAATTAACGGCATAGGCGATTTTTATTGATACTTTGTGAGGGTCATATTGGTTCTAGAATCTTTGGTACCCATTTTTCTGTATTTTACCTTGTGGCTTTTACTTTATTGATGAAAGCAATCATCAATAAAGTATGGATAGAATAAGTTAACAACCAAAGCGGTATTATTATCGCTCTGGCCTTTAATTAACATTTTAATTACTCCTTTAAAGCAAAGGCCTGCTTTAATCGACTGGCATTATTATAAATGTATTCTTTACCCAAGCGATCTAAGTTGTAGTAAAAATTATCAAGGTTGTAAAACATTCTAGCGGAGTCACCGGTACCGGGTGTTAAATCATTTCTACCGTTGTCGGCATTAATTAGCGTATTAACAGTATAATTCCATTTTGGGATCCCTCTAAACTGCACATATTTACTGCTGTGATCTTTACGTGGCGATAACGGCACTGAAAATCCTAAACCAATAAATTCATTAGCTTCTTGATTATCAATTCTGGTATTTTTATAATTTACATTAACGGTGACATCGCCAAATAGTCGTTCTAGTTTGACAATAACGCCTTTATCTTGCTGCCAATACTGTCCGTAGCGTATTTCCGCTGAGGCATCAAATTTAGATGAATAATAACGGTACATCCCCATCATCACCTCTTTTTGCGCTGAGCTCTTTGTCGGCCAACAGGCGAGAAATATAATATTGCAATTGGGGTATGGTTGACTCAAGTCAATATCTTGATTTTCATATTTAGCGGTTAGTAAATTAACTCGATGCGTGCCATCGCCATTTTGCCAGCGCATTTCATTGGCAACAAAGTTATAGCTTTTACGATACCGACCAGCAAAGGTCATGTTCTTTATGTTATATGGCAATGCAAAGGTCTGGTGTAAGCTATATTCTTGTAAGCCGGTCTTTTGTTTCTGATTACCAAAATAGCGGCCGTCTTTAAAGTCTTCAGTTTCTGCCAGTTGTGTCATATGTACGGCAGAAAGTGCGCCACCAGGCCATAAGGGTAGCTCTAGATGACTCACTAACGCTAAAGAGGCATCATACATGCCAAATTCAGTACCAACGGCAGAAACTAATGATGGCCAAAAAGTAAAGCGCGGCTTTAACCAAGAATCGTTGGCATTGTTGTTATTGGCTAATTGCGTTTTTTGTTTTGCGGCATAGGTGTCAGTGGATATTTCAATATTTAACGGTTGTTGGTCATTTAAGAACGCGCGGTAATCGGCTAGCGAGCCAGTGATCAACAAAATGGGTACTTCACGCTCCTTTAGCACTAACTTGAAATTAGTATATTCTTTGCCAATGCCCGTACTGATAAGTCCAAGGGCGACGCCTAAGCCATCAATTTGATTACGGTTATAGACATGATTTTCTAATTCAATATAGGCGGCATTATCATCAGCTGTGCCGACTTTTATTGACTCAAAGCCTTCTTTAATTAGTTGATTTTTAACTTTTTCTAGACTGTTTTGTTTATGTGAGCTATCTATTTTATTTATCTTGTCTATATTATCTGAGCCGCCTTGACCCCAATATTTTTGTGAGCTGCTAGCTGTTGGTTTTTTACTGTATTTTGCTGTTGTATCTATTGGAATACTAAAACCTACGCCATAGTAAAAATCGTCACTTAGCTGCTCATTTGAGCTATAGGCCAGCACATTAGCGGTTAATTGGCTGCCATTATCAAACCAGTGTTGAGGGGACGAAAGGTGCAAGCCAAGGTTGGTATCAGCAGCGTCGTATTCTAATGATAATTTAGCCCAGTCATTCGCTTGCCAAGAGATACCACCAAAGACGCCATTAAGTCGGTTTTGTGCTGAATCACTCTTGCCTAGGCCAACAGATAGGTTGATATTTTCCCACAGGTTTTTTGAAGCTACTGCATATTTAGCGTTGAATTTACTCGCGGCGCCACCTAAGTCTTGAATGCCAATGGCTAATTTAAACCAATCTTTGGGTATATAAGGG
>Ga0209279_10000661_pt1 | contig 20998 bp, 10 predicted proteins | sample CoawatmetaG00DNA_3_FD_187508 | JGI IMG/M metagenome (GOLD analysis project Ga0209279, IMG submission 187508) | Marine microbial communities from the West Antarctic Peninsula - Coastal water metaG006-DNA (SPAdes) (version 2) | ecosystem: Environmental > Aquatic > Marine > Coastal ... | reverse complement strand
AATAGCCTTAGAATTTGGATATAATAACATACTGCGTTTCGCATTCCAATACAAGTTGTAGGCATACATTTGTTTCAAGTCGTTGTCACTTGGTTTTGGACTATTGGCATCCAAAACCTTCCACTTTGTATCAATTACAAATATCTCATCCACACTATTCTCATCCTTTTTGCTAAGTACTAAATCAGGTCTAATAGTCCTTCCCTCCCAAAATACTTGCTTGTTTTGAAAACTTACGGTAATGTTTTTATCTTTAGTTCTTAATAACATCCTATACACGTACTCCTCCCAAAGTTTGTTCATATCAAACAAGAGAGTCAGCATGTTCTCTTGACCAGAACGAATATCTGGCGAATAATTGAGAATAATCATTTTAGCTATTTGTAATGCTCTATTATAGGCAGCCGTCTTCCTGTTCTCTTTAACTTTATCAAAGTGATACTTCTGAATAGGTATTTCTTTTATTTCTGGAAAGCTAACTCTTAATCTAGAAATCTTATCTTTTAGTTGCGAGTTATAAGTTAAGGAGCCAAGAATTGTTAAACCTCTCAGTATAATTTGATTTACTAAATTCTCATAATCATATACCTGATGTTCCGTGAAAAAACGCTCTTGATGTATGAGGTTTTTCTGTATGTTTTTATTAAAATCTAATCGACCTTTTAGTGCAAATACATTTGAGGCGTCTCTTCTATATTTCTTAACTAAACCAGCTCTCAATAGACTTTGAACCTCATCTAGATACATCTCAAAATAGAGATCTAAAATCGAATTATGCTTTCTTTTAAGACTTGCTTCAGAGACTGAATTAACATTTATATGTTTACAAACCTTGAGCATATTAAGCAAAGCCCCATGCCAAGCGCTAAAATCCGAATCCTCTGCAGTATTCTTATCTGTTTTTGGAAGTATTTCAATAGTTAAACCACCAATCTGAATAACACCTACATAATTTTTAAACTTGACACCGTCTCGAATACCTGTAAAATATACGTTATCATTATTATCATTGAACTCATATAACTTATCAAGTTCTTTTTGTTCCAAATAACGTCCTCTCCAATCCTCATGAAGGGTTAGTTTTTCAAACTCGAATACTTGAATCGCTCTAGACATATAATTATTCGTAAATAGCTTTAAAATTCCAACCGTCTTGATCTGTTACTTCGTATACAGAACGCTCTAATAAATCATTTTCAACAGAAGTATCATATTCATTCGTTTTAGCAAATTTTACATTAGACTTTGTTTCCTTTGTGATAAAACTACTTCCAAGTATCAAACTAATTTTTCCAAAATCACCGAAAAAATACTCCTCTAAAAGAGGTATCACTTTGTCTTTAAAAGCTTCTTTTAATTCATCCTTAGTGCTAATATTTAAAAAATAAGAATGACCAATTTTATGATCTTTATCTATTAGCTTTTCAATCCGATTATTGATTACTTCTAAAATTCTAACAACATCAATATCTCCAATTTTCCCCTTGCTTTCTTTGAGTTTACCTGCGGTAGCTATCAGTTGATGTTCGGGTGGCATTTCTCTAAAAGAAAAACGTCTTCTAAGCGCGGTATCTAAAGCCTCTATACTTCTGTCGGCTGTATTCATAGTACCGATGATATAAACGTTTTGCGGCACCTTAAATTCCTTTTTAGAATAAGGTAATATTGCACTTAATTCTTCATCTGTGCCTGCACGTTTGTCTTTTTCAATAAGTGTTATCAATTCTCCAAAAATAGATGACACATTACCTCGATTTATCTCATCAATAATTAATACAAAGTTTTTTGGGTTTTTAGGTAGTTTTAAATTGTCAACTTTTTTCTCTTTAACAAAGAAGTTCTCTTTTATTTCGTTTTTTACAAGTTTATATATCGTCTGTTGTGACAAATTTTTGTTGTAAATCTCTTTTGCAGAAATTTCTTTATCGTTAAAAATCCATTCAACTTTTCGAAAATTGTTAAACGTCGGGTTATTTGGAAAGGGGGATTCTTCGAGATATTCGTATTCTCCCACAACTTTTCCAATTGCTCTTACATAATTATTCCCTCTTGAAATCACAACATAATTATTAACCTTTAAATAATTCTTAAAAAGGTTTATTGCTTGTATAGGATAAGTTTTAAGTCCCTTCTCTCTTCCAAATATTTTTAATTCTTTCTCGTCTTTACCTGTAAAATCTAAACCTTCTCCAAAGCCTATAGATATGCAATTATTTTCAATACAATAATCGAAAATATCTTGGTCATCATCCTCTTGAGAATTCCCCAAAGACATTTTATAAAAATGAGATTTATCAAAATCTTCTTGCGTTAAAGAAATTAAACTATCAGAATTAACAACTACAGCTTTTAAACTATCACTTGCTAATCGACAAATTTTCTTAAAAACACCTTCTTGGATTTTATATTTTAAATACTCATCTCCCTCCTTAGGCTCAATAGGTTTAATTCCCTCTATAAAATCTTCATAGCTAAAAGATTGATGGAATGTAGTAAAGCCAATTTGTCCTAAAGATTCATTTTCATTATTTAGTAGTAATAATTTAAAACGCTCTTTTAATTGGTCTCTATTATTTTTGTTAGTTTCGTAAAATACTGGGTCTACAATTTTTATAGCTTCGTTTATTGTATGATACGTTTTCCCTGTACCTGGAGGTCCAAAAAATATTTGATTAAGATCGCTGCTCATAGTATCTGTTTTTATCTCCTTGTTAAAAGCTTTATAAAAAATCTGTTTTTTGTAATCCTTATCAAATAATGATTTCTCCAATGAATTGGAACTATATACTTCGAATCCAGTCTTATTTGTTTTATTTAATTCATTGACAGCAGAAATAATTATAGTGTTTAATTCCTTTGCCATTTCCTCAAAACTGTTTGCCTCTTTTAGCCAGTCCTTTTCATTATTAGTAGTGTCAAAATATCTAAACCTAAATTTATCTTTCCTTGGTTCGATTACAGTACAAAGTTTTTGTCCAACTGTTAGTCCAATTCGTTTCTTGCTTTTGGGCAAGCTATAAGAAATGCGAGCATCCCCTGCACTCACAGAAAGTTTAGCTAAAATTTGTTCCATAAAGGCATAGAATTTTTCTGAATCATGCTGCCCTATTTCTTTCAAAATGGTAATTAACCTCTCTTCATCTGAAGAATCTGTTTGGTCAGTATCTCTTTGCATCAAAAACTCTAAATATACTCCTACAGCTGCAGAATAGAAACCACCCTTACCGTATGACTTCGATCTGCTATAATAATATTTGCCATTTATATCTTTCTGATGAAGCTTTAGGTCTTTGTATAGCTCTTCTAATACCTCAATATCATCCTCATTATATATCGCTATTTTAAAATTAGAGACCAATATATCAATGGCTTTTAGGTAGGATGCAACCTTCCCAGTATCCTTATCATTTTTTAATTTAAGCCAATTTTCAAATTCTGATTTTAATATATTTAGACTACTAAAAGCATCCCAAAGCTCCTTGGCAAATTCAAAATAATCTTTATCTCCTTTTTGTGATAATATGTATTTATTTAAAGCCGGATAGCTCTGATCTTCCTCTTGGTATCCCAAGTATGCTGCTGCAGTTTTTAAAGCATCGTGGTTAAAAATATCAATGATATTATAATCACCATATAAAAACACGATTTTCCATTTATAAGCATTTCCTAAATCTAGAGCATCAATATCTTTAAGTTGATTGTTTTTAGCTGCTTTGGCTATTTTAATAATAATATCTTTTATAGTTTCAAAGGCTTGTTCTTTACTCTCTTCGCCATATTTTTTAAACCATGCATACTCACCATCACTTATTCTGTTACTTTCTTGTTCTATCTTACCTTTACTATTACGTTTATAGATTCCGAATTTATAAGAACTACCCCCAACAATACTCCCTACATCTCTAGTAATATGCTCTAACCAATAGCAAAAAGAATTTTCTCTTTTAGTATCTGTGTACTCCTCAAGAGTCATGTTTTGTAACTTTTCTAAAGGCCAATAATCTAAAAAATCTTGCTTTAATTTATATAATTCTTCATTCACCATTTTTTTTTCTTTTTTTACGATAACAAACTCATTACGCTCAAATACTTTAAAACAATCTGTTCCTAAACCTCCTTTAAAGTATGGTTCTATAGTGTGCTTTTCTGCATGAAAGTTGGCATAGACCATAATGGCCTTTGGAGGATAATTTTTACCTTTATGAAGTACATCATAGGTAGATGATGGCCCAAAACCATCTGGAAATCCTTTCTCTTCAAAATCTTTAATTCCTTGAAGAATATGCGTCTCCCTTACTTTTTCAAATTCCATGGATTATTTTTTTCAAGTCTTACTTTTAAAACACTTGGTTTGTTAACAAGGCAATTTTTAAACTTTAACTTTTTTCTTCGTTTTCTTTTTAGGTGCTGCAGATTCTTTTAACGCTCGTATCTTCATCAAAAACGCTTTAGCATCACCATCTACTGGTAACTGAACTACTAACCCTTCTTTAAAACCTACCCAACCTCAGCATTCCCATTAATCATATCTATAATTTTCACCATCTTTATCACGTCTGCATCCAATTCAAAAACACCACTAATTCCCTGATCATTTAAATCTGTGAATGGTGGTTCATACAACATGGCTTTATCAATCGTTCCATTTTTTGTTAAATACGAAATAATTGTTTTCACAAAGGTCATTTGATCTGCTCTTAAATTCCCGACTTGTAAAAATTCAGAAAACGCATTGTTTAAGGCGGTTGGTTCTAAGCCAGTAATACTTCTAATAAAAGCGCCTAGCGGTCTTACACCATATTGAGTTATAAAGTCTTCTTTAGTCCCAGCCACACTCTCTGTAAATAACATCTTTTCTAATGTATTTAGTTCGCTCTTTGTGATAGAGATATTGTTAGCCAGTTTGTCAATGGTTAAATGACTTTTATTTTTTCTAATATAACTTTCAACTCTATCTTTATAAGATTGCAAACTCACATAAGAAGTGCTCACAATTTCTCGAACAGCGATGCCTTCATAATCTAGTTCATCTTCAAAATTTGTATATACTGGTGTTTGTTTTACCGTTTCTAAATACTTGATCAAGTCTCTTAAAGCCAATCTCAATTCATCTAGTTTTTTAATATTGATGGTCTCCCAATAATGATCTGTCTGTGCTTCCTTAATTAATGGCAAATGAAGTGCTACCTGAGGTATGTTATCTTTCCTTTCCAATGCAGTTGCAGTACTGTATATTTTACCCATATACTTTGCTGTTTCACCAGATCCTGTGAGCAATACTATTTGGTACACTAAAACAAGCATATCAAATCTTCGTGCCAACTCATCATCTCCTTTTGATGCGGGTTGCAAGTGAGATAAATGAGCGTTTACTTCTTGAAGATCACTTTTTGAAAGGTCTAACCATTTTGATTTATTGCTGTATTCTTTTACATAGCGTAACTGCTTCCGAACTACGAATCTACTTTCATCTAAATTTTGGATTATTTTGTGCAACTCCGTTAAGTATGCATCTCTAACTTCAACTTCAGTAGGTGTTTTGTCTGGCAGATGTGTAATCAGTTGTGAAACCTTTAGTTTGGCTTCAAATATTTGTTGCAGTAAAGGCTTCATGCTTTGTGCATTCGCGCCATCTGGATATTCATCAAAGAATTCAAAATTCTGACAATAATCAAAAATCATAAATTCTTTCTTATCATCTCCTGGGCCAAATAAATCTGGACATAATCTGGTACCTCTACCAATCATTTGCCAAAATTTAGAGGCACTTTTCACCATTTTAAAGAATACTAAATTCACAACTCTTGGAGCATCAACACCGGTATCCATCATGTCTACAGAAACCGCAATTTGAGGTTCTTGCTCTTCTAAAGGATCTGTGAATTTCTCTAGTAAACTCTGCGCTTTGGTTTCATAGTTGTCTATTACTCTTAGAAACTTCCCACCATATTCCGGATAGTTTATATTGAACCTCTCTTCGATGAACACTGCATGTGCATGATTCTTGGCAAAAACAATCGTCTTTCCTAATTTATCACCTCCACTTACTTTAATGCCATCCTTCATCAAATGTTCTAGCACCTTGTCTACGGTATCTGTATTGAACAGCCATCTGTTCAAAGCAGCACTGCCAATAGCATCTGGAGTTTCCTCATTTGTTGGGTCTCCAAACTTCTCTTCATATTCTACTTTTTCTCGATCGGAAAGCTCTGAATACTTAATGCCTTCTCTTTGAAATTTAAGTGGCACACTCACTGCTTTTGGAGGTACTAAATAGCCTTGATCAACAGCTACATTTAATTCATAGGCAAACGTAGGATTGTCGTCTTCAATGCCAAATAAACCATATGTATTGTGGTCTATATCTGTTTTTGGCGTTGCTGTCAAACCAATGATCATGGCATCAAAATAATCAAAAATAGCACTGTATTTTTGATACACAGAACGGTGAGCTTCATCAATAATAATGAGATCGAAATGACCCACACCATAAAACCGTTGGTCTACTGTTTTAACTTTGTCAATTTTATTAATAATTGTTGGATAGGTAGAAAAGACCAAGCGGGCACTACTATCCTCTTTTTCCTTGGTTAAATCAATAGCAGAAAGCTCAGGTAAATGTTCTTTAAAAGCATTTTTAGCTTGGGTAACTAAAGCGTTTCTATCGGCTAGAAAAAGGACTCTTTTTGCCCAATTGCATTTGGTTAACATCTCTACAATTGCTGCAGCAGTTCTTGTTTTTCCGCTACCTGTTGCCATGACTAATAAACTCTCTCTTTTGGCGCCTCTTAAATGGCCTTTTTTTGAAGTAACTACTAAATTCTCTGCAACTCTTTTGATGGCTTCTAGCTGATAATCTCTACCAGCAATATCCATATTCACTTTAAAAGTTCTGAGGTCTTTTCTAGTGGTTCTTCTATCGATCAACAATTGCAATTCGTCTTGGGTATAAAAACCCTCTATTTCTCTGTCGGTATAAAAGGTGTCATCCCAAATAAAGGTTTCAAAACCATTGGTGTAAAAGATAATGGGGCGTTGTCCATGAATTTGTTCAATGCAATCTGCATAGAGTTCTGCTTGGTGTCTTCCTTTTCTAGCTTCTGCCATCGTTCTCTTCGCTTCCACAACCGCTAAAGGTTTGCCATTTGTGCCCCAAAGCACATAATCTACATAGCCAATGCCAGACGGATTGGTACTTTTAGGCATTCCTTTTACTTCATATTCTAACTCTCTTCCTTCCGTTAGTTCTTCCCAACCAGCATCTTTTAACAGAACATCTATATAGAGTTTTCTAGTAACCGCTTCTGGTATTAAAACAGGAATTACTTTGTCTGGGTCTTTGACCTTTTCACGCGCTACTCTTCGCTGCGTATTAACTTTCTGTTGGTGCTCTAGCTGCTTTTGTAATAATTCTATTTGAGCCGCTTGCTCCTCTAATTTTGCACGTTCTTCCTTGTCTTTTTCTCTTCTGTAATCTAGCTGATTTTCTAATTGCTGAAGGGCTTTTAAAGTCTCCTTTTGCTCGTTTCCATCAGGAATTAAGGCCATGCTAAAATCAGGAACCTCCAAGTCTTCTTCATTGTAATAAACGCCTAAGAAACTTAAAAATCGAAAGAGATTTTTAATACTGGCGATGGATTGGTCCTGGATAATTGATTTACCATGTGCAGCAGCATTTCCATTTAAACGGATTAAATCTACCTCTCTAAACATCGAAGGCTTGATGATCTCTCTAAAACACTGTTGGTGTATTAAGCTGGCAAGTTTTGTGTCATAAGGCCATTCTAGTTCTTCATCATTTTGATAGAGCCATTGCACTGATTTTTCTAAAGCACTTCTGCAAATCATTGCACAGGCTTTTGGCGAAGTTACCGTAAGCTGTTCCGCTTCTTTTGCTTCTTTAAATATGGCTGGCCAATCTTTTTGGAGGAATTGAAAGTTGCTCATTCTTATTTTTTTTGAGGATTTAACTTCATTAAACTCTCCTCCAGTAACTTGAAGTCATGGTTAAAGAACTTATCTAATTGTGTTGCTAATTTTTCTTTTATCTCTTCTTTAGATTTTCCGTCTAAACTAGAGATTGAAGAGAGTTTAATCTTATAAATTGAAGCCCACTTTTTTGTTAATTTGGCTGAAACCTTGTTGAAAACAGTATTTGTTTTAGCGCGCTCATAAATAGACTCTCTGATTACACTATCTCCCGGCCCTATCAATAATACTAGATTTACTTCTTTGTTATAATTAACTATTTCAAATAATAAGATTCTTTTTGAAGAAGTCCAGCCTTCTCCTTTTTTAAGGAAGAAGTCAAGTGTTTTAGGTATAAACCTTATGTAAGTTTTTGAACAATGATCTTTTACTAGGTTTTCATTTGCATCAATTATTTCTTCAAGCATATCTTTAATATCACTATAAATATCTGGCTTATGCTTAAAGATTAAGTCTAATGCTTTCTTATGTTTTTTATATAACTGCTCACATAATTCTTGTACTTCTGATTCTTCCATAATATATCGTTTAACCATTTCATTATAATGTCTGATAAACATACTAATTTCATCATTCATCTGTGACTCTTTCCTCTCAAGAAGAGACTCTATTAACTGTGATACTTCTTTATAGCTAATAGAAATATATTTCTTTTCACTCTCTGGCTCCTCACCATAAACCGTTAAATAAATATATATTTTTCTGTAATCAGGATAGTTAGATTCAATTACATTCCTGTATTTTGTAAGTTGGTTTGAATGCTCTTTGCTATCTACTTTATTTTCAATAACACACACCAGATTTTGATCATCATCTACCAACAACACATCTATATTATTCCACTCTCTGTAAACATTGATTTTTGACAAATTAAGGGTGTCAATATCTATTAAATTTAAATCAGGAATTTCATTACTATCATTATACACTGCCAGTTTTAAAAAACGAGTAGTAAAATAGTCTGCCAGATTATGGGTTTCATTTGGGTTTAACAACCAAGCTAAAAAATTAGAATGCCTTACCTCTTGATTTATAATACCTAAAGAAGAGAAAATATTAAACTTATCTTCAATAGATTCTAGCTTTTCAAGCTCCTTATTATTAAAAATGAAGCCTTCTAATTCTTTTACTTGCTCTTCAAGTGATAAATCCGTTTCTTTCATACCAACTAATCTTTAAACTCCCTTTTATAACAGTTTATTATTTAATTTTTATACTACCAACATTTTCTGATTCCCTAAATTTATAAATTGACCGAAAGCAAAAAAAGCTTCATCCATTTCTTTAAGGTCTTTTATTTTTGACTCCTTTACAAAAGGGTAATATTCTTCAAAGTAAAATTTTAATTTAGTCCCTTCACTCATACTTGCCTTGATTCCATCTGATGCTTCATTATGCATAAACCGATATGCCCTATGAATATGTTGGTCATAAATAGGATATACACTTGGACTTATAATGTGCAATAAAAACACCTTCCACACCACAGACACCTCTTTAAATTCTTTTAAGAAATAGTCAAGATCAATTTCCGTTATTGCTCTAAGGCTGTTTATAATGCTTATTTTTTTGATGATTTTAGTGTTTAAACTTTTCTCTTTTGCCTGACTAAGCTTCATCCCATTTTTCCATTGGTACAAGTCATTTATGTCTTTTTCTGACAAGACTTTATGATGGATTTTATCATACAGCGCAGCATTATCATACGCATACAGCCTGCTCCAAAAAGAAATAAATTCTTCTAAGCTGCCAGATTGGGTTTTAGTAAGTACAGGAAAAGTTAACCTCATACCAACTCTCCTTTAAACGCCCTTTGCAATAGGCTGTTAAATAAATTTTCTGCTTGTACCAAACTCCCTTGTGCTTGTGTTTTTTGTGTTTCTATGGCTTGGACTCTTTCTGCAAATTGGTTTTGGAGTTTAATGTTAGGTACTGGCATATCCAGATCAAAAAACATAGAGCTTCTCAAGTGTATTTGGGTACTTCCAACCCAATACTTGGATAGCTCTCCCCTGTAAATAGGAGAATTAGACCAATGAACCATATAAGCTGGGTTAACAAGTTTTTCGTTCAATAAAAGACCATATGCACCCTGGGCAAGAATATATTGGTCAATTTCAAAATGTTTCAGGTGAGACATTAGGCCTAAAGAAGGACCTGTGGGTACAAGATCTCTTAAGGTCACAACTAAGTATTTTTTATCTACAATTGATTTTTTGTATTTAACACAAGCATCTAAAGAAACAAAAGCTTTCTTTTTACTGTCTACTAAGATACCTCCGTTAGTTTTTATAGCACCTTTATGCAATACAGGAAAGCCATTTTGTGTAAATTCAGCAGGTTTAATTGAGGCACCACTCTTATATTCTATAATAACTTCACGGATTTTTAAAGTATCCCATTTTGTATTTTTCAAGCTTAGATCCCCAAACATGTCTAAAAATAGGCTTTGTGTTAGTTCCTCATACTTTGTAATGATTGCTTTTGTTTTTTGCCGGTAAGCATCTGCTGCATCCAAAATGGCGGCTATCTTTTTTTGCTGGTCTAGTGGTGGGAGAGGGATTTTATATGATGATATAGTCGCTTTAGATAATTCTTTAAATGTTGCACCATTTCCTAAATCTTGCAAGTTTGGTGTATATTTCTTTAAAACATAATAAAGAAATTCAACATCAACATTATCATTTGGCACAAGTGTCTTGAAACCTTGATTGGTGCAAATTTCTCTTTGAGTTATTGCTAAATGTCCTATTGGAGCTCTTGAAGTATATAATAAAGAACCTACTGGAACTATAGTTGTAGAACAGCTCTTATAACCTAATTCTGTTATTTTTTCTGGTGCTTCATTGAAATACTTACTATCCAGTTTACTTAAGTCTTTAGGAGTAACCCAATCAATTTCGCCATTCCAATATTCTGGCTTTACTCTTGATGGAGTTGAACCGTTTATAACTTTACAGCATTGACTTATTTCTATTAAAGGGAAGCTCATCTCAACATCTTTTTTAAAGCATTCAAAGCTTGGTTTCTTTCTTGGTCTAGCGTTTCAATATCCTTTATAATTTCAGCAGGAGCAGCATATGCTATTTCTTCATAGACTATTTCTTTGTATCTGTTTATAGATAAATCCCAGTCATTTCCTTTAATCTCACCTAAGGGCACCAAGAAACTTTTGTCTGTTCTGGCTCTAGTTCTTTCTTCTTTTATATTGTGGTATCTGTTTAAAAGATCAGGAATGTTATTGTCTTTAATTTCATTCCGCTTGTCATCTAAGCTATATCCATCTGCAGTCATGTCATAGAACCAAACATTGTCTGTGCCACCTGTGCCTGTTTTGGTAAAAAATAGCACTGCAGTACTTACCCCAGCATAGGGTTTAAACACACCACTAGGCATCGAAATTACGGCATCTAGTTTGTGGTTTTCAATGAGTTCTTGTCGTATTTGTTTGTGGGCATTAGAGCTTCCAAACAATACACCGTCTGGTACAATTACTGCCGCTCTACCGCCTGTTTTTAGCATGCGTAGCATCAATCCTAAAAAGAGCAATTCTGTCTTCTTAGATTTTACCATTTTTAAAATAGAATTCTCTACCGCATCATAATCCAAACTTCCTTTAAATGGTGGGTTGGCTAAAACCAAAGAATATTTATTTCTAAGGTATCCTGCACTTTCACTCAGCGCATCATTCTTTATTAAATTGGGGTTTTCAATTCCGTGCAACTGTAAGTTCATCGCACCAATACGCACCATGGTAGAATCGATCTCTACCCCATTAAACATTTCATTGTTAAAGTGTTCTCTAAAATCTTTGTCTAAGAAGAAATCGTCGTGGTTGTCTCTAAAATACTCACCCGCAGCTACTAAAAATCCGGCAGTACCGGTAGAAGGGTCGCAGATAACATCATCCTTTTTAGGTTGAGTCATGTCTACCATCATCCTAATAATATGTCTTGGTGTTCTAAACTGTCCGTTGGTTCCAGCAGTGGCAGTCTTAGAAAGCATGTATTCATACAAGTCTCCTTTGGTGTCTCTGTCTTTCATGTTGATTTTGTCAATCAACTGCACTACTTGGTCTAATAAACGAGGTGTCGCAATGATAAAAGAGGCTTTGCTCATAAACTCTGCAAACACGCCTGCAGAATCCCCTACTTGCTTCATGTGGTCAAAAACCGTCATGTCACCAACCATTGGTTTGGTAAAAACTTCAAACATGGCTTCTGGGTCTTTGTTTTTAAAAGAGCTCCATCTTAATTCTTTCTGTTCTGGTGTGAATATCTCATTTTTGATAGGAATGCCAACGGTATTGGCTTTTTTCTCTTCCAATAATTGGCGTTCATCCAACCTTCTTATAAATAGTAAATAGGTAAACTGTTCTATGACAGATAATGGGTTCGAGATTCCACCCGTCCAAAAGGCTTCCCATATTTTATCTACTTGTGACTTTAATTCTCCTGTAATCATATATTGTTATTGTTGTTTTAAAATTTTAGTCTATTCTTTTAAAGAAATTAAATATAGTTTAATTATGAAGATGCCAAAGGTATTTTCACAAACTTCTTTATTAAAGTTAAGACCTCATCAAGTCGTTCAAAATCTCCATATTTGAAACAATAATTTTCTACTTTATTTCATATAGAATCATGAATATTATTGATTTCCCTTCATTGTCATCATATTAAAAAAGTGTAAAAAATGCTCTTCAGTATAAAAGATATTTTGGTTAATATTTAACAAACGAATGGAAGCTTTATGCATATCCATTTCAATAAATTCAAATGCTTCTGGAGCCTCCTCTATACTTGTTTTAGATTGCACTAAATCTGTAAATTCATCAAAGGTTAAACTTGATAAAACACCAATCTCTTTTAATTCATCAATGAATTTTGCCTTAAAGTCGCCGTTTTTAACCATAGAATGACAAGTAGCACAAAGACATAAAGAACTTCCTGCTTCAATGAAATTTGTTTTCTGATTGGTTATTTTCTCACTAAACCAATCAAATATTTCAAAATATTTTCCATTGTTATTTTTTAGATCAAAAGTAAATCCACAAATTTGACAATGACCTTTGTACTGGTTTTTTAAAAAAAATTTCGTTTCACTTTTACCTATTTTCACCTTGTAAGATGAATTATACCTTTGACTAGTTTTGTATGAATTTTTAAGATTTTTATTTAACTGTTCTTGAGCTTTTTGTATGTATTCTTTTTCATTCTTAATAATATCCGGATCAATAAAGGTTTCATTTTTATCAATAGATCTATTTGTGTTTCTAATTGCATTTTTTAAATCGATTTTTTTGAAAAGTGGATGATCTTTGGTGTCTTCCTCTTCTATAATTTTTAGCAGTTGCTCTTCAGTTAAATTACTCTCCTTAATCTTCTTTAATGCTGAAGGGCTCATTCCAGAAAGTTCTAGGGCAGCCTTCTCCTTTTCCTTGTATTCAACATTGTTTTTAGTAATTACCTCTCCAAAATTAATTGCTGTCAACCACCCATTACTATTATCATAAACAAAGTCATCAGGTAACATCTCCCTTGAAATATCACAAGGTTTGTGCAGTTTACCTTTTTTATCAGGAACCCAAGCATCTTCCATTAAGTCGTAAACTAGTGTAGAGGGCATCATGTTCAGTATTGAAGTTTTATTTCTTCTATAACAAGCTATTAATACTTTTGAATTTGCTTTATTCATCGTATTCCAAATCAAACTATTTATGGAAATAGAATACTCAATTAAAAGTTGATCCAAATCAGGTATTTCATAATCTTCGCTTACACCGTTATAATTCATAGGTCCTTTATCATATAAGTTCCGGGAAAAGAATGGATGTTTAACTGCAGATCTTTTAAAGATTGGAATATCTATAATTATATCTATTCTTTTTAAAATTGAAATAAAACCCTCCCTATTATTTATCTTTTTGTACAATTCATGTAGCAATTGATAACCTTCAATTTTTCCATCAACTAAATGAAGATTTGTTTCTAAAAAGGGAAGATCAATAAGAGTCTTATTAGGTAGTACAAGTTTTTCTTGACTACTATATAAAATACGTTTAGATCTGAGTAAATCTGTATCTCCTGTTTTTTTAAAATAAGTTATAAATAGGTTCCAATGACTTAAATGTTTTGTCTTAGTGATCTGTTTAGAAGAATTTCTCCCATAGAATTCCTCTAGAATTAATTCAATTTTTTCCTTTAGCTCAACTTCTTTGACTCCAAGTAACTCTAAAAACAACTTAGATTTTTGATTTTTTGCTTTTGAGTCCTGCTCATACACATCATTGTGTACATAATTAGCATTTACATCATCTGACTCATTTGTAAAAAAACATTTCTGCAACTTATAATTGAATGTATTATCATCAAGTTTTATTAAATATCCCAAGTCAGATATATCAATATCATTTTTACTAGAAAGATTAAATAATAAATCATACAAGTCTTTTACCCACTCATTACTTTTATCCTCAAGAATACTCATAAATTCTTTTACTGAATCCCTATCGTATTCAATAGAGTCTCCTAAATCTATTAACATATCAACAAGGTCATCAGGACTCACAGAGCTTATGTTTAAATTCAGCAAGAACTTATCCTCTCTATTATTCTTTTGAGATGGATTTTTAACATAATAGATACTTGAATCCACTGGGATATCTGCAAGTACTTTCAACATGTCTGTATCAATTACATTTTTGATGTTTTTAGAGCTTCTATAGCATTTATTAGCGGGTACAAAGAGATCTCCCTCTGTAACCGTATAATCGTAATTATTGAAGGTATCAACTAAACAATCTTGAATAGGCTTATAAAAAGTCGGAATATTGTCTTCTGGAATTGGTAAACATTTTAAAAAATTGAAGTTCAATAAATTATTATTCTTAATATATTCGAGAGATTCACTAGAAAGTTCTGCGATTAAATCTCTAAGCTCATTATTTTCTTCCAAATTCTTGATACTATCTCTGGCTACGGTAGAGGCGAAAGGAGCATGAATATGGAATTTTAAATTACTGGTTTCCTTTTCTGCTGGAAAAAAAATAGACACGGCACCATTTATAGGTAAAACAACTTCTTTTTTTGTTTTTCTGTCTTTAGATATTTTGTAAGCAACAGAAACGAAAAGCTTTTTACTGTCAGGTAAATATTTTTTAAACCTTAACCAGCTTTCTATACTGTTTTGAAGTTCATTAGATATAATTACTCTTACTTCATCAATATTTTCTCTTTCTATTGTGTTTGAGATATTGTCATAATTATATTTAATTTTTTTAATTGAATTTAAGAAAAGTAGTGTGTTATCATGCAATTTTGACAAACCTATTTTTATCTCGTTATATGCTTTTTCTTTCTGTTTGTCTGGGTTATTAAAAGGAAATATCATTAATGTTTTTCCAGACAAATTTTCTTTGGATTCAATCTCCAATGGAACTACTAAATCATTAATTTCGAATTTATAATCCCCCGAAAAAATCTTAGGAGAAGATGTATAGGAGAATACTGCCTTAAAACCAACACCAAATTTTCCTATCTTATTTATATCATCTGCTTTTGTACCCTGACCAATACTTGTAATACCAATAATATCTTCCTTATTAAATGAACGTCCATTATGACTGAATTTTAATTCTTCATCTGAAAGGTCAAAAGCTACTTCAGTAGCATTTGTATCTTCTGCATTTTGTAACAGTTCATAAATAAAATGTGCATTGTCAGGATATAATTCTGTTAGTAATTTATAAATACCACCATCAAAATTGTTATCTCTCGTACTCTGAACCCACGCATTTCTTTTCTTATGCAACTCCCTTAGCTCTATATTACCCATCTCTTATTTCAATTCAATTAAACCTAAAATCTCAAAACTACTAGTACTACTTTTTTGCTTTTCAAGATCATTAATTTTCTTATCTCTTTGAACTTTTAAATTATCGATTTCCCCAATTTTCATTCGTTTCACATCTTCATGAACAACTTTTTGTTCCATTCTAAATGCACGGTTAATTTGTTTCTCAAAATAACTATTTACTGAATTCATTTTAATATCAATAATTCTTGTTTGATTTTCTAATTCAGAAATTTTATAGTTTTCAAGACAACTCACTATTTGAGGTGTAACATCAGCTTTTAACTTTTCGAAATCAATATTACTGTTCAGTTCAACCGGACTGCAATTGGAAATAAATTCAAAATAATCTAGTTCCTCTAAAAATGACAACTTTTTATCCAGAATAAGTGTCTTAATAATTGATTTTGGTTTTTGCTGCTTAGAATCAGCCCTATAAATAACAGCAACTTTATTTGAATAATTTGGATTTAAAGCTATTGAATATACCGTGTCATAATTTTTATTACTAGTAATCATACGCATTATAGGGTTATTTAAGAATAAATATAATGTATGATAATCATCGTTATTATTTGTGGTGAAACTTATCCTCAACTCCTTATACCTGTATATTTTCTGCAATAAAGACCTTTCTTCTTTGTATCTTAAACCCTCTGTTCTTTTATCACTTAATTTCTTTTTTAATTCTGTAATTAATTTTTTTCTGTTTTCATTTGATAATTTAAGGGTTTCATCTTTTAATTTTACAAAACCAATATTATTATTATCAAGATATTTAATAAAAACACATTTGGTCTGGCTTTGCAACACTCCAATTTTATTAGAATTAAAAAGAATACTTTGCTTTTCTTTGGTTTGATAATCTTCATGGATTAACTTTTCTGCTTCGACATTTTGAACCTTAATTTCAAGCTTTTGCCTTTGAAAAGATAACTGTTTTAAATTAATAACTTCGTCTATTTCTTTCTTTGACAGCGTAAGCAATTTCGGTATATTTAGCTGTTTTTCTAAATCTCCTAATATCGGCTCTAACTCACCGATTGAATTTTCGAAAATATTTAATTTTTGGTAGAGTTTTAAATAAATTCGATCCTCAATCGAGCCAGCAATGCAAAGATTAAAAATGTGCAGTTTATCAAATTTTTGACCGATCCTGTCTATTCTACCAATTCGTTGCTCTACTCGCATTGGATTCCATGGAAGATCATAATTTATAATAACATTAGCGAATTGCATATCGAGTCCTTCACTACCTACTTCACTTGATAATAAAATATCAAAATTGTTATTTTTGAAATCTTTAATCTTAGCATACCGTTCTTCCACACTAAAATCTCCATGGATTTTACCAACATTATACCCCAAGTCAATCATTTTGTTTTCCAAATAATTAAGCGTGAACTTGAAGAAAGAAAATACTATTATTTGTTTAAGCCCCTCCGCATGCAGCTCCTTAATAATTTGAAGAAATTTAATGAATTTAGAATCTTCAGTACCAATTAAATTACCCTTAGCAATCACATTATCCAAATACTTTAAAGCTTCTTCCTTAATATCAAAATCTGGATAGAAGTATTCCAGGTCATCAAAATCCTTTAAAAACAATTTTCCGGTTTTTCTTATCTCCTTGAAATTCTCTAGAGAGGCTATCATTGACGAACTTGCCATTCTTTCTGGCATAATTGTAATAAATCCTTGAGGAGTATCTGGGTTCAAAAATTTTACAAAATTTATTACTGCATCATAATAATTTTGCTCTTCAAAAGTAATCTCCACAATAGCCGATTTTGCATTCCGAGGTATTAATCTTCCAACATCCTTCTTCTTAGACCTATTTATTATAAAACTTAAATGATCTGACTTTGTTAACTTATCAATTAATTCAACCCTACTTTTACTGTTAAGTTTCTCTAGTTCAACTATTACTTTAAATGTATCTTTAAGTAGTTTTGGATAATCTTCATTGCTGTTCTCTGTGATATACTGCTTTATACTTTTTATAGAGTTATTATTTCTTATTAAAGCAATAGTTTTATGAATCACGGCATTAGGTAAAATCATTTTCTGAAAATAGCCGTAATCTCTAAAATAGTCCGCATCTAAAAGCTGCAAAATATTAAATAAATCACGAAGACTGTTCTGAACAGGAGTTGCCGTTAAAAAGATAATATGCTCAGAAATAGCAGTAATCACCTCACCACTTTCGAATGTAGAAGTGTCGTTATTCCGCATTGTATGGGCTTCATCCATGATTAAAAAATCCACTTCAAACAAACTATCCTTTAATTTTTTCAAGACTCGTTCATCTCTTAACGTATGGTATGAAATAATTATCTTTTCATTGAATGTTTTTGAGGAACTGAAGTTTTCAAAGTCATCTATCAATTTTAAAAATTGATTGGTTTTTTTTATTTCAAAATATTCTTCAAATCTAATATTGAATTCTTCTTGCCATTTAAGCGTTAATGATGAAGGAACGACAATTAATGAAATTCTTAACTCCTCACGACTATCAATTTCCTTAAAAATCATACCTGCTTCAATGGTTTTACCTAAACCAACTTCATCAGCAATTAATACACGATTATTATCAGAATTCAAAAACTTAATCAATGGTTTATATTGATGAGGTTCAGGTATTAATCTATTTGAATTATAAGAATAAAAGATATCACTTAAAGGCTTGTTAATGCAATTCAGGTAAATATTTTCTTTTATTTTTTCTAAAGATGACAATTGAATTTCCACAGAGACTTCTTTTATCTCAGATTTAGGGACGGTTTTATATTCCCCCTCAAGAAGTATTTCAACATGTTCTCCAAATTCACTAATTATTACTGTCTTGTGATTGGTTGGAAGGTAAATTGCTTTTTTCACATTATATTATTTTAATTATAAGGGGTAATATAAGTACCCTTGAACACTAGTCTTTTAATTTTTCTTATTTTTAATATATTTCCTAAAAGCATGATGCTCTTTTTGATAAAAAAAGGAATCTAAGGAACTTAGATTATATTTTACAGCAATTTAATTAGTCCTAAGATAGTACCCAGTATTCCGTAACCAACTAAAAGGTTACTAATTGAATTAAGTACTTTATCGTTAAAAAAAAAGATTTAAAAGCGCTGGTTTATTAACTTTAACTTAAAAACTTGTAAAAGATTTTTTAACTCCGTTTAATTCTATTAATCCGGATTTAAAATTAAAAACAAGATCTTTAAGCTTCTCAGAATCCGCAATCGTATTTGCGTCCTATTTAAAGAAAACATAGAACTTATAAAAGGTTACTAATAAATATATAATGCTTACAACAGCAATTCCAAAAATTGAGAACACACTTATTTGTGTAATAGAATCAGCTGATTCCGAAAAAGGGTTTATACAATCGATTAAATCCATATTATTACTATTATTTATGTTTTTGATTTACGTTTATTCAATAACTTAATCTTTTAAATCGTTAAATTTTTCTTTCATTGTCGCATTCCCATGAGATAATTTTTTAATAGTTAAATCATCTGCTTTATAATTTACTAAGCGTAGATTTATTTTGGAGCAATTTTGCGGTTCTTTTTTTTAAATTTAAAAGAAGTCTCAAAGAGTATACTGGATTTTATATCACAATTTTAATTAGCAATAGTTAAAAAATAAGAACCGTACCTAATAATATTACAATAGGATTATTAATCCAGATTTAGTGCATGAAAAATGTATTTTACACACTGTTGCAAATTACATGAAATAGACAATACAGGTTTGCATAAAGACGCAGTTGAAATTGCGGGATACCGCAAAACAAGGCTTTTGGTCTTAAGTTCCGTAAGTTTAAATGTAAAATTTAAAAGTGTGCCTGTCAATCCCTGAATTCAGTATGATTTAGGGATCCCTGAAAATGGTATTGTGGAGGTACTAAAGTGGCGGGTTCTTTTTCAAGAAAGGGTTGCGATCGGTTTTTCACAGTTAGTAGTTTAGAGCTATCAAATAGAATACAGCTGTCAAATCGCCTTTCAACTCAAAATTATTTAAAGAATAAACAGTCTTTGTGTATTCCTTTTTCATACGAGTATCAATATATTTGTTAGAATATTTAAAGAAGGGCTATTTAAAAATTCAAAAGAACCCTTCGAAAAGTGTGATAACCACTTTTTACAAGCTTTATGCTCTTTGCAGATAGTTCTAAGAATTAAATTTTATTAAAATAAAATAAACTAACATTGGATTACACAGCACTCATTTTACAAACTTCACTTTTAGTAGATGTAGGTTTGGTGGTACTTATTTGGCTGGTGCAACTCATCGTATACCCAAGTTTTACATATTACCAGCCTGCCAACTTATTTAAATGGCATCAGCAGTATACTACCCGTCTCCCATTTGTGGTAATCCCTTTAATGCTCAGTCAATTAGTATTGGCAATTGTTGCTCTTTTTTATGAAGTAAATATTATAAATTGTTGCTGCCTGCTAATTGTACTATTTTTATGGATTTTTACATTCACTTCTTTTGCCCCACTGCACCATAAAATTTCTGAAGGAAATACAAATCAAAGCATCTTACAACTGTTAATTCGAAGAAATTGGATTCGTACTTTCTTCTGGTCCTTTTTATTTATTATTCATCTCATCGCGTTTATCTCTTTAGAATGAAAGAAAGTATTTATACAGCTAGGTAAGAAGTGTAATCCTCTTGTTTTTTAAATAAAAAGGAATCTTTGGAAGAGAGATAAACATCCTATTAAGGAAATTTCTATGGTCTAGATGGGAGTCAATCGATTCATTTTTTGAAATATGTGCAATGCAATAAAAACGCATAAAAGTTAATTGTATTATATCCAGTGGATAGTCTCAGACAAATACTGCTTTTATAGGGGTGTTTCCCTGCAAGACGAGACTATAACTTTTGTGCATTTCAAACTTAAATGTAACCGATAAATGCATGCGTGTCAATCTCTGAATTCAGTAAGATTTGGGTGTCTCTATAAATGGGGTGCAGTATTTTGGAGGTACTAAAGTGGTGTGTTCTTTTTCTTTTTAAGGAAAGGATGGGAGGGAAGCAACGTGTTTATGTATGGTTATTCGGGTGTTTTCCTATTACACCTTGGTCTTTAACAGCAGCGGTTGTTCTCTTGAATTGGTGGGCAGGGAATTGTTCC